>Ga0114129_10000001_pt1 | contig 292978 bp, 274 predicted proteins | sample RhiMetdeltSRZDD1_FD_80071 | JGI IMG/M metagenome (GOLD analysis project Ga0114129, IMG submission 80071) | Populus rhizosphere microbial communities from Tennessee, USA - Rhizosphere MetaG P. deltoides SRZDD1 (version 2) (version 2) | ecosystem: Host-associated > Plants > Roots > Rhizosphere... | reverse complement strand
CTCTCCGCGGTACCGGTGGAGTACGACCTGATCGCGGTGGCCTTCGGCGAGGCGACCGCCACTCCCGGCCAGGTTGCCTTCCACCTCGACCCCACCTTGTCGAGCGCGCTCGGCGGGTACACCGACGCGCAGTTCCGGGCCGACATCAACACCCTGCACAGCCGCGGCAAACGGGTCATCCTCTCGGTCGGCGGCGAGCTCGGTCGGGTACAGGTGAACAGCTCCGCGGCGGCGAGCGCGTTCGCCGGCAGCGTGCACTCGCTGATGCAGTCGTACGGCTTCGACGGCGTGGACATCGACCTGGAGAACGGACTGAATCCGACGTTCATGGCCGAGGCGCTGCGCGGCCTGCGGCAACGGGCCGGCTCGAACCTCGTCATCACGATGGCGCCGCAGACCATCGACATGCAGTCGACGGGAGCGTCCTACTTCCAGCTCGCACTCTCCATAAGGGACATCCTGACCGTCGTGCACACCCAGTACTACAACTCCGGGTCGATGCTCGGCTGCGACAACAACCAGGCGTACAGCCAGGGGACGGTGAACTTCATGACCGCGCTCGCCTGCATCCAGCTGGAGAACGGGCTGCGGCCGGACCAGGTGGCTCTCGGGCTACCGGCCGGGCCGGGTGCCGCGGGTGGCGGCGTAGTCGCGCCGTCGCTGGTGAACCAGGCCCTCGACTGTCTCGCCCGGGGTACCAACTGCGGCACGTTCCGCCCGCCGCGGACGTACCCGGCGATCCGGGGTGCGATGACCTGGTCGGTCAACTGGGACGCGGCCAACGGGTGGAACTTCTCCCGCACGGTCCGGCCGCACCTCAGCACGCTGCCGTGATCACGAGGCGGCGGGCAGGACGATGGTGAAGGTGGTGCCGACGGAAGGAGTGCTGCAGACGGCGATTGATCCACTGTGGTCGGTCACGATCTGGCGGGCGATGGCCAGGCCCAGCCCGCTGCCGCCGGTGGTGCGGCCGCGGGCCGCGTCCGCCCGCCAGAACCGGTCGAAGATGTAGGGCAGGTCCTCCGCCGGGATGCCGGTGCCGGTGTCGCGCACCGAGACGGTGACCGAGGCACCGGTACGCCGGGCCGACAGGGTCACCGAGCCGCCCGCCCCGGTGGCCCGCACGGCGTTGCTCACCAAGTTGCCGAGTACCTGGCGCAGCCGATCAGGGTCGGCGTCCACATGGACCGGTCCGTCCACCGCGACCGCGAGCGCGACCCCGGCCGCCTCGGCCACGGCTCCCTGTGCCGTACGGCAGATCTCCAGCAGCTCGGCGACGTCCACCCGGGTCCGGTGGTACGCCAGCGCGCCGGCCTCGGCAAGCGCCAGATCCTGCAGGTCGTCGACGATGCGCTGCTGCAGCACGGCTTCGTCGTGCAGCGACGTGAACAACTCCGGATCCGGGGTGACCACGCCGTCCTTGAGCGCTTCGAGGTAGCCGCGCAGGTTCGCCAGCGGCGTTCGTAGTTCGTGCGCGACGTCGGCGACCAGCCGGCGCTGGCGTTCCTCGCCGCGCTGCAGCGAGTCGGCCATCCGGTTGAACGACCGGGCGAGCTCGGCGATCTCGTCCCGCCCGGCGACCGGTACCCGCTCGGTCAGGTCGCCGTCGCCGACCCGGCGGGACGCGGCGGTCAGGGCCGCGATGGGCCGCAGCACCCGGCGGCTGAGCACCACCGTCGCCGCCACCGCCAGCGCGGTGACCAGCCCGGCCAACAGGATCACCGGGGTGACCGCGAGCCGTGGCTCATCGCCGATCGCGCCCAGCTCGAGCTTGAGCGGTACCGGGGCGACGCCGGCGGTCCGGAAGCCGAAGACGTTGGTCAGGCAGGCCTGGTCTCGATCGCACTCCGCCACGCTCTGCGCGTCGTTGGCCAGCTCCTCCGGCGCGCTGATCGCCTCGCCCTGGCAGTGGGGAACGCCCTCGGCCCCGGTCGCGGCCGCGAACCGGGGCAGGCCGTACGGCCCGGTGCTGACGTCCACCGGGCTGCCGATGCGGGTCAGGCAGGCGGCCAGCCGGATCCCGCGGCGGTACTCGTCGATCACCGCGGCGACCACCTTGTCCGGATCCGCCACGCCGGCCGGAAGCGTGAACACCGGCCGGACGTCCACAAGGGACGGTGAGGCGGCGGGCAACCGGGCGGTACGCCCGTCGAGCGTGTCGGTGTCGACCACCACCACGCCGGACTCGGTGACCAGCCTGATCCGCTGCCCGGTCTGCGCGGCCAGCAGCCGGACCAGGTCGGGCACCCCCTCCCAGGTACCGTGGCGGCGGCCGTACGCGGTGAGCGAGTCGGTGATCAACGCGATCACCTGGCGGTCGGCCGCGGCCGAAGCGCGTACCTGCTGGGAGGCCTGGCGCAGCACCAACCAGGCGGTGGCCGCCGTCGCGGCGATCGCCACGAAGGTGACCAGGACCAGTACCCGGACCCGGAACGTCATGGCGCCGCCGGAGGCTCGGCGAGGCGGTAGCCCCGCCCGTAGACGGTCTGCACGTGCCGTGGCTCGGCCGGGTCGTCTTCGATCTTGCGGCGCAGGTTCATCACGTGCGCGTCGACCGTGCGCTCCAGCACGTAGTGGTCGAAGCCGAAGGCCCGGTCGATGATCTGCGCCCGGGTCAGGACCCGCCCCGGCTCGCCGGCCAGCACCTCGAGAATGCCGAACTCCTTGGCGGTCAACGGCACCTGTCGGCCACCTACCCGTACCTCGAACCGCCCGGTATCCACCTCCAGGTCGCCGACGGTCAGCACGGACCGGGTACCGGCCGCCACCACACCGGCCCGGCGCAGCAGCGCCCGGACCCGTGCGGCCAGTTCCCGCGGGCTGTACGGCTTGGTCAGGTAGTCATCGGCGCCGATGTCCAGCCCGAGCAGCACATCGTCCTCGGTGGTCCGGGCGGTGAGCAGCAGAATCGGGATGGTCGACTCGGAGCGCAGGATCCGGCATACGTCCAGCCCGTCGACCACCGGCATCATCACGTCCAGCACCACCAGGTCGGGCCGGCGGGTGCGGCACTGGTCGAGTGCGGCCCGGCCGTCGCTGACCACGAGCACGCTGTGCCCCTCCCGCTCCAGGTAGATCCGGATCAGCTGGGACTGCTTGGGGTCGTCCTCGGCGACCAGGATGCGTGCGCTCACCGCCCCATCCTGCCTGCCCGGGGTACCCGAGCTGATGAAGGAGTTGTGAAGCACACGGCGTGCACGACTTCTTGACCGGTTCTTCACGGTCTGCTGCCTACCGTCGCGGTCATGACGACGCTGAGAGAACGTTGGCTACGGGTGGCGCGCCGTCGGATCAGGGAGACGCTGGCCCTGCGCCGGGCGGCGGCGTACCTCCGGTCGGTGCGATGAGGGGGCGGTTCGGCGCGGTGGCGCTGGCCGGTGTGGTGGCCGGTGCGGTGACGCTGGCCTTCGCCGCGACCAGGGCGCGCAGCGAGGCCGGTGATTCCGGCGCCACCGGCGAGTTGAGGGTGGTCGAGCAGGGCGACGGCTCGTTCACCACGGCCGGGGGCTCGGCGCCGCGGGTGGGTACCGGGAAGGTACTCCGGTACGCCGTGGCGGTGGAGAACGGGATCGACCAGGATGCCGCGGAGTTCGCCGGCTGGGTGGACCGCATCCTGGCCGATCCGCGCGGCTGGACGGGTGGGAAGCGGTGGTCGTTCCAGCGTGGCGCGGCAGCCGAGCCGGACTTCGTGGTGCGGCTCGCCTCGCCGTCGACAGTGGACACCATCTGCGCCGGGTACGGGCTGGACACGGCGGGGGAGGCGTCCTGCCGGGGCGGCCAGGACGTGGTGGTCAACCTGCGTCGCTGGCTGCTGGCGATCCCGGCGTACGAGGGGGACGTCGGGTCGTACCGGCACCTGGTGGTCAACCACGAGGTCGGGCACTTCCTCGGCTTCGGGCATGTCGACTGCCCGGCTCCCGGCGAGCGCGCACCGGTCATGCAGACCCAGATGTACGGGCTGGACGGCTGCCTGCCGAACGCCTGGCCGTACCCCTGAATTTGTTTGCCTTAACAGATATTGACGCGGCGCGTGCCGCTGCTAACGTCACCGGCATGTGGGATGCCACCAACTATGCGGCTAAGGACAACCTACTGCGCGTAGTCCGCCGGGAGGCGGAGCAGATGTTCGTGATGGCCGAGGCACCCGAAGCGTGGGGGGCCTCGACCGCCTGCCCCCAGTGGCGCGTCGGCGACATCGTCGGCCACCTCATCGACGTCACGGAGAGCTATTTCGTCGGCTTCGACGCGGCTCGGGGCGGATCGGCCGCGCCCGATGCGCTCGGCCTGCGGGACATGGCTCAACTGCTCGATGAGGGCGCCCGGTCGCACCGCCCGCTCTCGCAGCAGGAGGCGCTGGACCGGCTTCGCGGCGACTTCGCCAAGTTCATGGAGCTCTGCGAGGGCCTCGGTCCGGACGACTGGGGCGGGCTCGTGGTGACGCACAAGTACATGGGTCCGCTGCCCGCGTTCTTCTACCCGACGTTCCAGCTGATGGACTACGCCGTGCACTCCTGGGACATCCGGCAGGGCAGCGGGCGCGCGCACGGCCTCGACGGCGACGCGGCCGACCTGCTCGTACCCTTCATGTTCATCCTGTGGCAGGCGACCGCGGCCCCGCCGCCGGACGCGGTACCCGCGGAGATCGGGATCCGGGTGACGAGCGGGCACAACGCCGGCGCCTGGCGGGTATCCGCCGGCCCGGACGGGATGGCGTACCAGCCCGGTGACGTCGAGGACCTGCCGGCGACCCTGGAATTCGATCCGGGCAGCATGGTGTTGACCGCGTTCGGGCGGAGCAACTCTGGCACGATCCGGGGCGATGGAGCGGTGGCCGACCGCTTCCTGAACCTGTTCTTCCGGATCTGACCCCTACTCAGGGGAGGCACCATGATCGACTATGCGGCCATCGAGGCGGAGCGCGACCGCATCCGCACGGAGCACCTGCGCGACGGCAGGTCGACGAGCAGCGCCCGTGGCGTCCACCACGTGGCGCTGCTCAGCTCCGATGTCGAGCGGACGATCCGGTTCTACCAGGACATCCTGGAGTTCCCGCTGACCGAGATCTTCGAGAACCGGGACTACCGGGGATCGAACCACTTCTTCTTCGACATCGGGCACGGCAACCTGCTGGCGTTCTTCGACTTCCCGGGCCTGGACCTCGGCCCGTACGCGGAGGTGCTCGGCGGGCTGCACCACATCGCGATCTCGATGGAGCCGGAGCACTGGGCGCGGATCAAGGGCAAGCTGGACGGGGCCGGCGTGCCGTACCTCCACGAGAGCGGCACGTCGATCTACTTCAAGGACCCGGACGGCGCCCGGCTGGAGCTCATCTCCGACCCGCTCGGCGAGATGTACGGCACGAAGGTGAGCTGACATACCTCGAGCGCCTGGACCTTCGGTCGGCGCGCCAACCCGAGACAGCTAGATCCAGCGCCCGCCCAGCCACATCCGGGCAGACCACTCCGCGTAGGTGAGGATCTGTCCAGTGTAGACAGGGTAGAAGTAGGCGAAGCACAGGGCGACCGCTAGCACGTACCCGCCCGCGGCGATCGCCCCTATCATCCGGCGGTCGACGACGGCCGGCGAGAGCGGCGTACCCGGTGGTGGGGTCATCAACGCGCCCAGCACGAACACGACGGCGAGGATGAGGAACGGCTCGGCGGGCAGGGCGTAGAAGAAGAACATCGTGCGACCCTTGGTGGCCCAGTAGAACCACGGGAGGATGCCGGCCGCGATGCCGAGCGCGATCGGGGGCATCCGCCAGTCCCGCCGGGCCACGCCGAACCAGATCAGCATCGGCAGCACGATGATGAACGACCACCACAACACGGGGGTACCGAGCAGCAGCACCTCGGCCGCGCAGGACGACGACGCGCACGGCCCGTTGCCGGACCAGTAGAAGGCCACCGGCCGGCCCTGCAGGAACCACTGCCAGGGCCAGGACTGGTACGGGTGGGTGGAGCCCAGCGTGTCGTGGAACCGGAACGCGTCCAGGTGGTACTTCCAGAGGTTGTAGAGCGCCCCGATGACCGGCGGCTCGCCCCCGCCACCGCGCTCGGCCGCCCAGCGGTGCCGGCCGTACCCGTCGTCCGAGAGGAACCACCCGGTCCACGTCGCGAGGTAGGTGAGGACCGCGACCACGACGGTGAGGAGCAGCCAGCCGATCTCGTCCAGCACGGTGTCGCGCCACGGGTACCGCACGCCGGCGGACCGGCGCGCCCCGACCTCCCAGAGGAACGCGAGCAGCAGGAACACCGGCAGGTAGAAGATGGCGCTCCACTTCACGCCGAGCGCGCACCCGGTCATGACGCCGGCGGCCAGCCGCCACCACGGTACGGAGGTGCGCCACGACCAGGTCGGCCTGGACGCGCGTCCCAGGCCGCCCGGGTTGGCGCCGGCCTCGATGTGCCGCAGCCACCGCCGGCGCCGCTGGTCCCGGTCGAGCAGCAGGAAGCCGAACGCGGCCAGCAGGAAGAACATGAGGAACATGTCGAGCAGCGCGGCCCGGGAGAGCACGAAGTGCATCCCGTCGAGGGCCATCAGCAGGCCGGCCGTGCAGCCGAGGGCGGTCGAGCCGAACATCCGGCGGGCGATCCGCGTGATCATCAGGACCGTGCCGACGCCGGCGACCGCGGCCGAGAACCGCCAGCCCAGCTCGTTGTTGCCGAAGACCAGCTCGCCGAGCGCGATGCACCACTTGCCGAGCGGCGGGTGGACGACGTACTTGGCCGCGTTGTTCTCGAAGTCCCACTCGGCGCCGTGCTGGAGCATGCCCCAGGCCTCGGTGGCGTAGTAGAGCTCGTCGAACATCTTGCCCCTGGGGTGGGTGATCCCGACCAGCCTGATGATCAGGGCGATCAGCGTGATCACACCCGCGGCGATCCACGAGTACGGGTCGAGCCGCCGGTCGAGGGGGCCCAGTCGGCGCCGGATGAGCTCGGGTACGCGTGCGCGACGGCTCCTCGGCGCCCCGGAGTCGATCACATCCGGGGCGCCGGTCCGGTCCGGGTCAGCGAGCGCGGCTTGCTCCGCGATGGCCGTCGGCGTCACGGCCCGATCGTAGGCTGCGTAGCTGTGAGACGAGAGACCGGCCGCGTGGTGCTGGTCGGTGCGCCGCTGGGAAACCCGGCCGACGCATCGACACACGTGCGTGAGCTGCTGGGTTCGGCCGACATCGTGGCGGCGGAGGACACCCGCCGGCTCGCCCGGCTTGCGCGTGATCTTGGCGTGTCGGTCACCGGCCGGATGGTCTCCTTATTCGAGGGCAACGAGGTTCGGCGTACCCCCGAACTCGTGGCGGCCGCTTCGGCGGGAGCGGTGGTCGCGGTGATCACGGACGGCGGGATGCCCGGGGTCTCCGATCCCGGGTACCGGCTGGTCCGGGCCGCCCTGGACGCCGGGGTACCGGTGAGCGCGGCACCCGGCCCCAGCGCCGTGACCGCCGCGCTGGTGCTCTCCGGGTTGCCGGCCGACCGGTTCTGCTTCGAAGGGTTCCTCCCGCGGCGGGCCGCCGAGCGCCGGGCGCTGCTGGCCTCGCTCGCCGGGGAGCGCCGGACCATGGTGTTCTTCGAGGCTCCGCACCGCGTCGCCGCCTCGCTCGCCGACCTGGCTTCGGTGTTCGGCCCGCAGCGTCCTGCCGCACTCTGCCGCGAGCTGACCAAGTCGTACGAGGAGGTGCGGCGCGACGACCTGGGTGCGCTCGCCGCGTGGGCCGGGGAGGTGGCGCCGCGGGGCGAGATCACGCTCGTGGTCGGCGGGGCTCCGCCAGCCGGCGCGACCCGACCGGCCGACGCCGACCTCCGGCAGGCGGTCGCCGCCCGCGAGGCGGCCGGCGAGTCGCGGCGTGACGCGATCGCCTCGGTGGCCCGGGAGTACACGCTCCCTCGCCGGACGGTGTACCAGCTGGTGGTAAACGAGTAGGATATCTACCGAAAAGACCGAGATATTCGGGCGGTGCGTCATGGCGAAGACGCTGATTGACGTGGACGACGAGGCGCTGGTCGCCGCGATGATCTACTACGGCTCGACCACCAAGGTCGACACCATCAACCGGGCCCTCCGCGACGCCGCCGCCCGGCACGAGCAGGCCGTCGAGGCGTTCATGAAGGTCGCGACCGAGATCAGCGAGGCGCTGACCGAAGTGGACGTCCGCCGGGAGGCGTGGCGGTGAGCGCGGCGCAGCGTGCCGCGACACCTGGATCGAGGAGGGCATCGAGGAGGGCGCGGTGAGCGAGCGCGGCCGGCCGAGTTCTCCCGCGGCCGTCTACCTCGCCGACCGGTCGGCGTGGCGGCAGATCCGGCACAGCGACGACGCGCGGGACCGGTTCCACGAGTTGGCCAGGCAGGGCGAGGTGGCGGTCTGCCCGATGATCGTGGAGGAGATCCTCTACGCGGCGCGCAGCCACCGGGAGTTCCTCTCCTGGCGGCGCCTCCTCGACACGCTGACCTGGCTGGACACCACCTCGGCGATGCAGCGGCGGGCCTTGGAGATCATGGAGTCCATGGCCCGGCACGGGCACCGACGGGGGGCCGGCATCCCGGAGCTGGTGGTCGCGGTGACCGCGGAGGCGCACAACGCGACCGTGCTGCACTACGACCCGACGTTCCCGCGGATCGCCGAGTACGCGCCGATCTCGCAGCAGTGGATCGTCGGCCGCGGCACCGGGTTCGAGTCGTGACGGGCTGACGCCACGGCCGGCATTGCGCAAGAATGCGCCGGCCCGGCGACCCCGGCGGGTCAGAAGCTCGCGACCAGGAAGCCGAGCGTGATCAGCAGCGGCGCGGCGAGGCTCGTGGCGACGGCGCCGATCCGGGCGGCACGGCTGTCGAGCCGGCCGGCACCGGTGGTCACCGCGATCCCGAGCCCGCAGGCGAGCACGAGCAGCAGCCCGACGGCCCAGCGCAGATGCAGGTTGGCGCGGTCGTCCGCGTACGCGCTGCGGCCGTCCGCGGAAACCATCCGGGCGGTCATCGTGGCGCCCGCGGTTCGCTGGTCCTCGGCCAACCCGAGCATCGCCACGCCGGCGACGGTGAACTCCCCGCCGGCGGCGGTGAACTCCCCGACGCAGCGCTGGCCCACGCCGGTACCCGCGCAGCGTGTCACGGTGGCCGTGCCCCGGTCGCCGTGCCCGACCGCCAGCCACAGCGGCTCGGCGCTGACCCAGGCGAAGAACGCCGCCAGCAGCGACAGCAGGACCATCCCGGCCAGGCCCACGCTCGGGCGGCGGGGTGGCTTGCGCGGCCGGTTCCGGCCGGCGCCGGGCGGGGCGACCTGGGCACCGCGCCGCGGTCGTGGCGCTTCCAGCCACGCATCGAGTGGGGATTCCTGCCCGGCGGGGGATACGAGCACGCGGTCGCGGTCTGGTACCCAGATCGCGGCGGTGTCGTCGTGGAACCGTGGCACCGGAGCCGGCCCGGTGGACCGGACGTAGCCGGGGGTACGCAGCGGCGTCAGCCGGGCCACCGGTGCCGCCCCGGCCGGCGCCGCGACCGCGGGCGGGCCCGGCGGCTCGACCGGAGCGCCCGGCGGCTCGACCGGGGCGGCTGGCGGGCGCGGTGGGTCGGTCCACGGCCCGCCCGCGGTCGCCGAGCCCGTCGGGGATCTCAGGACCGCCTCGATCGCGGCACCCGCGCGCTCGTCCGACTGCCGGGACGCAGGTTCCTCGCCCCACATACTCGTCACGGTCTTCATTGGACAACGCCATAAGCCCTGCTCAGGGGAGCGGCGCCGCGTGTCGGTGGGAAAATCGCCGGGGGATAGGCTATTGACCCATGAGTCACGTCCTCGCCGCGGTCGCCTGGCCCTATGCCAACGGCCCGCGCCACATCGGTCACGTCTCCGGTTTCGGGGTTCCCTCCGACGTGTTCAGCCGGTACATGCGGATGGCCGGCCACGACGTGCTCATGGTGTCCGGCACGGACGAGCACGGCACCCCGATCCAGGTACAGGCGGACCGGGAGGGGCTGAGCCCCCGGGAGCTGGCCGACCGGTACAACCGGGTGATCGTCGAGGACCTGCACGGGCTCGGCCTCAGCTACGATCTGTTCACCCGCACCACGACCGGCAACCACTACGCGGTCACCCAGGAACTCTTCGGCACGCTGTACCGCAACGGGTACGTCGTCGAGAAGACCACCCTGGGCGCCATCTCCCCGTCCACCGGCCGTACCCTGCCCGACCGCTACATCGAGGGCACCTGCCCGATCTGCGGGTACGACGGGGCGCGCGGCGACCAGTGCGACAACTGTGGCAACCAGCTCGACCCGGTCGACCTGATCAACCCGCGCAGCCGGATCAACGGCGAGACCCCGGAGTTCGTGGAGACCGAGCACTTCTTCCTGGATCTGCCCGCGTTCGCCGAGGCGCTGGCCAAGTGGCTGGACACCCGCGAGGGCTGGCGGCCGAACGTGCTGCGGTTCTCCCGCAACCTGGTGGAGGACCTCCAGCCCCGGGCGATCACCCGGGACCTGGAGTGGGGTGTGCCGATCCCGCTGGACGGCTGGCGCGACCGCGACGACAAACGCATCTACGTCTGGTTCGACGCGGTGATCGGGTACCTCTCCGCCTCCATCGAGTGGGCCCGCCGGTCGGGCGACAACGAGGCCTGGAAGCGCTGGTGGTCCGATGACTCCGCGCGCGGGTACTACTTCATGGGCAAGGACAACATCGTCTTCCACTCGTTGATCTGGCCGGCCATGCTGCTCGGCTACTCGGGCGAGGGGGACCGGGGCGGCGAGCCGGGCCGGCTCGGCCGGTTGAACCTGCCGACCGAGGTCGTGTCGAGCGAGTTCCTCACCATGGAGGGCCGGAAGTTCTCCTCCTCGCGCCAGGTCGTCATCTACGTCCGCGACTTCCTGGAGCGGTACGACCCCGACGCGCTGCGATACTTCATCTCCGTCGCCGGGCCGGAGACCCAGGACACCGACTTCACCTGGGCCGAGTTCCTGCGCCGCAACAACGACGAGCTCGTCGCCGGCTGGGGCAACCTGGTCAACCGGTCGGTGTCGATGGTCGCGAAGAACTTCGGCGCGGTACCCACGCCCGGCGAGCTGATGCCGGCCGACCGCGCCCTGCTGGAGACGTCGAAGGCCGGGTTCGGCACGGTCGGCGGCCTGATCGAGCGGCACCGGCAGAAGGCCGCGATCGGCGAGGCCATGCGGGTCGTCGCCGAGGCCAACAAGTACCTGTCGGAGTCGGCGCCGTGGAAGCTCAAGGACGACCGGGACCGGATGGGTACGATCCTGCACACCGCGCTGCAGGTGGTGTCCGACGCGAACACCATGCTGAGCCCGTTCCTGCCGCACTCGGCGCAGAAGATCCACGAGCTGCTCGGCGGCACCGGGGTGCACACGCCGATGCCGGAGATCCGGGACGTCTCCGATCTGGACGCTGGGCCGGACTACCCGATCCTGACCGGTGACTACACGTCCGGAGCGCGCTGGGAGTCGGTACCGCTGCCCGGCGGGCGACCGCTCGCCCCACCACGGCCGGTCTTCCGCAAGCTCGATCCGTCCATCGTGGACGAAGAGCTGGCCCGGCTGGGCGAGTGACGCACCAGGAGCGGCCGCCGGCTCCCGAGCCGCTGCCGGTACCCGTGCTGGACAGCCACACCCACCTCGACGTCGTGGCCACCGATCCAGACGTCCAGATCGCCGAGGCGGTCGCGGTCGGGGTGGACCGGTTGGTCCAGGTCGGCGTCGACGTACCGTCGTCGCGGTGGTCGGCCGCGCTGGCGCAGCGGCGGCCGGCCGTCGTCGCCACCGTCGGCGTACACCCGAACGACGCGCCCCGACTCTCCGATCTGGACACAGCGCTTCGGGAGATCGAGGCGCTCGCCGCCCGGGACCGGGTCCGGGGGATCGGGGAGACCGGGCTGGACACCTACCGCACCGGCGAGGACGGCCGGGCCGCGCAGGAGCGCGCGTTCCGGGCGCAGATCTCGATCGCCAAGCGGTACGGCAAGGCGCTGGTCGTCCACGACCGGGACGCGCACCGGGAGATCCTGCGGGTCCTGGACGAGGAGGGCGCACCCGACACGGTGGTGCTGCACTGCTTCTCCGGCGACGCGGAGTTCGCCACGGAGTGCGTCCGGCGCGGGTACGTGCTGTCGTTCGCGGGTACGGTCACGTTCCGGAACGCGCCGGCCCTGCGCGAGGCCGCGAAGGTCACCCCGACCGACCAGCTCCTGGTCGAGACCGACGCGCCGTACCTGACCCCGATGCCGTACCGGGGCCGGCCCAACGCCTCGTACCTGGTCCCGCTGACCGTCCGGGCGCTCGCCGAGACGACCGGCACCGACCTCGCCGACCTGTGCGCCGCGATCTCCGCCACCGGCGAGCGGATCTTCGGACCGTGGTGAGCCTGTTGGGCCCGGCCGAGATTCGCGACCTGGCCAAGAGGCTCGGCATCGCGCCGGCGAAGAAGCTCGGGCAGAACTTCGTCCACGACCCCAACACGGTCCGCCGGATCGCCCGCGCGGCCGGCCTGGCGCCCGACGACGTGGTGGTCGAGGTCGGTCCGGGGCTCGGCTCGCTGACCCTGGCCCTGCTGCCCGAGGTCCGGCACCTCCACGCGATCGAGCTCGACGCCCGCCTGGCCGCCGCGCTTCCATCCACAGTGGCCAGTCACGCGCCGGACCTCCTCTCCCGGCTGTCGGTGGTCACCGCCGACGCGTTGGCGGTACGGGCAGGGGACGTCGATCCGGCGCCGACCGCGCTCGTGGCCAACCTGCCGTACAACGTCGCCGTGCCGGTCGTGCTGCACCTGCTCGCCGAGCTGCCCGGGCTGCGGCACGGCCTGGTGATGGTGCAGAAGGAGGTGGCCGACCGGCTGACCGCCGGCCCCGGCTCGCGGGTGTACGGCGTGCCGTCGGTGAAGCTCGCCTGGTACGCCGACGCCCGCCAGGCCGGCCGCGTCCCGCCCAGCGTGTTCTGGCCGGTGCCCAATGTGGACTCCGGCCTGGTCTCGTTCACCCGGCGCGACCCGCCCGCACCGCCGGGGCGGCGCGAGTCCGTCTTCGCCGTCGTCGACGCGGCCTTCGCCCAGCGACGCAAGATGCTGCGCTCGGCGCTGGCGGACTGGGCTGGGAGCGTACCCGCCGCGGAGCGCGTGCTCGCCGCGGCGGGTGTGCCGCCCACCGCCCGCGGCGAGGAGTTGACCATCGGGCAGTTCGCCGCGATCGCCGCCGCGGCCGAGCGGTAGGGTGCTGCCGTGACCGAACCGCTGTCCGCCGAGGAGGAGCGGGACCGGCCCCGCCTGGCCGCCTCCGGGCCGGTCAAGGTCCGGGTGCCGGCGAAGATCAACCTGCACCTCGGGGTCGGGCCGCTGCGGCGGGACGGTTACCACGAGGTGACCACGGTCTACCACGCGGTCTCGCTCTTCGACGAGCTGACCGCGCGCCGGGGCGACACGCTGTCGCTGACGATGGAGGGTGAGGGCGCCGGCTCGCTGCCGCTCGACGAGAGCAACCTCGTCCTGCGGGCCGCCCGCGCGCTGGCGCGGCATACCGGCCGGCCCGCGCACGCCCGGCTGCACCTGCGCAAGCAGATTCCGCTCGCCGCGGGTCTCGCCGGCGGCAGCGCCGACGGCGCCGCCGCGCTGGTCGCGTGCGACGCGCTGTGGGGCACCGGACTCGGCCGGGACGAGCTGGCCGCGGTCGCCGGTGAGATCGGCAGCGACGTGCCGTTCCTCGTCTACGGCGGCACCGCGCTCGGCACCGGGCGCGGCGAGGCGGTCAGCCCGGTCCTGGCCCGAGCCGCCAACTGGCACTGGGTGCTCGCTCTCGCGGGCGGCGGCCTGTCGACACCGGCGGTCTACGCCGAGCTGGACCGGATGCGGGCGACCCGGGGCGCCCCGGAGCCGCTTGGCAGTACCGACGCGCTGCTCGGCGCGCTGCGGCAGCGGGACCCGAACGTGCTCGCCCGGACGCTCGGCAACGACCTGCAGGCCGCCGCGGTGTCGCTGCGCCCCGAGCTGGCCGACACGCTGCGGGTCGGCGACGGCGTGGACGCGCTCGCCGGGATCGTCTCCGGTTCCGGACCGACCTGCGTGTTCCTCGCCCGCGACGCCACCCACGCGGCCAGGATCGCGACCGCGCTGGAGGCCGCCGGCGTGTGCCGCCGCGCGGTCATCGCCCACGGCCCGGTGGCGGGGGCACGGGTCAACTGAGTGGCCAACATCGTCAGCCTGGACCGGGTCGCCAAGGGGTACGGCCCGGCCGTCCAGTTGCTGGACAACGTCTCGCTCGGCCTGGACGAGGCCGACCAGGTCGGTGTGGTCGGCCTGAACGGTGCCGGCAAGTCCACGTTGCTGCGGCTGCTGACCGGCGCCGAGCGGGCCGACGCCGGACGGGTCACCCACCGGCGTGACCTGCGGGTGGCCGCCCTGCCGCAGGCGCTCGACCTGGCCGCCACCGCAACCGTCCGGCAAGTCGTGCTGAGCACCGGCTTCGACGCCGAGCACGAGTGGGCCGGCGATGCGGGGGTACGTACCGTCCTCGATGGACTCGGGCTGCCCGGGCTCGGCCTCGACACGCCCGTCGGCCCGATGTCCGGGGGCGAGCGCCGCCGGGTCGCGCTGGCCGCACTGCTGGTGAAGCCGAGCGATCTGCTGGTACTCGACGAGCCGACGAACCATCTCGACCTCACCGGGGTGAACTGGCTCGCCGGGCACCTGAGGGAACGCCGCGGCGCGCTGGTCGTCGTCACGCACGACCGCTGGTTCCTCGACGCCGTCTGCGCCCGGATGTGGGAGGTCTCCGACGGCACGGTGCGTGCGTACGACGGTGGCTACGCGGCCTGGGTGCTGGCCCGGGCGGAACGGCAGCGGCTGGCCGCAGCCGCCGAGGCGCGCCGGCAGAACCTGCTGCGCAAGGAGATCGCCTGGCTGCGGCGCGGCCCGCCGGCCCGGACATCCAAGCCGAAGTTCCGCATCGAGGCCGCGAACGCCCTGATCGCGGACGAACCGCCGGCCCGCGACCCGGTCTCGTTGCGCCGCCTCGCCACCGCGCGGCTCGGCAGGCAGGTCTACGACCTGCACGACATCACCGTCCGGCTGGGCGACCGGGTCGTCCTGCGGGACGTCACCCTGCTGGTCGGCCCGGGGGACCGGATCGGCGTGGTGGGCGCGAACGGCGCCGGGAAGACCACCCTGCTGCGGGTGCTGGCCGGGGAGCGTACCCCCGACGCCGGCCGGGTCGTGCGGGGCGTGACGGTCCGGGCGGCCCTGCTCTCCCAGGAGCTGGCCGAGCTGCCGGCCGACCGGCGGCTGCTGGAGGCCGTCGAGGACGTGGCCCGCCGGGTCCGGCTGGGCGACAAGGAGCTGTCCGCCGCCCAGCTGACCGAGGTGTTCGGCTTCGACGAGTCTCGATTGTGGACACCCGTGCCGGAGCTCTCCGGCGGCGAGCGGCGGCGGTTGCAGATGCTGCGCCTGCTGGCCCGGGAGCCCAACGTACTGCTGCTGGACGAGCCCACGAACGACCTGGACACGGATACCCTCGCCGCGCTGGAGGACCTGCTGGACACCTGGCCCGGCGTCCTCATCGTGGCCACCCACGACCGGTACTTCCTGGAGCGGGTGACCGACACCGTGTACGGGCTCGCCGGCGGCCGCCTCACCCACCTGCCCGGCGGGGTCGACGACTACCTCGCCTCGGCAGCCGCGGAGCCACCGGCACCGGACCGGACCCGGGAACGGTCGCCGGACCCGCGCCAGCACAAGCGGGAGCTGGCCCGCCTGGAGCGCCAGCTCGAGCGCCTCGACCAGCGCGAAGCCCGGTTGCACGAGGAGATGGCGGCCCACGCCACGGACTACGAGAAACTCAGCGCGCTCGATGGCGACCTGCGCGCGCTGCGGGCCGAACGGGCCCGGCTCGAGGACGACTGGCTGGTTCTGGCCGACCAAGGGCCGGAGCAGGTGCCGGAGGGCTGACCCCGGGGTGCGAAAATCTCCGCCATGTCGCACATCCCCGTCAACCATCCCCTGCGGCCGCTCTACCGGGTGCGAGGAGGCGTTCCGGCCCGGGGGTACCCATCGGGGGCATTAATCCCGTGTTGTTTGGGCATCCTCCGGGGTGAACCGTCCTGGTGCGGGACAATCGGGAGGAGGCGCAAATGGCAGAACACTTACCTGTGAACCATCCGTTGCTCCGGTTCTACCGGGTGCTGGCCGGGATCGCCGGCCTGTACGTGCTGCTCTTCGGCATCCTGGGCGTCATCGAGACCTGGGGTACGCCGCTGTTCGGCCGCGAGGACACCTGGGTGCTCGGGCTCCGGACCAACCTCGGATTCTCGCTGCTGTCCATTGTGGTCGGCGCGGTCGTCCTGGTCGGCGCGCTGGTCGGCGGGAACGTCGACCGGTACATCAACCTGGCCGGTGGCGTGATCTTCCTGCTCTCCGGCATGGTCATGATGACCCTGCTGCAGACCGACGCGAACCTGCTGAACTTCACGATATCGACCTGCGTCGTGTCGTTCATCATCGGCGCCGTGCTCGGCGTCGCCGGGCTCTACGGCAAGGTGGGCACGGCCGAGGAGCGCAGAGCCGAGGAGGCGTTCCGGCACGGCGGACGGGACCCGAAGACCCACGCCTGGCAGCAGGAGCAGTCACCGGAGGGCGTGGAGCTCAAGCCCGAGGACGCGGAGGTCAGCGGCGGCGGGTGAGCAGGGTGGGCTGCTTCTCCAGGTGGGACAGCCCGTTCCAGGCGAGGTTCACGAGGTGCGCGGCCACGAGTTCCTTCCGTGGCTTGCGCACCTCGAGCCACCACCGGCCGGCGAGCGCGACCATGCCGACGAGCGCCTGCGCGTACAGCTCGGAGAGCTTCGGGTCGTACCCGCGGGTCTTGAACTCCGCCCCGAGCACGTGCTCGACCTGGTGCGCGACGTCGTTGAGGACGGACGAGAAGGTGCCCGACGACGACCCGACCGGCGACTCGCGGACCAGCACCCGGAAACCGTTCGTCTCCCCCTCGATGTAGTCGAGCAGGGCCAGGGCGGCCTGTTCGAGCAGCTCGCGCGGGTGGCCGGAGGTCAGCGCCTTGGTGATCCGGTCGAGGAGGGCCCGGACCTCACGGTCGACGACGACCGCATAGAGGCCCTCCTTGCCGCCGAAGTGCTCGTACACCACCGGTTTGGAGACCTTGGCGCGGGCGGCGATCTCCTCGATCGAGGTAGCGTCGAAGCCGCGCTCGGCGAACAACTGCCGGCCGATCGTGATCAACTGCTCGCGGCGTTGCGCCGCGGACATTCGTACCCGGTTGCGCGGTCGCTCCTCGGTGTCCGCCACCGGGCTATCGTGCCAGCTTCGCGGCGATCCGTTCGGCCTTGGGCCACCGCACGTCATATGCCCATCCGAGCTTCTCGAAGATCCATATGGTCCGGGCGGACGGATCGATCTGCCCGCGCAGCACGCCGTGCCGGGCACAGGTCGGGTCGGCGTGGTGCAGGTTGTGCCAGCTCTCGCCGAACGAGATGATCGCCAGCGGCCAGAAGTTGGCGGCCTTGTCGCCTTCCCGGGTCTCGAACGGGCGCTCGCCGACCACGTGGCAGATCGAGTTGATCGACCAGGTGACGTGGTGCAGCAGGCCGACCCGGACCAGGCCGGCCCAGAAGAACGCGGTCAGCGCGCCCTGCCAGGACCAGGTGAGCAGCCCGCCGGCGATGGCCGGGGCGGCCAGCGAGAGGATCACCAGCGGGATGAACAGCTTGTCGACGCGCTGCATGTCCTTGTCGGCCACGAGGTCCGGAGCGAACCGCTCGCGGTTGGACATCTCCCGGTGGAACAGCCACCCCATGTGTGCGTAGAACAGGCCCTTGGTCAGGCCCCAGATGCTCGGTCCGTAGCGCCACGGCGAGTGCGGGTCGCCCTCGGCGTCGGAGAACATGTGGTGCCGGCGGTGGTCGGCGACCCACTGGGTGGGCGCACCCTCGACCGCGAAGCAGCCGGCCACCGCGAGCGTGACCCGCAACCAGCGCTTGGCCTTGAACGAGCCGTGGGTGAGGTACCGGTGGAAGCCGACGGTCACGCCGACGCCCGCGACGAGGTAGCAGACCGTGCCGATCGCCACGTCCAGCCAGGAGAGCCAGCCGCCCCAGGCGACCGGGACGGCGACGACGAGGGCGAGGAACGGGATGACCACGAAGGCCCAGAGTGCGATCAGGATGCCGGCCGATTGCTTGCCCACCGTCAAGGGCTTCGGGTTCGACGGCGCGTCGGTGGGCGGGGGCGGTGGGTTGAGTAGAGCAGTGGTCATGGCACCTCGCTGAACGGTAGTTACGCTTACGTCACCGTAACCTACGGTCTCGTATTTTGACAGGGGGTGCCACTTCTGATTCGTGCTCGCCTCGCCTGCCGCGGTCGCCCGCTCCCGGGCCGGTACCCTGTATCCGGCACCACAAACGGTGTCCGTTTAGACCGTCCCGGGTCGTCTAATGGCAGGACATTGGGTTTTGGTCCCAAGTATAGGGGTTCGAATCCTCTCCCGGGAGCTGGCGCAGAGGCAGGCTCGACAGGAGTGAGCAACGTGAGAACGGTTGTGGTGCTCGCCGCCGGTGAGGGCCAGCGGATGAAGTCGGCGCTGCCCAAGGTGCTCCACCCGCTGCTCGGCCGGACCCTCCTGGGCCACGTGGTCGCCGCGGGCGGACCGCTGGCCGCGGATCGCACCCTCGTCGTCATCGGGCACGGCGCCGACGAGGTCCGCGCCCACCTGGCCGGGATCGCGCCCGATGCGGTGCCGGTGCTGCAGGAGGAACAGCTCGGCACCGGCCACGCCGTCCGGGTGGCACTGGCCGGGGCACCGCTCGGCACCGTCACCGGAACCGTGGTGGTGCTCAACGGAGACGTACCGCTGCTGCGGCCGGAGACGCTACGCGCGCTCGTCGAGGCGCACGAGGCGGCCGGTGCGGCGGCCAGCGTGCTGACCGCCGAGGTGACCGACCCGGCCGGGCTCGGGCGCATCATCCGCGACCGGGACGGCGGCATCGCGGCGATCGTCGAGGAACGGGACGCCTCGCCCGACGAGCGCGCGATCCGGGAGATCAACGCGGGCATCTACGCCTTCGACGCGGCGGCGCTGACCGACGCGCTGGGCAAGCTGACCAACCACAACGGACAGGGTGAGGAGTACCTCACCGACGTCGTCGAGCTGCTCGTCGCGGCCGGTCATCCGGTCCGCGCCCACGCCGCGCCCGATGAGGTGGAGGCCGCCGGTTGCAACGACCGGGCACAGCTCGCCTCGCTGCGGGCGCTGCTGCGCGACCGGATCAACCACCGCTGGATGGTCGACGGCGTCAGCATCATCGATCCGGCGACCACCTGGGTTGACGTCACGGTCACGCTCGGTCGCGACGTCACCATCGAACCCAACACCCATCTCCGGGGTACGACGTCCGTCGCCGACGGCGCCACCATCGGCCCGGACAGCACGCTGATCGACATGACCGTCGGTGCCGGTGCCGTCATCCTCCGGTCACACGTGGTCGGCGCGACGGTCGGCGCCGGTGGCTCGGTCGGCCCGTACGCCTACCTGCGCCCCGGTACGGTGCTCGCCGACCGGGTAAAGGTCGGCACCTTCGTCGAGGTGAAGAACTCCGAGGTGGGTACCGGCACGAAGATCCCACATCTGTCCTATGTGGGCGATGCGACGATCGGTGAGTACACGAACATCGGCGCCGCCAACGTGGTGGTGAACTACGACGGCGTCACCAAGCACCGCACGGTCATCGGGTCGCACGTCAAGACGGGCAGCGACACGATGCTCGTGGCACCGGTCGAGGTCGGCGACGGGGCGTATACCGGCGCCGGTACCGTCGTGCGGCGCAACGTACCGCCGGGAGCACTCTCGGTGTCCGGTGGCCCGCAACGGATTCTCGACGGCTGGGTCGAGAGTCACCGCCGAGGTACGCCCGCGGCGGAGGCGGCGGCCCGGGCCCGCGCCGCGGCGGCCGACGCCCGCTCGGCCGACGCCCGCTCCGCCGGCGCTGCCGGGGACGGCGCCGACCCGGCAGAGTGAGCCGGGCCACTCGGCATGGTCCGGGACCCCGCGGCGGTCGTCGTGGGGAGCAGACTCGGTGCGCACCGGGGACTGCGCACCGAGGATACTGAAGTGCACCGCCAGTGGACTGCGAGTCGGGGAGCACGGGCAGATGAGCAGCATCGTCGCCGAGAACCGCAAAACACTCATGCTCTTCTCGGGTCGCGCGTTCCCGGAGCTGACCGAGGAGATCGGTCAGGTGCTCGGCGTCGCGCCGACCCCGACGACGGCGTTCGACTTCGCCTCGGGCGAGATCTTCGTGCGCTACAACGAGTCCGTACGTGGCTCGGACGCCTTCGTGGTGCAATCGGTCACGGCGCCGGTCAACAAGTGGGTCATGGAGACCCTCATCATGATCGACGCGCTCAAGCGCGGCTCGGCCAAGCGGATCACCGTGGTGCTGCCGTGCTTCCCGTACGCGCGCCAGGACAAGAAGCACCGCGGCCGCGAGCCGATCTCGGCGCGGCTCGTGGCCGACCTGCTGAAGACCGCCGGCGCCGACCGGATCCTCACCGTCGACCTGCACACCGCGCAGATCCAGGGTTTCTTCGACGGGCCGGTCGACCACCTGTTCGCGATGGACATCCTGGCGTCCTATGTGGAGTCCCGGTACGCCGGCCGCCCGCTGACGATCGTCGCACCGGACTCCGGCCGGGTCCGGGTCGCCGAACGCTGGACCGACCGGCTCGGCGGGTGCCCGCTCGCCTTCATCCACAAGACCCGTGACCCGCTCAAGCCGAACCAGGTCGTGGCGAACCGGGTCGTCGGCGACGTCGACGGGCGGGTCTGCCTGATCGTCGACGACATGATCGACACCGCGACGACCATCTGCCGCGCCGCGGAGATACTCGCCGAGGTGGGCGCGGCGGATGTCGCGGTCGCGGCCACCCACGGCGTACTCTCCGACCCCGCGACGGAGCGCCTGAAGAACGGCCGGATCAGCGAGGTCGTGCTGACCAACACGCTGCCGCTGCCATCGGAGAAGCGGCTGGACAAGCTAACCGTGCTGTCGATCGCGCCGCTGGTCGCTCGCGCCATCCGCGAGGTCTTCGACGACGGCTCGGTCACCACGCTCTTCGGCGGCCTCAGCTGACCTATCCACGGACCGAGGTGTTCGGGGGCTGGAGTGGGCCCGGGCGCCGGTGGCGGATCTGATCCCCCGGCTCTGAACGTGCCCACCGGCTCGGGTAAGCTTGACCGGTTGCCACGGCGAGGGTGCGCCTGAAGCGGGCGTGCCGTGATCGACGCGGTGCTCGGGTTCTGCCCAGTGCGCCTCTTCGCCCCGGCACCGCAGCCACCGTCATTCGCACAGCACCCGTTAAGCAGGAGTACTCCCGTGTCCGAGGTAAAGATCAGCGCCGAGCCGCGTACGGAGTTCGGCAAGGGCGGCGCCCGCCGTACTCGCCGGGCCGGCAAGGTACCAGCCGTGCTGTACGGCCACGGCGAGAAGCCGAAGCACATCGCGCTCCCGGCGCGCGAGTTCGCCGCCGCCATCCGGCACGGCGGCATCAACCAGCTGTTCAGCATCGAGCTGTCCGACGGTACGTCCACCTTGGCCCTGCCGAAGGCGATCCAGCGCGATCCGCTGAAAGACACATTTGAGCACGTCGATCTATTGATCGTCCGGCGGGGCGAGCGGGTCACCGTCGACGTCCCGGTGCACCTGGTCGGCGAGGCCGCGCGCGACACGCTCGTCATGGTCGAGCACGACCGGCTCTCCATCATCGCCGACGCGACCCGGCTGCCCGAGTACCTCGACGTCTCGATCGAGGGCCTGGAGGCCGGCTCGCACGTCACGGCCGGGCAGGTCGCCCTGCCGGACGGCGCCGAGCTCGCCGCCGACCCGGGGCTCACGCTCGCGATCGTCGCCGTCGCGCCGACCGCCGAGGACCTCGAGCCCGAGCCCGTCGAAGCCGAGGCTGAGGCCGCCGAGGGTGTCGAGGGCGAGGAAGGCGTCGTGGCCGAGGCGACCGAGGAGTCTCCGGCACCCGCCGAGAGCTGACGCACCTTCGCCGCAGAGTGCACGCCCCGACCGCGAGGGCGTGCACTCTCGGTGTAGTTGCGAGGAGACGAGATGTGGCTGATCGTCGGGCTGGGTAACCCGGGGCCGGCGTACGCGCAGAACCGGCACAACGTCGGCTTCGCCGTGGTCGATCTGCTGGCCAGGCGGATCGGGGCGACGTTCTCCCGGCACGGCCGTGCGGTAGCCCAGGTTGCCGAAGGGCACCTCACCTTCGGCGGACCGAAGCTCGTGCTGGCCAAGCCGATGACCTACATGAACCTCGCCGGCGGACCGGTCGCCGGCATCGCCAACTTCTACAAGGTGCCGCTGGACCGGATCGTCGCGGTCCACGACGACCTCGACCTCGGGTACGGACAGGTGCGCACGAAGTCCGGTGGCGGCGAAGGTGGCCACAATGGACTCCGCTCGATGACCAAGTCCTTGGGTGCCAAGGACTATCTCCGGGTACGGGTGGGCATCGGGCGCCCGCCGGGACGGCAGGATCCGGCCGACTACGTCCTGTCAGATTTCTCGGCCGTCGAGCGTAAGGAATTGGCCTTCGTCGTCGACCGGGCTGCCGATGTGGTGGAGGCTCTTGTCGTCAGGGGCCTCGAATGGACACAGAACTCCTACCACGGAAGCTGATTCCGCGCTGACCGGATGGCCAGGACCCAGGTCAGGAATCCGACAGTCACCGCCCTGCGTGACCCGTACGTGCAAAGCTGCTCGCGTCGTCAGCGCCGCTCGGCGTTGGCGACGAACTGACTCAGGTACACCTGGGGGGAACGACCGTTCGACGGCTGTGGGGAGCCGTGACGCGGGACCTGTTTACGCGTTGTAACGGCAGGCGCGCTCTGCCGTAGTGGCTGCGTCCGTTGGCTTCAGGCGCGAGGGGGAACGCTGGTGGTGACGCGACCGTTCGGCGAACAGCACCACGCGCCGATCACGTCCACCCGGGTACCGTTCGACGACGAGGCCGACACGGTCGTCCTCGGTCCGGACGGTGTCGTGCGTGACTTCCACTTCGACAGCCTCGCCACGTTCAGCGCGGCCTCCGCGATGGCCAGCCAGCTCGCGACCGTCACCACCGCCCACCCGCAGACCCGCCCGATGCCCGGCCGCGCCAGCTACCCCAGCCTGCTGCCGAACCGGGTCGGCCGGCACGCGGCCGGACAGAACCGGGCCCGCTGGGACTGGGAGGCACGCTACGTGCGTACCCTCCTCGTCGCCGACGTGGTGGTCGGTTGCGCCGCCGGTGTGGTCGCGTTCGTCGGCCGGTTCGGGTCGACCGTCGCCAGCCACAACCGCATGTACATCGGGCTCTCCGCGCTCGTCCCGCTGGTGCTGGTCGTCGCGTTGGCTCTCACCAGATCGTACGAGCCGCGGTTCCTGTTCGTCGGCAACGACGAGTACCAACGGGTCATCCGGGCCGGCATCTCGCTGACCGCGGCGAGCGCGATCGTCGCGTACGCGGTGAACTACCCGCTGGCCCGCGGCTACATGCTCATCGTGCTGCCGCTGGCCACCGGTGGCTGCCTGCTCACCCGCTTCCTCGTGCGCAAGAGCCTGCACCGGCGGCGGGTGCGCGGCGACTGCCTCAAGCGCGTCATCGTGGTCGGTCACGAACTGGCGGTCATCCACATCACCCGGCAGCTGCACCGCGAGCGGTACCACGGCCTGGAGGTGGTGGGTGCCTGCCTGCCGCCCGGCCACAACGACGAGGTCGGCCTGCCGGTGTACGGCACGTTCGACGACGTCGCGCACGCGGTCAACGTCGCCGCCGCGGACACCGTGATCGTGCTCTCCTGCCCCGAACTGGACGGGCACACCCTGCGCCGGCTGGCCTGGCAGCTGGAGCGCGACGACATCGACCTGATCGTGGCCAGCTCACTGATCGACGTGGCCGGCGACCGGACCACCATCCGTCCGGTCGACGGCCTGCCGATGCTGCACGTCGAGCACCCCCGGTTCACCGGCAGCAAGCGGGTGTTCAAGGAGATCTTCGACCGGGTCGGTGCGGGCCTGCTGATCCTCGCGTTCTCCCCGCTGCTGATCACGCTGTCGATCATGATCCGGCTGGACTCGGCCGGCCCGGTGCTGTTCCGCCAGGTGCGGGTCGGCCGGCACAGCCGGGAGTTCGTCATCTACAAGTTCCGGTCGATGTACCTCGACGCCGAGGCACGCCTGGCCGAGCTGCGGCACCGCAACGAGTACGACGGCGTGCTGTTCAAGATGCGCAACGACCCGCGGGTGACCCGGGTGGGCCGGTGGCTGCGCCGGTTCTCGCTGGACGAGCTGCCGCAGCTGTTCAACGTGGTACGCGGCCAGATGTCGCTGGTCGGCCCGCGCCCGCCGCTGCCGGAGGAGGTCGCGGCCTACCCGGACGACGCCCGCCGCCGGCTCGTCGTGAAGCCCGGCATGACCGGTCTGTGGCAGGTGTCCGGTCGGTCCGACCTGCCCTGGGAGGAAGCGGTCCGCCTGGATCTGCGCTACGTGGAGAACTGGTCGATACCGCTCGATCTGGCCATCCTGCTGCGCACGCTCGCGGCGGTCTCCCGGGGCTCCGGGGCATACTGAAGTTCATGACTCCACCGGTGGTGGACGGTTCCTTCGCCCGACAGCTGGCCACGCAGGCCGGCGACCTGCTGCTCGCGCTGCGGCAGGACCTCGGGTACGCCGATCCGGCCGCGCTGCGGGCCGCCGGCGACAAGCAGTCCCACCACCTGATCACGACCGAGCTGGCGCGCTGCCGGCCGGCGGACGCGGTGCTCTCCGAGGAGGGCGCGCGTACCGACCCGGCCCGGCTGACCGCGAACCGGGTCTGGATCGTGGATCCGCTGGACGGTACCCGCGAGTTCGGCGAGGTCGGGCGGGTCGACTGGGCGGTGCACATCGCGCTCTGGTCGGCCGCGGCGCGGGGGCTGGTCGCCGGAGCGGTCGCGCTGCCGGCCCAGCATCTGGTGCTCGGCACCGACCAGCCGCCCGGGTACCCGGCGGGTGGTCCGCCCGCCGGCGATCCGATCAGGATCGCGGTGAGCCGGACCCGCCCACCCGTCTTCCTGTCGGACCTGGCCGCGGCGGTCGGCGGCGAGCTGGTACCCATGGGTTCGGCCGGCGCCAAGATCGCCGCGGTGGTCACGGGAGCGGTCGACGCCTATGTACACGCCGGTGGCCAGCACGAATGGGACTCCGCCGCACCGGTTGCTGTGGCGACCGCCACGGGGCTGCACGCTAGCCGGATCGATGGAACTGCGCTGGAATACAACCGGGCGGATCCCAAGTTGCCCGACCTGGTGGTATGCCAGAAGGCCCTGGCATCGAGGTTGCTGGCCGCCCTCTCGGCTATTCTCAACTAAAGCAATCGGAAAGGTCGACAACTGATGGGCCAGCCGGCGGCGGCGTACCGCGTCTCGCAGTTGGATGCTCTCGAAGCCGAGAGCATCTTCGTGATGCGCGAGGTCGTCGCCGAGTTCGAGCGTCCGGTCCTGCTGTTCTCCGGCGGCAAGGACTCGATCGTCATGCTGCGCCTCGCCGAGAAGGCGTTCTGGCCGGCGCGGATCCCGTTCCCCGTCATGCATGTGGACACCGGACACAACTTCCCGGAGGTGCTCGACTTCCGCGACGTCCGGGTCGCCGAGCTCGGTGTCCAGCTGGTCGTCGCGAGCGTGCCCGAAGCGCTCGACTCCGGGCTGGTCACCGAGCCCGCGGACGGCTCCCGCAACCGGATCCAGACCCCGGTACTGCTCGATGCCGTCGAGAAGTACCGCTTCGACTCGCTCTTCGGCGGCGCCCGCCGCGACGAGGAGAAGGCCCGGGCCAAGGAGCGCGTGTTCAGCTTCCGTGACGACTTCGGCCAGTGGGATCCGAAGAACCAGCGGCCCGAGCTATGGTCTCTCTACAATGGACGGATCAACGCGGGCGAGTCGATCCGGGTCTTCCCGCTGTCGAACTGGACCGAGCTCGACGTCTGGCACTACATCGCCCGCGAGAGCCTGGCGCTGCCGAGCATCTACTTCGCGCACGAGCGCGACGTGCTCGAGCGCGACGGCATGCTCTACGCGGTCAACGAGTTCGTCCGGCCGCGGGCGGGCGAGGAGCCGTTCCCCGCGGTGGTGCGTTACCGGACCGTCGGCGACGCGAGCTGTACCGCCGCGGTGCGCTCGGACGCGGACACCGTCGAGCGGGTCATCGAGGAGGTCGCCGCGACCCGGATCACCGAGCGCGGCGCGACGCGCGGGGACGACCGGGTCAGCGAGGCCGCGATGGAGGACCGCAAGCGGGAAGGGTACTTCTAGTGGACCTCCTCCGGTTCGCCACCGCCGGCAGCGTGGACGACGGCAAGTCAACGCTGATCGGCCGGCTGCTCTACGACACCAAGTCGCTGTTCGAGGACCAACTCGCCGCGGTCGAGGCGGTCAGCGCGGCGCGCGGCGACGAGTACACCAACCTGGCCCTGCTCACCGACGGGCTGCGCGCCGAACGCGAGCAGGGCATCACGATCGACGTCGCGTACCGGTACTTCGCCACGCCCCGGCGGAAGTTCATCATCGCCGATACGCCGGGGCACATCCAGTACACCCGGAACATGGTCACCGGTGCCTCCACCGCCGATCTCGCGCTGATCCTTGTCGATGCCCGGAAGGGGCTGGTCGAGCAGTCCCGCCGGCATGCGTTCCTGTGCTCGCTGCTGCGCGTGCCGCACCTCGTGCTCTGTGTGAACAAGATGGACCTGGTCGACTGGTCCGAGGTGGTGTACGAGAAGATCCGGGACGAGTTCAGCGCGTTCGCGGCCAAGTTGGAGGCGCCGGACCTCACCGTGGTACCGGTCTCGGCGCTGCACGGCGACAACATCGTCAGCCGGTCGGCGAACATGCCCTGGTACGACGGGCCGTCCCTGCTGCACCACCTGGAGAACGTGCACATCGCGTCGGACCGCAACCTGGTCGATGTCCGGTTCCCGGTGCAGTACGTGATCCGGCCGCAGTCGTCGCGGTACCCGGACTACCGCGGGTACGCCGGGCAGGTGGCCTCCGGCATCCTCAAGCCGGGCGACGAGGTGATGGTGCTGCCGTCCGGGTTCACCAGCCGGATCGCCGCCATCGACACCGCGGACGGGCCGGTCGACGAGGCGTTCCCGCCGATGTCGGTCACGGTCCGGCTCGCCGACGAGATCGACATCTCCCGTGGCGACCTGATCTGCCGCCCGCACAACGCGCCCCAGGTGGCCCAGGACATCGACGCGATGATCTGCTGGATGGACGAGTCCCGGCCGCTGCGGGTGGGCGGCAGGTACGCGGTCAAGCACACCACGCGCACCGCCCGTACCGTCGTCCGGGAGCTGCAGTACCGGCTGGACATCAACACGCTGCACCGGGACGAGGAGGCTACCGGGCTGTCCCTCAACGAGATCGGCCGGGTCCGGCTGCGGACCACGATCCCGCTGCTCTGCGACGGGTACCGGCGCAACCGGACGACCGGTGGATTCGTGATTATCGACGAGACGACGAACCGGACGGTCGGCGCGGCGATGATCATCGAGGCTCACTAGGAGGCCCACGAAAAGTGGGGCCCTTTCCTGGTGCGCCTTCTGCGGTAGCATCGCTGCGCTTCACGGATCGGATGGTGTGCGCGGCAAGGGGGAAGAGATGGAGACGGAGCGCCCGCTGGTGCGCCGCCTGCCGCTCGACGGCCCCGCGGAGGGTGAGCCCGTCACCATGGTGGCCCCCTCGGCGGTAGCCGCTCCCGAGCCGGAGCCCGTGGCCGCGCCCTCGCCCCCGGCGGCGCCTGCCCACCGGCGCTGGCTCTGGGCGGGCCTGGAGATCGTCACGTCGATCGTCGCCGCGCTGGCGCTGCCGCTCTGGGCACGGACCATCCGGGTCGATCCGCTGGACCGGATCGGGCAGGTCAGCGGGCTGGCCGCGATCGGTCTGCGGTACGCCGTCGCGGCCGCGGTGCTCCTCGGCCTGCTGCTGCTGGCGCACCGGTTCCTGCCGGTACGGCACCGGCCGCTGGTCACCCGGCTCGGCTGCGCCGCGGTCGCCGGCCTCGCCACCGGCCTGATCGCCGGCGGCATCGTGGTCGCGCTGCGGGACACCCCGTGGGCGCTGTGGGTCGGCGACGGCGACTACCGCCAGGTGCTGATCTGGATCCGGATGATCAACGAGGGCCAGCCGATCCCGCACCACTACCCGCCGCTGATCATGTACATCATCGGCGGCTGGGGCGGGGTCACCGGGATGCCGCTCGCGTACGCGCTGAAGGACATCCAGATCGTGGGCACCGCCCTGTTCGGGCCGGCGGCCTACCTCGCCTGGCGGCTCGTGCTGCGCCCCGGCTGGGCGCTCGGCGTCGGCGTGGTGGCGATGATGCCGTTCGTCGAGCCGGTCAAGCCGTACCCGCAGATCACGCTCGTGATGCTGGTCCCGGTGGTCATCGCGTTCCTGCAGCGGATCCGCCGGGCGAGTGAGCTGAGCCTGGGCCGCTCGGCCCTGGTCGGCGTGGTCTTCGGCGCCGGTATCGGGCTGCTGTTCCTGCTCTACTCGGGCTGGTTCGTCTGGATGGCCCCGGGGGTCGCGCTCGCGTTCCTGGTCATCACGCCGTGGCGGACCGCACTGCGGCGCGCGCTGCTGATCGCGGGCACCGCGCTGGCGACGTTCACCGTGGTCGGCTGGGTGCACCTGCAGGGCCTGTTCAGCGCGACCGGTGGCATCAACGACGCCTACTTCTACGCGGACACGTACACGGACCCGGCGTACATCGCGATGTGGCGCAACGACCGCCCGGGCGGCTTCGCGAGTGAGTGGCCGCCGCTGGGTGAACTCGGCGGGGTGGGGGTATTCACGATCCTGCTGACGATCGGCCTCGCGGTGGCGATCTGGCTCGGCTGGCGGCGGACCGCGGTCATCGTGCTGGTCTCGACCGCGGCCGGGGCCTGGCTGATCCGGATGTGGCTGGCCAGCGAGATGTACGGGTCCGGCCTGGTGCGGCTCTACCCGAGAACCACGATGATCATCTTGTACGGGCTGCTGATCCTCACCGGACTGGCCGTGATGTACGCGGTCGACCTGGTGCGCCGGTGGAACGCCTCGCGGGTCGAGCCCCTGTCGCTGCCCTCGGCGGTACCCGCCGGGCTGATGCTGATTCCGTTGGTCTTCTTCTTCGCGGTGGCCGGCTCGGCGACGGCCGACCGGTACATGCCGAACGAGAGCAAGGACCGCACCGGCTACTTCTCCTGGATCGCCCAGAAGCAACGGCTCCTCGATGGCACGTGCCCGAAATACGGTAAGGTTCACGACCTCTGCCGTTAGCCCCCGCCGGGAGGGTAGGTGCGTACCACGACGATCGCACGGAGGTGGCTGAGTCCGGCCGGATTCGTGCTCGTCGGACTGTGTTTCCTGCTGCCGTTCGTGACCGCGTCCTGCACGGCGACCGCCAACGACCAGCGGGTCACGTCGACCGCGACGTACAGCGGTTTCGACCTCGCGGTGGGTGACCGTCCCGAGTTCTCGGTCACCTCGCCCACCTCGGCCGGGTCCGCCGAGGCAATGGCCCAGCTGCAGCAACGCGTCGGCCCGATCGACATCCAGCCGTTCGCGGTGGTGGCGCTCATCCTGATCGTGGCCGGGGTGGCCGCGGGCGTCATCCGGGCCGCCTGGCTGCGCGTGATCGCCGGGGCCGCGCTCGCCGTCAGCGCCGCGGTCTTCCTCTCCGGCGCCGAGCTCGACGGCCGGGACGAGATCCGGACCGACCTGACCCAGCGGTTCACCACGTTCGCGGGGCGGCCACCCGATCCGGCCGACTTCACGGTCGAGACGGCGTACGGGTTCTGGATCGCGCTCGGGCTCCTGGTCGCCGTGGCCGCGGGGAACATCGCCGAGCTGGTCCTCGTCCGGCCCGCGGGTGGGGCAGCGGTACCGAGCCTGGCGGGTGGCCCCGGACCGCCCCCGCCGCCGGTGCCGCCCCCGCCGCCGGTGGCGCCGCCTCCGCGCGCGCCGTCGTCGTCGCCGGTGCCGCCGACGCCGCCACCGCCTGGTCCGCGGGAGGCCGCCGACCCGTGGGAGGCGTCCGCCGCGCCGGTCATTCCGCCGTGGCCGCCCCGCTCGCCGGATTCCGAGACCTGAGATCTTCGGCGGGGTCAGCCGACGCGCTCGACTCCGGGGCCGGCGGTTGCGACGAAGGCAGCCGGCGGGCCGAAGCCGTGCGCGGCGAAGGCCCGCTCGACCGCGGCGGTCGCCCGGCCGGCCGCTTCCGCCTCGACCAGCGCCAGCACGCAGCCGCCGAAGCCGCCGCCGGTCATCCGCGCGCCGAGGGCACCGGCCTCCTCCGCGGCCGCGGCGGCGACGTCCAGTTCCGGCACGGTCACCTCGAAGTCGTACCGCAGCGAGGCGTGCGACGCGGTGAGTCGGGGCCTGAGGTCGCGCGGGCGGCCGGCCCGCAGCAGGGCGACCGCGTCGAGGACCCGCTGGTTCTCGGTCACCACATGGCGTACCCGGCGCCGCAGGACCTCGTCGTCCAGGCGCGCGAGCGCGGCCGGCAGGTCGTCGAGGGCAAGGTCACGCAGGGCCGTGACGCCGAGCGTACGGGCGGCCTGCTCGCAGGCGGACCGGCGGGCGGCGTACTCGCCGCTGACCAGGCGGTGCGGCGCCCGGGTGTCGATCACGAGGACGGCGAGTCCCGCGCTGGTCAGGTCGAACGGAACGTGCTCGACCGCGAGCGAGCGGCAGTCGAGGAAGAGCGCGTGGCCGGCGCGGGCGAGCGTCGCGGCCGACTGGTCCATGATCCCGCAGGGCATCCCGACGTACTCGTTCTCGGCCCGTTGCGCCAGCGATGGCCGGTCGGCGACCGGGATGTCCAGCCGGCCGAGATCGGCGAGCGCGGCGAGCACCGCGCACTCGATGGCGGCCGAGGACGACAGGCCGGCGCCGACCGGTACGTCCGATGCGATCGCCATCCGCGCACCCGGCACGGCGTACCCGGCCGAGCGCAGCACCCACACCACACCGGCCACATAGGACGCCCAGCCGGAGACCCGGTCCGTCGGGCCGAACCGTGCCGTCTCCCCGGAGTGCTCGGAGTAGACAGTCCACTGTAGACTGTCTACGGCGGACGCCGCGACGACGGTCCGGAACGGCAGCGCGAACGGCAGCACATAACCCGCGTTGTAGTCGGTGTGCTCGCCGATGAGGTTCAACCGACCGGGAGCGGCCCAGGCGCCGGCGGGGGAACCGCCGTACGCCCCGGCGAACAGCTTCGCCGCCCGCTCCTCGGCCTTCACGCCAGCACAGTGCGGTAGAACGCCCACGCGTCGGCCACCATGTCGGTCAGGTCGGCCTTCCCGGGTTCCCAGCCCAGTTCCGCGCGGGCTTTCGCGGACGAGGCGACGAGCGTGACCGGATCGCCCTGGCGGCGCGGCGAGTACTCGACCGGTAGCGGGTGCCCGGTCACCTCGCGGACCACGTCGGCGACCTGCTTGTTGGAGAAGCCGTTGCCGTTGCCCAGGTTGTAGATGCGGTGCTGGCCCGGCTCCGCCGTCTCGAGCGCGAGCAGGTGGGCCCGAGCGAGGTCGGCCACGTGGATGTAGTCACGGATGCACGTACCGTCGGGCGTCGGGTAGTCGTCGCCGAAGATCTGCAACTTCTCCCGCTTGCCGGCGGCGACCTGCAGGGCGATCGGGATCAGGTGCGTCTCGGGCTCGTGCCGCTCGCCGATCGGGCCGTACGCCCCGGCCACGTTGAAATAGCGCAGCGACACGGCGGCCAGGTCGTGTGCCGACGACTGCGAGGTGATCGCGAGATCGATGGCGAGCTTGGTCGAGCCGTACGGGTTGGTCGGCGCGGCCGCGGCGGCCTCGGTGATCGGCAGCTCGCTCGGGTTGCCGTACACGGCCGCGGTGGAGGAGAAGACCAACCTCGGGACCCGGGCGGCGCGGACCGCGTCGAGCAGGGCCAGCGAGCCGACCACGTTGTTGTCCCAGTAGATCTCCGGCCGCACCATCGATTCGCCAGCCGCGATCAGCCCGGCGAAGTGCAGCACCGAGTCGAAGTCCGGCGTCAGGACGTCCGCGGCGTCGTGGATGCGCCTGCGCACGAGCGTGGCCCCGGCCGGGACCGCCTCCGCGTGGCCGGTCGAGAGATCGTCAAGTATCACTACGTCGTGACCCGCGTCGACCAGCATCGCGGAGACGATGCTGCCGATGTACCCGGCGCCCCCCGTCACCAGCAGCTTCACGCCGGCTCCCGGCGGTGGGCGGTACCGCTTACGCGCGCAAGCTTGCTCACGGCGGCCAGCTTACCTACCGGTGCCAGGTGGGCGAGGGTGTGCTGGAGTGTCTACCATTTCGGGCATGCAGGAACCCGGCAGTGCCGGGCCCCGGGCGGTCCCGCCCTCGGGGCCTCCGCGGGGAACGGAACCGCGGAGGAAACCGGGGCCGGTCGCGCGGGGCGTCGCCCGAGTCGTCGTACGCGGTGCCGACGCGGCCACCCGCTGGGTGACCCGGCTGCTCGGCACCAGTCCCACCGCCGGCCGCGAGCGGATCAGCGAGGCGGAGCTGCGTGACCTGGTGGCCGCGAACACCGTCCTGGACCGGGTCGAGCAGCGGATCATCGACGAGGTGCTCACCGCGGGCGCGAGCCTCGTGCGCGAGGTGATGGTCCCGCGGACCGAGGTCACCTTCCTGGACGCCCGGATGGGCGTGGAGCGCGCGGCGGTGATCGCCGGGGAGTCCAGCCACACCCGGTTTCCGGTGATCGACGGTACGCACGACGACGTCGTCGGGTTCGTCCAGTTGCGCGACCTGTTGATCCGTCCGACCGACGACGACCGGTGCCGGGTCGGCGAACTGGCCCGCGAGGTCAAGCGCATACCGGCCACCAAGCGCGTCCTGGCCGCGCTGTCGGAGATGCGCCGCGAGGGCCACCACCTGGCGGTGGTCATCGACGAGTACGGCGGTACGGCCGGCATCGTCACGCTGGAGGACCTCGTCGAGGAGCTGGTCGGCGAGGTGCACGACGAGCTGCGTGTGGCGCACGAGGCGGCTGTGGGTGGCGGTGTGCCGGCCGAGGCCGACGGCCGGCTGAACCTCGCCGACTTCGCGGAGCGCACCGGGTTGCGCCTGCCCGACGGCCCGTACGAGACGGTCGGCGGCTTCCTCATGGCCCGCCTGGGCCGGCTGCCGCTCGCCGGGGACGAGGTACGGCTCGGTGCCTGGGTGCTGCGGATCGTGGCGCTGGACGGGCGCCGGGTGGCCCGGGTCGGCCTGGCCGAGGCCCCGCCGGAGCCGGCGACCGAGCGGGCGGCCTCGCCGGCACCCGCACCGCGCACCGCCGCCGCCATCGCACAAACTCCCGGGAACTAGTGGTAATGCGGCCCTGGAAAACCACAAACTCCCCGCAGTTTGTGGCCATCGGGGTGGCGGCGGCTGTCTTCGGCGCCGGCTGGTGGCTGAAGGAGCCGTGCCGGGCCGCCGGGTGGCCGTACGACCCGGCGCTCATGTTCGGCCAGCGCTGCTACACCGACCTTCCGGTGCTCTACTCCGGCAGAGGGCTGGCCGAGGGCCGGTTCCCGTACGCGGGCGAGTTCGAGTACCCGGTGCTGACCGGGTACGTGGCCGATCTCACCGCCCGGCTGACCGGCGATCTCATGGCGTTCGTCGCGCTCAACGCCGTACTGCTGCTCGGGTGTGCGCTGGTGACCGTGTGGGCGGCCGGGCGCACCCGGTACCGGCCGCTGGACGGGCTGCTCGTCGCCGCCGCACCCACCCTCGCGCTCGCCGGGCTCATCAACTGGGACCTGTTCGCCGTCGCGGCCACCGCGCTCGCGCTGCTCGCCTGGGCCCGGGAGCGGCCCATCCTCGCCGGCGCGCTGCTCGGCCTGGGCACCGCGGCCAAGCTCTATCCGGCGCTGATCCTCGGGCCGCTGGTGGTACTCGCGCTGCGGGACCGGGATCCGGGCCGCGCGCTGCGGGCGGTGGGTGGTGCCGCGGTGGCCTGGGGCCTGGTGAACCTGCCGGTCGCGCTGGCCCACCCGGAGGGCTGGACGTACTTCTGGCGGTTCAACGCGGACCGCGGCGCCGAGTTCGGTTCGATCTGGTACGCGCTGCACCTGCTGGACCACCCGGTCGAGCCGCTGAACCCGGTCGCGATCGGGCTGTTCGCCGCCGCCTGCCTCGGCATCGCGGTCCTGGCCGTGCGGGCGCCGGTGCCGCCGACCCTGCCAGCGCTCGCGTTCCTCACCGTCGGCGCGTTCGTGGTGACGAACAAGGTCTACTCGCCGCAGTACGTGCTGTGGCTCGTCCCGCTGGCGGTGCTCGCCGGAGTGTCCATGGTGGAGTTCTGGGCGTGGCAGGCGACCGAGGTGCTCTACTGGCTCGCGGTCTGGCACTACCTGGCCGTGGGCGAGACCTGGCACTACCCGGCCGCCACCGTCCTGCGCACCGCCGCGACGGTCTGGCTGCTCGCCGCCGTGGCCTGGCGCTCGCCCGGGCGGAGCGGGCGCCAGTTGGCTCAGAGGATGTGCAGCTTGCGCCAGGTCGAGCCGTCCGCCGAGTACGCGGTGAAGCCCGGCCCCACGATGTCGTAGGCGATGAAGCCGGCCGGGGTCCGGGCCAGCGGGCCTACCCGCGGCAGCGGGTCGAGGGCCTGGAAGGATTGTCCGCGGTTGTCGCTGACGAACCAGTCGCCGTTGCGGTCCGCGAGCAGCAACCGGTTGTCCAGCAACGGCACCAGGTCACCCTCGAGCGTGTACGGGTTCCCGGCGCCATGCCAGGTACGGGTGAACGTGGCGCCCCGGTCGGCGGAGTGGTAGATCGCGCGCAGCGCACCGGCCCGGTCCACGACCGCGGCGTACACCTGGGAGCCGAGCGTGGCGAGCCGGACCGCACCGGGCAGCCCGTCGAACTCGTGCGGCCGCCAGGTCGTACCGCCGTCGTGGGTGACCGCGGCGGTGGCCCGCCCGGTCGAGCTGCTGCCGCCGACCCACCAGCCGCCGTCCGCGGCCCGGGTCGCCGCGATCCAGCACGGGTCGAGCGGGGGCGGCGTGACCCGGACCCGGCGCCGCTGCGCCGGCTGCCAGCGCTCGACCACGGAACCCGCGCAGCTCGCGACCGCGGAGCCCGGGTAGACGACCAGCCGGTCCTGACCGCCGACCTTCTCCGGCGCCCGGCCGGTCGCGGCCGGCAACACGCTCCAGGTCGCTCCGCCGTCGGTGGAGAGCTGGGCGGTCCCCTCCGCCCAGTACAAGCCGATCGTCTCCGGGTCGAACGTGATGAGGTCCGGGCTGTACGGCGCGCGGAACCCGGCCGGCACCGGGTGCACCGTCCAGGTGATGCCGCCGTCCTCGGTGCCGGCGACGGTCAGCCGGCAGTTGCCCTCGTCGCTGCCGCAGTCGGCGGCCAGGGCCCAGCCCCGGTCCGGGTCGACGAACTCCGCGTCCCGGACCTCGCCGGGCAGGTCGGTGGTCCTGCCGAGCAGGCCGTTGACCGTGATCCCCGACTCGGTGAAGACGAGCGCGGGCGTCGCCGTGGGCGTCGAGGCGTGGGTGGCCGCCGGATCCGGGGTCCGGCCGCCGCGGTTCCACGGGTACAGGGTGAGCGACGCGATCGTCGCGAGCGCCACCAGCACCGCGCCGCCCCGCCGGGCCCGCCGCCGGGCCCGCAGCGCGGCAGCCCGGCCGGAGATCGTGGCGAGGTCCGGCTGGGCGATCTCGTCCAGCAGCCGGGCCCGGGTGGTCCTGAGGTGCTCGTCCAGGCTAGGCACGAGCCACCTCCGAGGCGTCGAACCGGTAGCCGGTCAGGTGGCCGGCGAGCGCCACCCGGGCGCGGGAGAGCCGGGACTTCACCGTCCCTACCGGTACGTCCAGCACCTGGGCCACCTCCTCGACGGCCAGATCGGCGAGGTAGTGCAGGACGATCACCTCGCGGAACGGTCGGGGCAGCTGGGCCAGCGCGGCCCGCAGGTCGGCGTTGTCCGGTTCGGGGCCGGGCTCGGTGACCCGGGTGACCGGGCGGTCCCGCAGCAGGATCGTGTCCAGCAGCCTGCGCCGCCGCCAGCGGCGCCGGATCACGTTGATCGCGACGGTACGCAGCCAGGCCTCCGGGTTCTCCACGTCGCTGAGCCCGCGCGGGCGGGCGAGTGCCCGGGCGAACGCCTCCTGGACGACGTCCTGCGCCTCGACCAGGTCATGGGTGAACGCGTAGAGCTGCGCCACCAGCCGGCGGTAGCAGGCTTGGTAGAGCTCACCCAGGACCGCGTCCGGCATAGACCACCACCCTCACGCGCCGCCGGTGACTTCAGGGTACGAGTCCCGACCGGTGCCGCCGGTTCCGGGGACAACTGTCAGAATGGCCGGCATGTCCAACCGACGCCCGCGGGTGCTCTCCGGCATCCAGCCGACCGCTGATTCGTTCCATCTGGGCAACTACCTGGGAGCGCTGCGGAACTGGGTGGCGATGCAGGACACCCACGACACGTTCTACTGCGTGGTGGACCTGCACGCGATCACCGCCGGGCACGATCCCGCCCTGCTGCGGAACCGGACCCGGGTGAGCGCGGCCCAGCTGTTCGCGATCGGCATCGACCCCGAGCGGTCCACGCTGTTCGTCCAGTCGCAGGTACCCGAGCACGCCCAGCTGGCCTGGGTGCTGAGCTGCATCACCGGCTTCGGCGAGGCGTCGCGGATGACCCAGTTCAAGGACAAGTCGGCCAGGCAGGGCGCGGACCGGGCCTCGGTCGGCCTGTTCACGTACCCGATCCTGCAGGCCGCGGACATCCTGCTGTACCAGGCGGACGCCGTACCCGTGGGCGAGGACCAGCGCCAGCACCTCGAGCTGACCCGGGACCTCGCGCAGCGGTTCAACACGATGTTCGGTACCACGTTCACGGTGCCCGAGCCGTACATCGTGGGTGCCGCCGCCAAGGTCACCGACCTGCAGGAGCCGACCGCGAAGATGTCCAAGTCCTCGGCCGCGCCCAACGGGCTGATCGAGCTGCTGGAGGACCCGGCGCGGGCGGCCAAGAAGATCCGGTCGGCGGTGACCGACACCGGCCGGGAGATCATCTACGATCCGGACGCCAAGCCGGGCGTGTCGAACCTGCTCGCAATCTACTCGGCGCTGACCGGGCGCCCGGTCGACGACCTGGTGACCGCGTACGCCGGCAAGGGGTACGGGGACCTGAAGAAGGACCTGGCCGAGGTGGTCGGCGAGTTCCTGCGACCGATCCAGGAGCGCACCCGGGCGTACCTGGACGACCCGACCCAGCTCGACAAGCTGCTCGCGATCGGGGCGGAGAAGGCCCGTACGGTGGCCGCGGAGACGCTGCGAAGGGTCTACGACGGAGTGGGGTTCCTGCCCGCCGCGCGGGAGAGGTGAGGAGTGCACGTCGGCGTCGCGGTCGACATTCCGGAGCCATGGGGGAGCAAGCTGACACGGCGGCGGGCCGAGGCCGGTGATCCGGCCGCGCCGCGAGTGCCGGCCCACCTGACGCTGCTCGGGCCCACCGAGATCGACGAGTCCAGGCTGCTGGAGATCGAGGATCACCTGTCCGGCGTGGCGGCAGCGCACCCGCCCTACCCGTTGCACCTGCGCGGGACGGGGACGTTCCGGCCGGTCACCCAGGTGGTGTTCGTGGCGGTGGCGGCGGGGATCAGCGAGTGCGAGCTGCTCGCCGCGTCGGTCGGCGCATCGCCGGCGCTGCGCCGCGAGCAGCGCTTCCCGTACCACCCCCACGTGACCGTCGCGCAGGACGTGCCACCCGAGGCACTGGACGCGGTCTTCGAGGACCTGGCCGGCTTCGAGGCGCGGTTCACAGTGGACTGTTTCACGTTGTTCGAGCACGAGGCAGAGGGGCGGTGGCGGGCGCGGCGGGACTTCCCGTTGCGGCGGTCATGAGGAACCCGTTCGAATGGGTGAGCCGGAGGTACGACCGCGCGCTGACCGGTGCGCGGGCCCGGTCCGGGGTGTTCGACCACTTCTGGCGCGCGAAGGAGCGTTACGAGTCGGTGCTGGGCGGGCGGTTGGCGGCGGCCATCGCCTACTACGCGTTCTTCGCGGTGTTCGCGCTCGCGCTGGTGGCGTACTCCGTCCTGGGCTTCGCGCTGGGCGCGAGCAGTGACCTGAAGGGGAGCGTGACCCAGTACCTGGCCGCGAACCTGCCGTGGTTGCAGGTCTCACAGATCGAGCAGTCGCGCGGGACGGTGGCGCTCATCGGCCTCGCCGGCCTGGTGCTCACCGGGGTGGGCTGGGTCGAAGGCCTGCGGTCATCGGAGCGGCTGATCTGGGGGCTGGACGAGCAGCCCGGCAACACGGTGGTACGCCGGCTCGTGGATCTGGGCATCCTGGTCGGGCTCGGCGTGCTCGTCGGGCTGTCGTTGTGGGTGACCGGCGGCATCGAGCGGCTCCTGTTCGGGTTCACGCCGGACCAGGTTCCGCCGTGGATGCAGGACCTGCTCTCGTCGGCGAGCGTGGTGCTCGGCTGGGTGGTCAACCTGACCCTGGCGGCGGCGCTCATCGCCGGCGTACCGCGGTTGCGCATGCCGCCACGCCGGCTGCTGCCACCGACCCTGCTCGTCGCGATCGGGATAACCCTGCTCACCACGCTGGGCCGGTTCATCTTCCAGCGGACCGAGAACAACCCCGCGTACCAGGTGGTCAGCAGCGTGGTCGGCCTGCTCGTCTTCCTGTACCTGTTCCACCAGCTGGTGCTGTTCGGCTCGGCGATCGCCGCGACGAGCAAGCACGGGCGGGTGGTCGACCTCGCCGCCGGGCCGCCGGCGCCGCAGCCGCCTCCGCCCGCCGCCACACCCGCCCCGACGGAGAACGGGTCACCCTGACCGTCCTGCCCACACCGGGCTCCGGATCAGGGAATGATGGTCCTCGTGGGTGCACTAGTGACGCTCGACCTGCCGGAGGACTCTCCGGTGCTGGACATGCCGTGGATCATCACGTTCGGGCCGCTGAGCGACGACGAGGAATGGGAGCCGGTGGTCTGCGGACCGTACGAGCGCCCGCACGCCCTCGCGCTCGCCGAGTCCGTCGTCGGCGACGAGGACCTCATGGCGGTCGTCGAGCCGCTGCTGCCGCACGTCTCCGCCGACCAGATCCGCGGCGAGATCGCGGCGGCCCGGCTCGCCGCGGCGGCCGAGCAGCGGGAGGACTCGCTCGACGCGGACGAGGACTTACTCGAGCAGGACGAGGAGGACGATTACGGCGAGCACGAGCACGGAGAGCCGGCCGAGCCGCCCTCGGTGGCCGAGGTGCGGGCCGGGTTCGCCCGGATCGCCGCGCGCCTCAACGCCGCCGGCTCCTGACCCGCCGGCTGCTGACCCGCCGGCTCCGTCCGATCATCGACTGTGGACGGTGCGGTGGGTGGACGGTGCGGTGGGCGTCATACCGCCAGCCAGGCGCTGGTGTCCGGCGGCAGCGCCCCGCCATCCGCGAGCGGCCCGCTGGCCAGCAGCACCTCGCGGTGCGCGGGCAAGGCGACCGCCACCTCCGGATCCAGGTTCGCCACGCACCCGAACCCCGGCTCCCGAACGAAGGCGAGCACGCCGTCGGACGGCGCCGGCAGCCACCGCAGCCCCGGCCCGACCGGCGCGTCCGGCTCACCCGACCCGCCCGGCCCGGCACCGAGCGCCGGGTGCGCCCGCCGGATGCGCAGCGCCGACCGGTACAGCTCCAGCGTCGACCCGGCCACCCCGCTCTGGGCCGCCACCGCCAACGAGCCCCAGCCCACCGGCGCCGGCAGCCACGACGGTGCCGAGGACGGCGGGCTGAACCCGTACGGCGGCTCGGTGCCGGTCCACGGGATCGGCACCCGGCAGCCGTCCCGCCCCCGGACGGTACCGCCGGAGCGCCGGAACACCGGGTCCTGCAGCACCTCGTCCGGCAGGTCGGTGACCTGGGGCAGGCCCAGCTCCTCTCCCTGGTAGACGTAGGCGGACCCGGGTAGCGCCAGCATCAGCAGCGCGGCGGCCCGGGCCCGGGCGAGGCTGCCGTAGCGGGTCGCCGGCCGTACCGTGTCGTGGTTGCCCAGCACCCAGGTGGGCGGCGCGCCGACCAGGGCGACCGCCGCGATGGACTCGTCGATCGCCGCCCGCAGCGCCGGCGCCGACCAGGGCGCGGTCAGGTAGTCGAAGTTGAACGCCTGGTGCAGCTCGTCGGGGCGTACGTACCGGGACATCCGCGCCGGATTCGGTACCCACGCCTCGGCGACCGCCATCCGCTCGCCCGGGTAGCTGTCGAGGATCTTCCGCCACTCCCGGTAGATGTCGTGGACGTCGTCCTGGTCGAAGTACGGCACCGCGGTGGTGTCGAGCATGCCGGTCCGGTGCCGGGTGATGTCGGGCAGCCCCGCGGCCTTGACCATGCCGTGCGCGACGTCGACCCGGAACCCGTCTACCCCCCGGTCGAGCCAGAACCGCAGGATGTCCGAAAACTCGCCGCGTACCTGCGGGTTGTCCCAGTTCAGGTCCGGCTGGGTGGGGTCGAAGAGGTGCAGGTACCACGAGCCGTCCGGCACCCGGGTCCAGGCCGGGCCACCGAAGATCGACTCCCAGTTGTTCGGCGGCGCAGAACCGGAGTCCCGGCCGGGCCGGAAGATGTACCGGTCCCGGGCGGCGCTGCCCGGCGGTGAGGCCAGTGCTGAGACGAACCACGGGTGCGCGCTGGACGAGTGGTTCGGCACGATGTCCACGATCACCCGGAGACCGGCCGAGTGCGCGTCCCGGACCAGCGCGTCGAAGTCGCCGAGCGTGCCGAACATCGGGTCCACGCCGCGGTAGTCCGAGACGTCGTAGCCGCCGTCGACCATCGGCGAGGTGAAGAACGGGCTCAACCAGACCGCGTCGGCGCCGAGGTCGCGCAGGTACGGCAGCTTGCCACGGACACCCGCCAGGTCACCGATGCCGTCGCCGTCGGAGTCGGCGAAGCTGCGCGGGTAGACCTGGTAGATGACGGCGGAACGCCACCACGGCGTCGGGTCCACAATAGATCCCCTCGTGAAAGTCTCTGCAAGAGATTTCAACGCTACGCGGTCACGGCAAGCGTGGACACGGTCGTCGTCGACGCGCGCACCACGAGTTCGGGGCGGAAGACGTACTCCGAATGCGGTGTCGCGTGCCCCTGGATCTCGTCCACCAGCGCGCGAACCGCGGCCACCGCCATCGCGATGACCGGCTGCCGCAACGTGGTCAGCGGCGGGTCGGTGAACGCGATGAGCGGGGAGTCGTCGTAGCCGACCACCGAGACGTCGCCCGGTACGGACAGGCCCCGCTGCCGGGCCGCCCGGATCGCGCCGAGGGCCATCAGGTCGGAGCCGCAGACGATCCCGGTGATCTCCCGGTCGAGCAGCCGGCTCGCCGCGGCGGCGCCGCCCTCGACGCCGAAGAGCGGGGAGAGCGCGACCATCTCGTCGAGCTCCGCGGCGGGGGTACCGAGCAGGCGGGCCATCGCGGCCCGGTAGCCGGCGAGCTTGCGCTGCACCGGGACGAACCGCTCCGGTCCGGAGATCAGGCCGATCCGCCGGTGGCCGAGCGCGATGAGATGGGAGACGCCCATCTCCCCGGCGGCCCGGTCGTCGCACGAGACGAACGGGGCCGAGATGCCCTGGACGTACCCGTTGATCAGGACGATCGGCAGCGGCCGGGCGATGAGCTTGCGGTACCGGTCGTGGTCGGCGGCGGTGTCGGCGTGCAGGCCGGAGACGAAGACGATGCCGGAGACCTGCCGGTCGAGCAGCATCTCGACGTACTCGTCCTCGGTCACCCCGCCGGGCGTCTGGGTGCACAGCACCGGCGTATATCCCTGCTGGGCCAGGACCGACTCGATCACCTGCGCGAACGCGGGGAAGATCGGGTTCTCCAGCTCCGGTACCACGAGGCCGACCAGGCCTGCGCTGCGCTTGCGCAAGCGGGCCGGGCGTTCGTAGCCGAGCACGTCGAGGGCGGTCAGCACGGCCTGCCGGGTCTCCGGCGAGACGCCCGGCCGGTCGTTGAGGACCCGGGACACGGTAGCCTCGCTGACCTCAGCCTGCTGAGCGATGTCGGAGAGTCGGGCGCGCATGCCGGCACTCTAGCTCATTCGCAAGATCTTGCCATAGATCCTGCAAGGTCTTCCATCTCCTGAAAGCACTTGCTAACGTGCCGGAAACACTCCCCCCACGACAGGAGATCCGATGCGCATCCGTACTGCGGGTGTGGTCGCTGCCATGGCTCTGGCGCTCGCCGCCGCCGGCTGTGGTGACGACAAGCCGGCCGATAGTGGTACAGGTCAGCAGCAGACAGGCGGCTCGTTGGTCATCTGGGCCGACGAGAAGCGGACCGTCGCCCTCAAGCCGTTCGCCGAGAAGTTCGGCACGGACAACGGTGTCACGGTCGAGGTCAAGGCAGTCACCAAGGACCTGCAGACCAACTTCGTGACCGCGTCGCAGTCCGGCAGCGGCCCGGACATCGTGGTCGGTGCCCACGACTGGATCGGCAATCTCGTGCAGAACGGGGCGATCGAGCCGGTCCAACTATCCGCCGCGCAGAAGTCCGCGTTCCAGGAGATCGCCACCAAGGCGGTCACCTTCAACGGCCAGCTGTACGGCGTGCCGTACGCGGTCGAGAACATCGCGTTGATCCGCAACACCGACCTGGCGCCGACCGCCCCCGCGACGATCGAGGAGCTGGTCGCGAGCGCCAAGCAGCTCAAGGCCGCCGGCAAGGTCAGCGAGCTGATGTGCCTGCAGGTCGGGCAGAACGGGGACGCGTACCATATCTACCCGCTCTACACCTCGGGCGGCGGGTACCTCTTCGGTACCAAGTCCAACGGCGACTACGACCCGAAGGACCTCGGCGTCGGCAAGCCCGAGTCGGTGGCCGCGTTCACCAAGATCCGGGCACTCGGCGAGAAGGGCGAGGGCGCACTCAAGCGCTCGATCGAGGGCGGCAACTCGATCTCCACCTTCACCGGCAAGAAGTGCGCGTACCTGATCTCCGGCCCGTGGGCGATCACCGACATCAAGAAGGCCTCCATCACGTACGACATCACCCCGGTGCCCGGCTTCGCGGGCGGCCGGGCTGCGCAACCCTTTGTCGGCGTGCAGGCGTTCTACGTGGCGAGCAAGGGCAAGAACAAGGCCGTCGCGCAGGAGTTCGTGGCCAACTACCTGACCAAGACCGACCTGGCCGCCGCGCTCTACCAGGCCGAGCCGCGCCCACCGGCGCTGGCCGCCGCGCTCGACCAGGTCAAGGCGACCGACCCGGACGCGCAGAAGTTCCTCGACGCCGGCAAGGGCGGCGCGATCCTGCCGGCGATCCCCGAGATGGCCGCGATCTGGGACCCGTTCGGCAAGGCCGAGGCGGCCATCGTGGGCGGGGCGGACCCGAACGCGACCATCACCGCGGCGGCGAAGACCATCTCCGGCCAGATCAACAAGTGAGGTAGGGGGCGCCGCCGTGACGACGGATCACGCCGCGCCCCCTGTCCCTCGGCAGCGCGGGGGCCGCCGGAGTGTCGACTCCGGCGGCCCACCGGTACCGCGCGGGTCGCAGGGACTCGGTGGCCTCGCCGGCAAGGTGGTCGTCCTCGGGCTCGTCGCCGGGATCGCCGTCTGGGGCGCGTTCCCGCTGATCGGGGCGCGGGCCTGGCCGGGGCTCGCCGTCCTGGTCGTGGTCACCGCGCTGATCTTCTACGTGTACCTCTCCGGGCGGCACATCCCGGCGAAGTACCTGCTGCCCGGCACGCTGTTCCTCATCGCGTTCCAGATCCTGCCCGTGCTGCTCACCGTCAGCACGGCCTTCTCCAACTTCGGCGACGGGCACCGGGGCAGCAAGCAGGACGCCATCGTGGCGATCCGGAACGCCTCGATCACCCAGGTCGAGGGGGGCACCGAGTACGGACTGACCGTCGCCACCCGCGGCGGCGAGCTGGTCTTCCTGCTCGTCGACCCGACCGGCGCGGCATTCCTCGGCGACGCCGACGGCCTCGAGCCGCTGCCGGCCGGCGACGTGACGGTCTCGGCCGGCCGGGTGACCCGGGCCCAGGGGTACACCGTCCTCAACCTCGGCCAGGTCGGCGCGCGCAGCGCCGAGGTCACCGCGTTCTCGGTACCGACCGCGAACGGGGCCATCCAGTCGACCGGCGCCTCCCGCGCCTCGGAGCGCCAGGCGAACCGGATCTACGACGAATCCTGCGACTGCATCGTCGAGCGGTCCACCGGCAACCGCTGGACCGCGGACAACGCGGCCGGCTCCTTCGTGGACAGCCAGGGCGGGCACCTGGCCCAGGGCTGGCGGGTCGGCGTCGGGTTCGACAACTTCACCCGCGCGCTCACCGAGCCGACCATCGCCGGCCCGTTCTTCCGGACGCTGGTGTGGAACTTCGCCTTCTCGCTCGGCACGGTCTTCACCACGTTCGCGCTCGGCCTGCTCTGCGCGCTGGCGCTGCACTCGCCCCGGATCCGGTTCCGCCGGACGTACCGGATCCTGCTGGTCCTGCCGTACGCGATGCCCAGCTTCGCCATGCTGCTGGTCTGGCGGGACATGTTCAACGCCGACTTCGGGCTGATCAACCGGCTGTTCAACCTGAACGTGGACTGGATGGGCCAGCCGTGGACCGCCCGGTTCGCGGTGATCCTGGTCCAGCTCTGGCTCGGGTACCCGTACATGTTCCTGGTCGCGACGGGCGCGCTGCAGGCGATCCCGAACGAGATGAACGAGGCGGCCCTGGTGGACGGCGCGACACCCGGGCAGCGGTTCCGGCGGGTCACCCTGCCGCTGCTGATGGTCGCGCTCACCCCGCTGCTGATCGCGTCGTTCGCGTACAACTTCAACAACTTCAACGCGATCGCGCTCACCACCGAGGGCGGGCCGTTCCCGGCGGACAACACCACGATCGGGGCGACGGACCTGCTGATCACGTACACGTACCGGCTCGCGTTCGGGGCGCAGGGCGCGCAGTACGGCTTCGCCGCGGCCATCTCGTTCTACATCTTCCTGATCGTCGCGGTGGTCTCCGCGATCAGCTTCCGGCGCACCCGGCGCCAGGAGGAGGTCTACGGATGACCTGGGTGCGAAGAGTCGGGTGGCGGCATGCCGTCGCGCTCCTGGCGGTCGCGTTCTCGCTGTTCCCGGTGGTGTTCGTGCTCTCCGCGGCGGTCAACCCGCTCGGCACGCTCAACTCGACCGCGCTGGTGCCGACCGACGTCTCCGGGGAGAACTTCGACGACCTGTTCCGGACCCGGCCGTTCGAGAGCTGGTACGTCAACTCGATCCTGATCGCCGGGCTGTCCTCGTTCGCGGCCGTGACGTTGTCGATGTGCGCGGCGTACGCGTTCAGCCGGATGCGCTTCCGTGGCCGCCGCGTCGGCCTGCTCTCCCTGCTGCTGATCCAGATGTTCCCGCAGTTCCTCGCGATCGTCGCGATCTTCCTGATGTTCACCACGATCGGGGAGTACTGGCCGGGCATCGGGTTCAACACGCCGTGGGGGCTGATCCTGCTGTATCTCGGCGGCGCGCTGGGCGTGAACACCTGGTTGATGAAGGGCTTCCTGGACACCGTGCCGCGGGAGCTGGACGAGTCCGCGACGATGGACGGCGCCTCGCACGCGCAGGCGTTCTACCGGATCATCCTGCCGCTGGTCGCGCCGATCCTCGCGGTCACCGGGCTGCTGGTCTTCATCGGCACGATCAACGAGTTCCTGATGGCCAACGTGTTCCTGACCGACCTGGACTCGAAGACCCTGTCGGTCGGGCTGTTCGGGCTCATCGAGGGTGAACGCAACAACAACTTCGGCATGTTCTGTGCCGGTTCCCTGCTGACCGCCATCCCGACGGTCATGATCTTCCAGTTCCTCCAGCGGTACATCGTCAGTGGCCTCACCTCTGGCGCGGTCAAGGGCTGAGTCCACAGTGCATTGTCAGGGAAAGTGGTAGTTGATCGCCATGAACGGCACTTTCCCGGAAAATGCGCCACACCATGACGGGTCCGAGTGGTACGTGCCGGAGCAGGCGCCGGCCCTGGGCGACCGGGTCAGCGTCTTCGTGCGTACCGGGCCCGAGGTGAGCACGGTTCACGTGCGGTCCACACCGGACGGTGAGCCGCGCTTCGAGGGCGCCGAGGTCGACCGGGTGGTGGGCGGGGAGACGGGCGGGCAGACCAGCCGGGAGGTCTGGTGGCGGGCCGAGGTCGAGGTCCGCAACCCGCTGACCCGGTACCGGTTCCTGCTGGACCGGCCGGGCGGCCCGGTCTGGCTGACCGCCGCCGGCGTGGTCGGTCACGACGTACCCGACGCGACCGACTTCCGGCTGGTCGCTGACGCCCCGCCGCCCGGCTGGGCGCAGGACGCGGTGATCTACCAGATCTTCCCGGACCGGTTCGCGCGGTCCGCGGCCGCGGACGACCGCGAACTCCCCGACTGGGCCATCCGGTGCGACTGGGACACCCCGGTCGTGCCGCACGGGCCGCAGACGCCGTGCCAGTTCTACGGCGGCGACCTCGACGGCGTAGCCGCCCGGCTGGACCACGTCGCCGACCTCGGAGCCGACACGGTCTACCTCACCCCGATCTTCCCGGCCCGGTCCAACCACCGGTACGACGCGACCGGGTTCGACCACGTCGACCCGCTGCTCGGCGGCGACGCCGCCCTGCACCGGCTCGCCGGCGCGGTCCACGCCCGCGGCTGGCGGCTCATCGGTGACCTGACGACCAACCACACCGGCGCTGCCCATCCCTGGTTCACCGCGGCGGTCTCCGATGTGGACTCACCGGAACGCGGGATGTTCTATTTCGACCCCGACAGCGGGGACTACGAGTCGTGGTGCGGGGTCACGTCGCTGCCGAAGCTGAACTGGCGCAGTGCCGAGCTGCGGCGGCGGTTCGCCGCGATCGCGGCCCGGTGGCTGGAGCAGGTCGACGGGTGGCGGGTGGACGTGGCCAACATGACCGGTCGGCGGGGCGCGGACGACTACGCGCACGAGGTGGCCCGGCTGATGCTCGGGGCGGTCCGCGGCGCGCGCCCGGATGCCCTGCTCGTCGCCGAGCACGCCCACGACTCGACCGGGGACCTGGACGCCGGTGGCTGGCAGGGCACGATGAACTACGCCGGGTTCCTCCGTCCGGTGTGGACCTGGCTGCGGGCCGACTCGCTCGGCCTGGCCCACTTCCTCGGCGTACCGGGCGCGGTGCCGGCCCGGACCGGTGCGGCGGCCGTGGCGACGATGCGGGCGTTCGCCGCCCGGATCTCGTGGCGCTCGCTGACCCACTCGTGGACGCTGCTCGGCTCGCACGACACGCCCCGGATCCGGACCGTCGTCGGCGACCGGGAGCGGCAGGCGGTCGCGGCCGGGCTGCTGTTCACCCTGCCCGGTACGCCGATGGTCTTCGCCGGCGACGAGATCGGGCTGACCGGGATCAACGGGGAGGGCTCGCGCACGCCGTACCCGTGGCACCGTCCCGAGCGCTGGGATGCGGCGATGCTCGACCGGTACCGCGACCTGATCGCCCTGCGGCGCCGGCACCCCGCGCTGCGCCGCGGTGGCCTGCGCTGGCTGCGGGCCGACGACGACCTGCTCGTCTTCGTCCGGGAGACCGCGGCCGAGCGGTTGCTGGTGGCAGCCCGGCGGGCGCCCGGCGCGGCGCTCCGCCCGCCGGCCGGTGCCGAACCGATCTTCGGCGGTGGACCGTTCGACGGCGACGGGCCGTCGTTCGGAGTATGGCGTCTGGCGACCGGCCGGGCAATGTGACCTATTTAAGTAGATAAGGACGCCCTACCCTGACCCTTGCCGGTCGTGGCGGCGTTGACCTGCTCACACGCGGCAAGTTACGGTGCGCGAGCCGCGCGGCCACCACCAGGGCCCGCGCTCATCTTCCTGTCCGAGGTCCGTCTCCTTGGGGCGTTGGGGCGTCGCTTGGGGGTCGAACCCCGGCTCCGCACGCGTACCAAGGAGGGTCGCGACTTGAAGCGGAAAGTCCAAGCGGCCGTGGCGGTGGCTGCCGCCGCGCTGCTATATGCCTCCACCCCGGTCAACGCCAAACCCCCGACGTCGATCGACGCGACCGCCATACCTGGCGGCAAGGTGTCCATGAAGGTCGACCCGTCGCTGCGCACCGCGAGCGGAAAGGTCACCGTCTCCCTGCGGTTGGCCGACCCGTCGCTCGCCGAGGCCGTGGGTGTGGACGCCAAGCAGGCGGGGTCGAAGCTGAACCGTACGGCCCAGCGCAACCACGTCAACACGCTGCGTTCCAAGCAACGCGCGCTGATGAGCAAGGTGGCCGGGCTGGGCGGCCGCGAGCTTGCCTCCACGCAGAAGTCGGTCAACGCGATCGTCGTCAGCGTGGACGCCAAGCAGATCGCCGCCATCGCCAAGATGCCCGAGGTCACCTCGGTCAAGCCGGTGCTCAACCGGGAACTGGACCTGACCGACACGGTGCCGTACATCGGCGCCACCGCCCTGCACAACCGCACGCCGGGGATCACCGGCGCGGGCGTCCGGGTGGCCGTGCTCGACTCCGGCATCGACTACACCCACGCCCGCTTCGGCGGCGCGGGCACGGCGGCCGCGTACGCGGCCGCGTACGGCACCTCGGTGACCGACCCGCGCAACACCACGATCGACGGGCTGTTCCCGACCGCGAAGGTGGTCGGCGGGTTCGACTTCGTGGGCGAGTCGTGGCCGACCGGCGCGGTGGCGCCGGACCCGGACCCGATCGACTGTGGACCGTCGGCCATCCCGGCTCCCTGCGCGGGTGGGCACGGCTCGCACGTCGCGTCGATCATCGCCGGCAACAACGGCGTCGCTCCCGACGCCAAGGTGTACGCCTTCAAGGTCTGCTCGGCCGTCGCCACCTCGTGCAACGGCGTGGCGCTGCTGCAGGCCATGGAGGCCGCGCTCGACCCCAACGGTGACGGCGACATCGCCGACGCCGTCGACATCGTCAACATGTCCCTGGGCTCGCCGTACGGGCAGCGCGAGGACGACCTGAGCGCCGCTTCGGCCAACGCGGTCGCGCTCGGCGTCGTCGTCGTGGCGTCGGCCGGCAACTCGGCGGACAAGCCGTACATCACCGGCTCCCCGGCCTCGACCCCGGGCGTGCTGTCGGTCGCGCAGACCCACGTGCCGAGCGCTCGCGCGTTCGTCCTGCGGGTCAACTCGCCGGCCAGCATCGCGGGCATCTACAAGAACACCGCCACGGTCGACTGGGCGCCGATCACGACCGGTTTCACCGGCGACGTGAAGTACGGCGCGACCGCCGCCGAGCGGTTGGGCTGCGTGGCGTACCCCGCCGGCTTCTTCGCCGGCCAGGTCGCGCTCGTCGACCGCGGTACCTGCGCGGTCAGCATCAAGGTGGACAACGCCGCGGACGCTGGCGCGATCGGCGTGATCGTCGCGAACAACATCCCGGGCGAAGCGCCGTCGTTCTCGTTCGGCGGTCCGGCGACGTTCACCCCGCAGCAGACGCTCATCGTCGGGCAGGAGCACGGGAACACCCTCAAGACCGGCCTCGCCAGCGGCGCGGTCAACGTGACGGTGAACCCGGCCGACGCCGTGCCGCTCGTCGGCAGCATGGTCTCGACCTCCTCGCGCGGGCCGAGCGTCTCCGAAGTGGCCATCAAGCCGGAGATCGGCGCCCCCGGCGCCTCGGTCTCGGCCGAGGCCGGCACGGGTACCGGTGAGACCGCGTTCGGCGGTACCTCCGGTGCGGCCCCGATGGTGGCCGGTTCCGCGGCGCTGTTCCTGCAGGCGCACCCGGGCCGCAGCCCACTCGAGGTCAAGGCGGCCCTGATGAACACCGGCGAGACCAACGTGCAGATCAACCCGTTGACCCAGCCGGGCCGCCTGGCGGAGATCACCCGGATCGGCGGCGGTGAGGTACGGGCCGACAAGGCGGTCGACACGCGTACGGCGGCCTGGGACTCGGGCGGCTTCTCGGCCGGGCTGTCCTTCGGCTACGTGTCGACCGACCGGGACCGGACCCTGCTGAAGTTCGTCAAGGTCCGCAACTACAGCAACCAGTGGCGGACGTACTCGGTCAAGTCCTCGTTCCGGTACGCGGACGACGCGGCCAGCGGCGCGGTGAAGCTCACCACGCTGCCGACCGTCCTCGTGCCGCCGCGCGGGACGATCACGATCCCGGTGGTGCTCTCCATCAACGCCGACAAGCTGCCCGACTGGGTGCTCGACGGCGGGCCCAATGGGAACAACGGCGGCCTGCTCGCGACCAACGAGTTCGACGGCTACCTGACCGTCTCCGGCGGCGGGGACAACGTGCACCTGCCGTGGCACGTGCTCCCGCACCGCGCCGCGGACGTCTCGCCGAACAAGAGCTCGGTCGAGCTCAGCAACGGGTCCGGCAGCGTGACTCTGCGGAACCGGACGGACAGCGGCCAGGTCGGCGGCGTGGACGTGTTCGCGCTGACCGGTACCAGCCCGCAGATCCCACCGAGCGACCTGCCCGGCCCGGGCAGCAACCTCGCGGTCACCGACCTGCGTGCCGTCGGCGTACGGGCCGACAGCGAGGTCCTGCAGTTCGGTGTCACCACGTTCGGTCAACGGTCCACGCCGGAGTACCCGGCGGAGTTCGACGTGTTCATCGATGTCAACCGCGATGGCACGGACGACTTCCTGGTCTTCAACGCGGACATCGCGTTCGCCACGGACGGCCGCAACGTCGTCTGGGTGCAGGACCTGACCGGTACCACGGCGGACGCGTTCTTCTTCACGGACGCGGACCTCAACTCCGCCAACGCCATCCTGACCGTGCCGCTGGCCGCGCTCGGGCTCGCACCGGGGTCGCAGTTCGACTTCGACGTGCTGGCCCGGGACAACTACTTCAGCGGCGTGTTCACCGACGCGATCGAGAACATGAGGTTCACGGTCGGTACGCCGAAGTTCGCGGCATCTCCCGAGGTGCTCGCGATCCCGGCGGGGGCCTCCGCGACGCTGAGCATCAGCGCGGTGGCCGGTGGCGCCGAAGCCTCTCCGTCCCAGAGCGGCTTCCTGCTGCTGTACCGCGACGCCCGGGTGAGCCGCGAGGCGGACCTGATCACGGTGTCGTAGCACGTACCGTCGAGAGTGCTGGCTGTGGATCTCCACAGCCAGCACTCTCTATCGCTGCGGGTCGAGGGTGAGCGTGACGATGTCCCTTGTGCACGGCAACGGGTGGTCGCGCAGGACGGCCTCCAGTTCGGCGGCCCGCTCGGGCGGCAGGCACAGCGACCGCCGGGTGGTCTCCAACCCGACCGGCCCGGCCGCGGCCCTGGTCTGCGGCCGGCTCCAGCGCTCGACCCGCGGCCGCAGGCCCATTTCGGCGAGGACCGCGAGGGCGTCGTCGGCGGTCGGGCCGTCCGGCCGTTCCAGGTCGTGCAGGATCCGCCAGTACGGGTTGAGCACGTACAACGGGTGGCGCCCGGTCAGCTCGACCACGACCCGGCGCCGGGCGTGCCCGGCCAGCGCCTCGACGAACGGACCCAGGTCCGGCACGTTGTAGAGCACGTGGTGGCAGACAACGACGTCCACCGTGGACACGTCGGGCGCGATCTCCGGCCAGCGCCCTCTGACCGCGTGCACCGGCAGGCCGAGCGGCTCGGCCCGGGCCCCGAGCGCGGCCAGCATCTCGGCGCTCTCGTCCACCGCGGTCAACTCGGTGATCCGCGCGGCGACCGGCAGGCTGGCGGCACCGGTACCGGCGCCGACGTCGAGCACGCTGCCCGGCGGGTCCAGCGCCTCGACGGTCCGGGCCAGCGACGGGCCGACCGGTTCGGCGATCCGCTCGTCGACCCGGCGGGCCATCGCCTCGACCGGCGGTAGCCACGGCGACTCGGTCACCGCCGCCCGGATGTGCTCGGGGATGGCCCAGGCGGCGAGCTGCTCGCGCCAGCGGGCTGCTGCGTTGCTCACCCGCTCATCTTGGCGTCCAGCAGCGCGCGTACGCCGGCCAGGTAGGTCTCCGGGTCGGGGTGGCCGATCAGGACCCGCTGGACGCCGTACCCGGGGACGAGGCCGAAGAGCGCGGCGCCGGCGCCCTCGATGTCGGTCTCCGGTGGCAGCTCACCGGCCTGGACGGCGTGCCGGGCCAGCACCTCGAAGTGCCCGCGCAGCTGGCCGTAGATGCGCCGGACCAGGTCGGCGAAGGCCGGGTTGCGGAACGACTCGGCCCAGACCTGCATGGCGAACCGGAACGCCCCGTCCGGGCCCAGCTGCGGTTCGACCGTCGCCAGGACGCGCCGGAGCACCTCCACGAGTGGCAGCGGGGGTTCGGCCGACACGATCCGGCCCAGCTGGCTGCCGATCGGGCCGACGATCTGTTCCGCGATGGCGGCGACGAGTTCCTCCTTGCTCCGGAAGTACCGGTACACCGCGCCCACGGACAGGCCCGCCTCGGCGATCACGTCCTGCATCGACGTGGCGTGGAAGCCGTTGCGCGTGAAGCAGACCCGGGCGGCATCGAGGATCTGCTGGCGGCGGGCGGCGAGGTGGGCTTCGGAGACACGCGGCATGGATCACAGTGTAAAACGAACGTTCGTTCTTGACAGTGGGCGACCACGGTGGGATCGTCGAGCCGTTAAGAGAACGAGCGTTCGCTTTTAGGAGAGTCGGACATGGCTCACGAAACCTCCCACCGGCGGCCCTCGCCACTCGCGCTCGCGGGCCTCCTCGCCGCCGGGGTGGTCCTGCTCCAGGCGCTGCTGGTCCCGCTGTTCGCCGGACCGGCCGCGAACCTCGCCCCGCGTGACCTGCCGGTGGTGGTCGCGGGACCGGCGCCGGCCACCGCGGCCCTGACCGAGCGGCTGACCACCGCCGAGCCCGGGGCGTTCGCGGTGACGACCGTCGCCGACGGGGCGGCGGCCGACCGGGCGTTGCGGGACCGCGAGGCGTACGCGGCCTTCGTGGTCGGCGCCGGCGGCGTCACACTGCACACCGCGTCCGGCGCCAGCCCGATTGTCGCCGCGCTGCTCACCGGCGCCGCCCAGCAGCTGGGCCAGCAGCCGGGCCAGCCGGTCACGGTCGTCGACGTGGTGCCGACCGACCCGGACGACCCGCGCGGCGCCGGCTTCGCCTCCGGGTTCCTGCCGCTCGCGCTGACCGGCCTGCTGGCCGGCATCGCCTTCGCGCTGGCGGTCCGGGGCCGCGGTCCGCGCCCGCTCGGGATCGCGACGTACTCGGTCCTGGCCGGGCTCGCCGGCACGGCCGTCCTGCAGTCCTGGCTCGGCCTACTGCCGGGTGACTTCCTCGCCAACGCGGCGGCGATCGGCCTGCTCGCGCTCGCGATCAGCGCCGGGGTCGCCGGGCTGGGCGCCGCGATGGGGCGGGTCGGCCTCGCGCTCGGCGTGCTGCTCGTGTTCGTGGTCGGCAACCCGCTGTCGGCCGTGTCGAGCGCGCCGGAGCTGCTGCCGCAGCCGTGGGGCGCGGTCGGGCAGTGGTTGCCGGTCGGAGCCGGCGGCACGCTGCTGCGCTCGACCGCGTACTTCGACGGTGCCGGGGCCGGGATGGCGCTGCTCGTGCTCGCGCTCTGGGCGGCGGTCGGCCTTGTCCTGGTCCTCCTCTCCCGGTCGGCCCGGGCCGCCGGCACCGGGGCCGACGCCGTCGCCGGGCCCGCGCGGGCGGAGCCGGCGAGCACCGCCACGACCTGACCCTCACCCCCGCGAACGGGCGGTCTCCCCACTGCCGGGGAGGCCGCATTCTCCCCGTACCGGACCGCACGGCATGATGCCGGCGTGGAGACCCTCCGGCAGATCCTGCTCTATCTGCACCTGATCGGCTTCGCGCTGCTGCTCGGCGGCGCGGTGGTGCAGTACCTCTCGGGCGTACTGCGCATCAACAGCGCGATGCTCGTCGGTGCCTTCGCCCAGCTCGTCACCGGCCTGGCGCTCGCGGCTCCGCTGCGCGGGGGCGGTGACGACGAGCCGGAGCCCGCGAAGCTGGTCGTCAAATTGCTGGTCGCGCTCGCCATCGCGGTGATGGTGTTCTTCTCCCGCAAGCGCACCGCGGTCAACCGCGGTCACTTCCTTGGCATCGTGCTACTCACGCTCGCAAACGCCGCAGTGGCGGTCTTCTGGCGCTGACCATCGCCGGGCACCCGCTACGATTTGCGGTCATTGACGGGATGTCGCGATTGGCCCGCGCGTGCTGCACTGTCGTGCTCGGCGCGCCGATGGTGCTGTCCGCCGCGTGCAGTGAGGGCGACGGCCTGCGGGTCGGTCTCGCGTACGACGTCGGCGGGCGCGGCGACAAGGCATTCAACGACGCCGCGGCCGCGGGCGTCGACCGGGTACGCACCGAGCTGGCCGGCCGCGTCGGCCAGGTCCGGGAGTTGAGCGCCCGCCCGGACGAGACCGACGAGGACCGGTTCGACCGGCTGAAACTGCTCTGCGGCGCGGACTTCAACGTGGTCATCGCGGTGGGCGCGGACTACGCCGGCGAGGACCCGGCGACGGGTCCGGTGACACGCGCCGCCAAGGAGTGCCCGGATACGAAGTTCGCCGTCGTCGACGACGGCTCGGCGGCGGCCGGCGCCGAGGCGTCCAATGTGGCCGGGCTGGTCTTCGCGGAGGAGCAGGGATCCTTCCTGGTCGGCGTGGCGGCCGCGCTGAAGACCCGGGCCGGACACGTCGGTTTCGTCGGTGCCTGCGAGAACTCGCTCATCGGTCGCTTCGAGGCGGGCTTCCGGGCCGGGGTCCTGGCGGCCCGCCCGGACACCACGATCGGCGCGCGGTACCTGGCCGGCGACGACCGGCCCTGCCCGGGCTTCGACGAGCCGGACGACGCGGAGCGGCTGGCCGGCGAGCTGTACGACGCGGGCGCGGACATCGTCTACCACGCGGCCGGCGGGTCTGGCCTCGGCGTGTTCCGGGCGGCCGAGGCCCGTGGGAGGCTCGCGATCGGCGTGGATACGGACCAGTACGTCACGGTCGGGCCCCCGCTGCAGGAGGTCATCCTGACCTCGATGGTCAAGCGGGTGGACACAGCGGTCTTCGTTACCGTGCAGGCAGCGCTCGACGGCAGGTTCGCGGCCGGCGAGCACCGCTTCGACCTGGCCGCGGGCGGCGTGGGATTCGCGACGTCCGGTGGGCGGGTCGACGACATCGTTCCAGCGTTGGAGGACTATAAAAGAAAGATCATTAATGGCGCCGTCCGGGTACCCACGGTCCCCGGATAAGCCCGGCGGAGACGCTGGGACACGACTGAGTCACGGGACAGTTACGTGGTGGCCGGGAGTGCACGATATTCCACTGCACGACGGATGACAGGCGTACGCTCCCGTCCGTTAGTTTCACCGCTACCTGGCGGTACATTGGGGAAGGAGATCATCTTGCGCATGGGGCGTGGGATGAGGGTCGTCGCGGTTCTCGCGGTCGGGGGCCTCGCGCTCGCCGCCGCGGCCTGTGGCGAACCTCCAGCGAACAACGGCGGCGGCTCGGGGGCCACCGCCGCTCCGGATTACAAGGCATGCATGGTCACCGACACCGGTGGCATCGATGACCGGTCGTTCAACGCCTCGGCGTGGAAGGGCCTGCAGAACGCGGCGTCCCAGAAGTCGAACATCAAGCCGCAGAACACCCAGTCCACGGCCGAGGCGGACTACGTACCGAACCTGACGAACTTCGTCAACCAGAACTGCAGCTTCATTCTGGCGGTCGGTGGCCTGATGGGTGACGCCACCTCTCAGGTGGCGAAGGCGAACCCGCAGAAGCAGTTCGCCATCGTGGACTCCAAGCAGCCCGAGTCGAACGTGTATCCGATGCAGTTCGACACCGCGCAGGCGGCGTTCCTCGCCGGCTACCTGGCGGCCGGGATGTCGCAGTCCGGCAAGGTCGGCACGTACGGCGGGTTGAAGATCCCGCCGGTGACGATCTTCATGGACGGCTTCGCCGACGGCGTCGCCCACTACAACAAGGCGAAGGGCAAGAACGTCCAGGTGCTGGGTTGGAACAAGGCGACCCAGAACGGCTCGTTCACCAACGACTTCGTCAAGCAGGACGAGGGCAAGAAGGTCAGCGACACCCTCGCCGCACAGGGCGCGGACGTCATCATGCCGGTCGCCGGCGGTGCCGGCCTCGGTACCGCCGCGGCGGCCAAGGCGGGCGCCAAGTTCTCGGTGATCTGGGTCGACGTCGACGGGTGTGAGAGCGCCGCGCAGTACTGCTCGGTCTTCCTCACCACCGTGGTGAAGAACATCCCGGACGCCGTGAAGGACGCGGTCACCAAGGGCGCGGACAGCACCGGGACGCTGCTGACCGGCGGCTTCGTCGGCACACTGGCGAACAACGGTGTCTCCATCGCGCCGTACCACGATTTCGACAGCAAGGTCCCGGCTGAGCTGAAGGCAGAGGTCGACAAGCTCAAGCAGGACATCATCTCCGGCACGGTGAAGGTCGAATCGCCGGCCCAGCCGAAGTAACACCACGTGGGGTCCCCACGGTGAGATGATCACCGTGGGGACGCCTGCGCTACAGCCCAGGAGGTCGCGCTGAGACTCGAACTCCGCAGCATCACCAAGCGCTTCGGCGACCTGGTGGCCAACGACAAGATCGATCTCACGGTGGAGCCCGGTGAGATCCATGCCCTGCTGGGCGAGAACGGCGCCGGCAAGTCGACGCTGATGAACGTCCTCTACGGGCTGCTGCAGCCCGATGACGGCGAGATCGTCGTGGACGGCACGGTGATGAGCTTCAAGAGCCCACGGGACGCGATCGCCGCCGGCATCGGCATGGTGCACCAGCACTTCATGCTCGTACCGGTGTTCACCGTCGCGGAGAACGTCATGCTCGGCCACGAACAGACCAGCGGCGGGCCGGTCGGCTTCCTGGACCGCCGGCGGGCGCGCCGCGAGCTGATCGAGGTCTCCCGCCGGTACGGGCTCGACGTCGACCCGGACGCGATCGTCGAGGACCTCCCGGTCGGGGTCCAGCAGCGGGTGGAGATCGTCAAGGCGCTGACCCGGCAGGTCGACCTGCTGATCCTCGACGAGCCGACCGCCGCGCTGACCCCGCAGGAGATCGACGAGCTGCTGGCCGTCATGCGTACCCTCGAGGAGTCCGGCAAGTCGATCGTCTTCATCACCCACAAGCTCAAGGAGGTCAAGGCGATCGCCGACCGGATCACGGTGATCCGGCGCGGGCGTACCGTCGAGACCACCACCCCGGACGCCAGCGAGGAGCAGCTCGCCGCGCTGATGGTCGGCCGGTCGGTGATCCTCAAGGTCGACAAGGACCGGGCCCGCCCGGGCGACACGGTGCTCGAGGTGACCGGGCTGACCGTGTACGACGAGCGCGGCCACCGGGCGGTCGACGGGGTCGACTTCGAGGTCCGCGCCGGCGAGGTGCTCGGTGTCGCCGGTGTGCAGGGCAACGGGCAGACCGAGCTGGTCGAGGCGATCATGGGCCTGCGGCCGCCGCGCACCGGGACGGTCAGGGTGGCCGGTCGGGACGTCACCGGCGCGCGTACCAAGGACATCCTGCACTCCGGGGTGGGGTACATCCCCGAGGACCGCAGCGTCGACGGGCTCGTCCGGGACTTCACCGTCGCCGAGAACCTGGTGCTGGACGTGTACGACCGGCCGCCGTACGGTTCCGGCCTCCGGCTGAACCCGGACGCCATCACGGCCGGCGCGACCGAGACGATCCAGCGCTTCGACGTGCGGACCCGCTCGGCCGAGGCGCCGGTGAGCACGCTCTCCGGCGGCAACCAGCAGAAGGTGATCGTGGCCCGGGAGATGTCCCGCCCGCTGAAGCTGCTGGTCGCGGCGCAACCGACCCGGGGCGTGGACGTCGGCTCGATCGAGTTCATCCACGCCCAGGTGATCGCCGAGCGGGACTCCGGCGCCGGGGTACTCCTGGTCTCCAGCGAGCTGGACGAGGTGATGAGCGTCGCCGACCGGGTCGCCGTGATGTACCGGGGCAAGATCCTCGCCATCGTCTCGCCGGATACGCCGCGCGAGGACATCGGCCTGCTGATGGCGGGGGTGAGCCCCGATGAGTGAGGGAGCCGGCGCGGCGGCGCCTGGACCGGAGCGCAGCGGAGGGAAGGCGCCGCCCGAGGCGCCGCGCGAGCGAGCGACCCATCGGGCAGGGAGTGAGCCGACGTTCCTGCAGCGGTTCCTCCGCAACATCTGGTCGGCCAACACGGTCACGGTCACCGTCCTGGCGATCGTGCTGGCGATGGTGATCGGCGCGATCCTGATCATCGTCTCCGATCCCGAGGTGCTCGCCGCGTTCGGGTACTTCTTCGCCGCGCCCGGCTCCGCGCTGCGGGAGAGCTGGGCGGTGGTCAGCGACGCGTACGCGAACCTGCTCAAGGGTGCGATCGTGGACCCGGCCGCGGTACAGGGCGCGATCAACGGGACGAACAGCTGGGAGCTGGTATTCCAGTCGATCTCCGAGACGCTGACCTATGCCGCACCGCTGATCTTCACCGGCCTCGCCGTGGCTCTCGCGTTCCGCGGCGGCCTGTTCAACATCGGCGCCCAGGGCCAGGCCATCCTGGGCGCGATCGGGGCCGGAGTGCTCGGCTTCGCCCTGAACCTGCCGCTCCTGCTGCACATGATCGTCGCGCTGATCGGCGCCGTGTTCGCGGGCGCGCTCTGGGGTTTCGTTCCGGGCTACCTCAAGGCGCGTACCGGCGCTCACGAGGTCATCACGACGATCATGCTCAACTACGTGGCGCTGCTGTTCCTGAGCTGGTTGATCATCCAGGAGGGCATCCAGGACCCGGGGCGCTCGGACGCGATCAGCAAGCCCGTCGACAGCGACTCGTACCTGATCGACCTGCCCGGACCGAGCCTGCGGGCCAACCTCGGCATGGTGTTCGGGGTGCTCGCCTGCGCCGGGGTGGCCTGGTTGCTGGGCCGGTCGACGTTCGGCTTCGAGCTGCGGGCGGTCGGGTCGAACCCGGACGCCGCCCGGACCGCCGGCATGAGTGTCACCCGGACATACGTGCTGACCATGGTCGTCTCGGGCGCCCTGGCCGGGCTCGGCGGCGCCGCGTTGGTACTCGGCACCGCGCACAACCTGACCGTCCTCGTGGTCGGGCAGATCGGCTTCAACGGCATCCTGGTCGCGCTGCTCGGCCGGGCCAAGCCGTGGGGGGTGCTGCTGGCCGCGCTGCTGTTCGGAGCGTTGCAGGCAGGCGGGAACCGGATGCAGTCGTACTCGGGGATCTCGGTGGAGCTGGTGACCGTGCTGCAGGCGTTGATCGTCCTGTTCATCGCGGCGCCGGCCTTCGTGAAGACCATCTTCCAGCTCCGCGCCGCCCGGGCCGCGCGGCTGGAGACGAGCCTGGCGAAGGGCTGGTGACCTCACCGCAATGAGCACAGCCACCATCGAGGAACTCGAGGCCACCGAGCAGCGCGCGCTGCTGACCAAGGCGCGGGTCACCGGCGCGATCCTGATCCTGGCCGGAGCGTTCTCCGCGATCGCGTTCGGGGCGCTCGCCACCGGGCAGGACGCCAGGTTCACGCTCAGCGAGGACGCCGCCGGAGCGGCGCTGACCGTGCACGGCACCACCGGCGCGATCGTGTTCGGGGTCATCGCGGCCGGCGCGGGCGCCGCGCTGATCCTGGGCGTCGCGAAGCGCTGGTACCTCTGGCTGCTCGGCATCGGCGTGGTCGCGATCCTGCTGTCGTTCCTGTGCTGGCAGATCTCATCCGCGCCGCCCGGGCTGAACTACATGCCGCTGATCGACATCGCCCGGGGTACGTTCAACGCCGCCCTTCCGTTGATCTTCGGTGCGCTCGGCGGCGTGCTGTGCGAGCGCTCCGGCGTGATCAACGTGGCCATCGAGGGCCAGTTGCTCATGGGCGCGTTCGCCGGCGCGCTGGTCGGGACGCTCGCTGCGAGCGCCTGGGCCGGCCTCGCCGCGGCCGCCGTCGGCGGCCTGTTGATCTCGCTGCTGCTGGCCTTCTTCGCCATCCGCTACCTGGTCGACCAGGTGGTGCTCGGCATCGTGCTGAACCTGTTCGCGGTCGGCCTGACCGGCTTCCTGTACGAGCGCCTGATGCAGACCAACCAGGCGCAGTACAACCAGCCGGTCGGCTTCCCGGTCTGGCGCATCCCGGTGCTGGCCGACATTCCGGTGATCGGGCCGGTGCTGTTCGAGGCGAGCATCTTCCTCTACCTGGCGCTCGCCGCCGTGGTGATCATCCACATCGGGCTGTTCCGCACCCGGTGGGGCCTGCGTACCCGGGCCGTGGGCGAGCACCCCACGGCCGCGGACACGGTCGGCGTACGGGTCCGGGGCACCCGGTACCGCAACGTGCTGCTCGGCGGCGTCGTGGCCGGCGTCGGCGGGGCGTTCTACACGCTGGCGCTGGTCAGCCAGTTCACCAAGAACATGATCGGTGGCAAGGGCTTCATCGCGCTCGCCGCGATGATCTTCGGGCGGTGGAGTCCGACCGGCGCCCTGTTCGCCGCGCTGTTCTTCGGCTTCGCCGACAAGCTGGCCACCTACCTCGGCGCGATCAGCAGCCCGATCCCGAGCCAGTTCCTGAACATGCTGCCGTACCTCGCCACGATCCTGGCGGTGGCCGGTCTGGTCGGGCGGGTCCGGGCGCCGGCTGCGGACGGCAAGCCCTACGTGAAGGGCTGATCTTGTACATGCCCGCTGCGGCGGGCATCCGCCGGAGGTCCGGTCGGCGGATGTAGCAGGATAGGAGGCGTGGAGATCGACTGGGCCACCCTGCGCCGGACCGCGACCGAGGTGATGTGGCGCGCGTACGCGCCGTACTCCCGTTTCCCGGTGGGCGCGGCCGGGCTCGTCGACGACGGGCGCGTCGTGGTCGGCTGCAACGTGGAGAACGCGTCGTACGGCGTGACGCTCTGCGCCGAGTGCGGCCTGGTCGCCGCGCTGCACGCGACCGGCGGCGGCCGGCTCGTCGCGCTGTCCTGTGTGGATGGTGACGGGGCGCCGCTGCTGCCGTGTGGACGGTGCCGGCAGTTGCTGTGGGAGAGCGGCGGCCCGACCTGCCTGGTGGACGCCGCCGACGGCCCGCTGACCATGGTTGACCTGCTGCCGCACGCGTTCGACGCGAACGACCTCGCCGCGGCCGCGGCCGCCGCGCCCAACCGCCTGCCGGCCCGGGTGCGCGAGTACCAGGGCCGGGGCACGGTCTTCGTCCACCCGGACATCGACGCGGGACGTCGAGTGTGGACGGCGTACTGGGAACGGTCCGGCGGCGACCCGAAGGAGCGGGCCGGGATCCTGGAGGAGGGCACGTTCTGGGTCGACGTGGCGGACGCGGTGGCCTGGGGCCGGCTGCGCACGCCACGGGTGGTCGTGGTGGACGCGGACGGGAAGACCTCGTGGGCCGGTGACGGCGAGCCGCCGCGCCAGATCGGAGCGCGGTGGACGCCGTAGAGGTCATCCGCACCAAGCGCGACGGTGGCGCGCTCTCCGACGCGCAGATCGACTGGGTGGTCGACGCGTACACCCGGGGTGTCGTGGCGGACGAGCAGATGTCCGCGCTCGCGATGGCGATCCTGCTGCGCGGCATGACGGATCGCGAGATCGCCCGGTGGACGTCCGCGATGATCGCCAGCGGCGAGCGGCTCGACCTCTCCGGCGTACCACGGCCCACTGTGGACAAGCACTCGACCGGTGGGGTCGGCGACAAGACAACGCTGCCGCTCACCCCGCTCGTTGCCGCGTGCGGGGCCGCCGTACCGCAACTGTCCGGGCGGGGACTGGGCCACACCGGCGGTACGCTCGACAAGCTCGAGTCCATCCCCGGCTGGCGGGCTCAGCTGTCCAATGTGGAGTTCATCCGCCAGCTGGCGAGCGTGGGTGCGGTCGTCTGCGCGGCCGGGGAGGAGCTGGCCCCGGCCGACCGCAAGCTCTACGCGCTGCGGGACGTGACCGGCACGGTCGAGGCGATCCCGCTCATCGCCAGCTCCATCATGAGCAAGAAGATCGCCGAGGGTACCGGCGCGCTGGTGCTCGATGTGAAGGTCGGCTCGGGCGCGTTCATGAAAGGCGTCGCGGACGCCCGTACGCTCGGCCGGACGATGGTGGAGCTGGGCCGGGCGCACGGCGTGCGTACGGTCGCGCTGCTGACCGACATGTCGACGCCGCTCGGCCGGGCGGTGGGCAACGCGGTCGAGGTGGCCGAGTCGGTCGAGGTGCTCGCCGGCGGCGGCCCGCCGGACGTCGTCGAGCTGACCCTGAGACTCGCGGCGGAGATGCTGGCGGCGGCCGGCATCCGCGATGCCGACCCGGCCGGGGTGCTCCGCGACGGCCGGGCCATGGACTCGTGGCGGCGGATGATCCGGGCGCAGGGCGGCGATCCGGACGCGCCGCTGCCCGAGGCGCGGGAGCACGAGGTGGTCCGCGCGGACGCGGTCGGCTATGTGTCCGCTGTGGACGCTTACGCGGTCGGCGTCGCCGCGTGGCGCCTCGGCGCGGGGCGGGCCCGTAAGGAGGACGCGGTGTCGGCATCGGCCGGTGTGGTGCTGCGCAAGCGCCCCGGTGACGAGGTCAAGGCCGGCGAGGTGCTGTGCGAACTGCGTACCGACGACGCCGGACGGATCCCGGCGGCGCTGTCCGCGCTCGACGGTGCGGTCAGCATCTCGGCGGCGCCGCCGGAGCAGCGCCCGCTCATCCTGGAGAGGATCGCCTGATGGCCGAACTGATCGAGCGCCCGGCGCGGATCCCGGTACCCGGTGGCAAGCTCATCGACGAGTACGTCGGCCGGGTCAACACCGGCGAGTCCGCGGTTTCGGTTGCGCACATGGTTGCTCCGGCGGGCTGGGCGGAACCCGCGCAGGTGCCCGAGTTCGACGAGGTGACGCTCGTGCTGCGCGGACTGGTCCGGGTCGAGCACCCGGGCGGCGTGCTGGACGTCCGCGGCGGCCAGGCGGTGGTGACCCGGGCCGGCGAGCGCGTCCGCTACTCGACACCCGCCGACGAGGGCGCGGAGTACGTGGCGATCTGCCTGCCCGCCTTCAGCCCCGAGGCGGCCCGGCGCGAGACTCCATGAGTGGTCTATAGGTCTATCCATCGATAGGCTCGGCCTGGGCCAGGCACCCATCGAGGAGGAAGGCGCGGACGGCGTGACGGTTCTCGCCCCCGACCCAGGAGCTGCCCGCGCGGCCAGCATCGAGGAGCTGCGTCGACTCCGGTTGCCCCTGCCGCCACCGAACTTCCCGATGGTCTGGGAGCGCGGTGACGAGGTCGAACTGCGGCCGCCGGTCGAGATCGAGGCCCGCGCGGCGATCCTCAACATCGTGCTGGCGCGTTGCTTCGGCATGCCGCAACAGCTCGCGATGAGCTGGTTGCTCGGCTCGCACCTGGTGGGTGCGGTGACGCCACCGGAGTGGCATTTCGTGGTCTCCGGGAAGGGAGACCACCGCTCGTTCGCGTTGCACCTCGAGGCGCTGTACGCACTGGCGTGGCTGCTCGGGCTGACCAGGCACCTGGATCCGGCCGAGCCGCCCGACGAGCGGCTCGTCGAGCTCTTCCCGGATCTGCCGGCCGGTGAGACGTTCGCGCAGTGGCGCTCGCGTACCCTGACGATGCAGCGGGAGCCGCGGGAGGCGGCGGCGATGCTGGACCGGTACTACTGCCTGGACTGGGCGTACCTCACCGCGGAGCGGAACCGGCGGCCGCTGCCCGGGCGGATCGACTCGGACGCGATCGGCCAGCGTCGCTGGGCGCTGGAGTGGGCGGTGGTCTTCCGCGGGCCCTACCACGAACCGCCGCGCGGCTGGGAACAGGTCGATCTGGGGTAGACGCCGAGGCGCACGCTGGCCGTGGCGGTGAACTGCTCGGGCAGGCTGTCCACGATGGATGCTGAGGAATGCCGCGCGCTCGGGCCCATCGCGACCAGGGCCCGCAACGCCGGCCGGTCCAGCCGGAGCCGGCGGGTGAGGACCCGGCTGGACGACGGCGGGCCGAGCGTCTGGAGTAGACGGTCCTCTTTGGAGGGATCGACCTGCAGGAGGCCGGCCGCGTCGACCAGCTCGCGCAGGTGCTCCGGCTCGGGGGTGACCACGAGCAGCGTGCCGGCGGGGGACAGGATCCGGCAGAACTCGGCGGCGTTGCGCGGCGCGAACACATCCAGCACCAGCGCGGCGGCGCCGTCGGCCACCGGCAGCCGCTGCCACGCGTCGCACACCGCGGCCGCCGCGCGGGGGTGGGCACGGGCCGCGCGGCGTACCGCCGCCTTCGAGGAGTCCAGGGCGAGGCCGACGGCTCGGGGCGCGGCATGCAGCACCGCGGCGAGGTGGAAGCCGGTACCCGCGCCGACGTCGACCACGAGCCCGTCCACTCCGGGCACCGCCCCGGCGAGCGCCTCGGCGATGAAGTCGTAGTACCCGGCGGCCAGGAACTCGGCCCGCGCGGCGACCATGGCCGGCGTGTCACCCGGGTGGCGGACCGGCCCGGCGGCCAGGTTCAGGTAACCCTGCCGGGCCACGTCGAAGCTGTGCCCGCGCCCGCACGTGACGGCGCGGCCGGTCGCCGTGAGGCCGCCCGCGCAGACGGGGCAGCGCAGGTGCGCCAGGACGTCAGCTCTCATGTCTCGGTGATGGTGTCACCTTTACCCGTGACGGCGACCGGGTGCCGACCCGACCGCGCGTAAGCGCGGTAGCGGACCAGGGGTACAGCCAAGAAGCCAAAGGTTCGTAGAGCCAATCGGTGCGCGCAACCCGCCGTGGCACGGCGGCCGGTGCGGCTAGGGTCTGACCATGGCGGCACCCGTGTACGACGAGATCGTCAAAGCGCCGAAGGCGCTGCTTCACGACCACCTCGACGGTGGCCTGCGCCCGACCACGGTGGTGGAACTGGCCGCGGAGATCGGCCATGCGCTGCCGAGTGGGGATCCGGTCTCGCTGGGCGAGTGGTTCGCGGAGGCGGCCGACTCCGGGTCGTTGGAGCGTTACCTGGAGACGTTCGCGCATACGGTGGCGGTGATGCAGACACCGGACGCGCTCTACCGGGTGGCCCAGGAGTGCGCGCTGGACCTGGCCACCGACGGGGTGGTCTACGCGGAGGTGCGGTTCGCGCCCGAGCAGCACTGCGCGCGCGGGTTGTCGCTGCCCGAGGTGGTCGAGGCCGTGCTGGCCGGCTTCGAGGCGGGATCCGCCGACGCGGCCGCCCAGGGCCACCCGATCCGCATCGGCACCCTGCTGACCGCCATGCGGCACGCCGCCCGGTCGATGGAGATCGCCGAGCTGGCGGTGCGGTACCGGGACGTCGGCGTGGTCGGGTTCGACATCGCCGGTGCGGAGGCCGGCTACCCACCGACCCGGCACCTCGACGCGTTCGAGTACCTGCAGCGGGAGAACTTCCACTTCACCATCCACGCCGGCGAGGCGTTCGGGCTGCCGTCGATCTGGCAGGCGATCCAGTGGTGCGGTGCCGACCGGCTCGGCCACGGAGTACGGATCGTGGACGACATCTCACCCGACCGGACGCTGGGCCGGCTCTCCGCGTACGTGCGGGACAAGCGCATCCCGCTGGAGCTCTGCCCGTCCTCCAACGTGCAGACCGGCGCCGCCACCTCGATCGCCGAGCACCCCATCGGGCTGCTGCGCGATCTGCGGTTCCGGGTCACGGTCAACACCGACAACCGGCTGATGAGCCGGACCTCCATGTCCCGGGAGATGGCGCTGCTGGTCGAGGCGTTCGGCTACGGCTGGGCCGAATTGCAGTGGTTCACGATCAACGCGATGAAGAGCGCGTTCATCCCGTTCGACGAGCGGTTGGCGATCATCAACGAGGTGATCAAGCCGGCGTACGCGAAGCTCCTCTAGCGGGACCCTCTAGGGACAGTCCGCCATCGTGGGTACCACCTCGGGTACGCAGTAGGCGGGCAGGCCGACGAGCAGGTTGTGGTCGTACACGAGAACCGTCCAGCGGCCGATGTCGTGCCGCTCGACCGGCGGCCCGAACTGCGCCGTCGCCGCGGCCACCGTGCCGTAGGCCTTGTGGTCGACGTCGATGATCACGAACCGGGCGTCGTACCGGCCCGGGTCGTACCAGTCCTCCCGGGACTCCCAGCGGTACCCCATGATCCGGTCCTCACCGGTCACCGGCGCGACCTGTACCCGACCGGAGGTGTCCAGGGTGATCACGTTGGCCGCCCAGTACGAGCCGAGGCCGTACCGCAGGTCGTGCGCTTGCAGCCAGGTGCCCACCTCGTGCGCTGTCGCCGGTACCGGACGGGCGGTGACCGCCCGGACCGCGAACGCGGCGGTGAACACCGCGAGCAGGGCCAGCGCGGCGGCGGCTCCGGGGGCCATCCAGCCCCGCCTCGGCAGCACCGCCGGGGTGAGGACCCGGGCCGCCAGCGCCGCACCCAGCGGGAGGGTCCCGACCAGCTGCCGGGCGGTCAGCAGGTCCACCGGGAGCGTCGAGACGACGAACGCGCCGACGTTCACCGAGATGCCGACCGCGAGCAGCGGGGATACCCGATCGGTGCCCGGCCGCCGTACCAACCGGGCAAGGGTGACCACGACCGCGGTGGCCACCGCCGCGATGGCCACGCCGTGCAGGACGCCGACCGCGATGCCCAGCGGTCCGCCCTGCTCCGGCAGGTAGCTGCCGAAGATCACGAAGATCGACTTGGCCGCCAGCCACAGGTGCTTGCCGAGCTGGTCGGCGTCGGTGAACTCGGCGGTCGGGGCGTGCACGTGGAAGCCGCCCGCGGCGTGCAGCGCGATCAGGGACGCCTTGGCGAGCACCACCGACCCGACGGCAGCCAGCAGCAGCCAGGCGTCCGGCGCGGACCAGCCCGGCGTGCGGACCAGCCGGACCAGGCCGACCAGCGCGAGCGGCAGCGCGCCGAGGTACATGACGAGCGGGTCGGCGATGGCGCCCCAGGCCAGGAGCACGGCCACCACGGCGGGCAGCCACCGCCGGTCGGCGGCCCGGTCCACGACCAGCCAGGCGAGCAGGACCGGTACGGCGCTGCCGAAGTGGTCCGGCGAGCCGAGCAGGACCGTGTAGCCGGTGACCGGGCCGGGCGCGACCATCACGACGAGCACGGCGATCACCCGGGCGGCCGCCTCGCGCCCGGTCGTCCGGCCCTTGGCCACCACCGCGGTCAGCAGGACCAGCAGCGTGTACGTCATCGCGGCCGCGACGTGGATGACGTCCGCCCGGTACCCGTGGACGAGCTCGACGAGCATGTACTGCACCAGCTCGGTCGTATAGAAGGAGACGTCGGTGACCGTCCAGCCGTGCAGCAACACGTTGCCGTGCAGCATGTCCCAGGCCTGCAGGGCGTTGCTCGCTCCGTCGGCGTTGGCCGGCGCGGTCCTTGACAGTCGCAGGTAGCCGGCGAACAGCACCAGCGCGCCGGCCACGACCGCACCGGCGGCGCCGAGCCGGCGCCAGCCGAGGGCGCGGCGGGTGCCGGACGTCGGGCCTGCCTCCCGGCTGGCCGGTGCCGTGGTCAGCGACTGCATGTCGGTCCCTTCCAAGGTCCGGTCCGGGGCGCTGGTCGAATGCCCGTCAGATGATCAACGCCGGCCGTACGGACAGCCAGATCCGCCGGGCCATCGACCGCGGGCTGGCCGAACCGCAGGTCAGCTAGGCGTTCGGTGGACGTGTGCGGGGCTGATCGGTGGAGACCATACACCGATTTAGAGGGCTTTCCGGACTTGGGATATCCCACGAGGAGGAGTACATGGATCACTCGCTCGCTCACAACCGGTAACCCCCGACAAACGACCTGCAACAAAACAGCGGCATCGTCTCATCACCCTCCGGTCCCAGCCAACCTGGGCTTTCTTCTTGACACTCGGCGTGATGGAATCTCGGAGGTCCGGCCCGCCCGGGTCGGGCGGTGAACGGTGCCCGACGTGGTTTCGCGGCACCGGGTGCGGAAGGCGGTGTCGTGAGCGAGCGGAGCAGCTGGCGCAGCTGCTGCGTGAGCGCACGGGCCGGCGGTAGGGAGGCGCGGGCATGAGCGAGCGACCCTGCTGGCTCACCTGCCTGGCGCGAGCGGTGCCAGCGGGCGGCACCCGAGGAGGCGGCGGCATGGGCGAGCGGGCCGGACAGCTCGACGGCGGGGACGCTACCGTGGCAGCCGCCTTGCAAAGCGAGGTGACGGCGTGAACAAACGGCCACCGACGGCGATGTTCTCCCGCCTGCGCCGGCCCGTCGGCCGGCTCGGCGACCTGCCGATCTGGTCGAAACTCGGTCTGATCATGATCGTGCCGACGATCGCGACCATCATCGTGGGCACGATCGGCCTGGTCGACCACATCGAGACCTCCAACAACGCCGACCGCGCCCGGACGCTGTCGAAGCTGTCCAAGGACGTGGGCTCGCTGGTGCACGAGCTCCAGGACGAGCGGGCCGCCGCGGCCCTGCTGCTCAGCACGCCGCCGGCCCAGATCGAGGCGGCGATCGACGCGTACCGGAAGCGCTTCGAGTCCACCGACCGGGCGGAGAAGACCTACGCGCTACGCCGTACCGGCCTCGCCGACCTCCCGCCGACCTTCAACGCCCTGCTCCGGCGCCTGGACAACCAGAGTTCCGCCCTGCCGGCCCTGCGCGAGCGGGTGGCCTCGCGCAAGGGCGTGACGCTCACCGACACCGTGTTCTTCTACCGGGTACTCATCGACGACCTGCTCGCGATCCGGGACTCGTCGGCCCAGCTCGCCAGCGAACCGAGCCTGAGCGACCGGATGCGGGCCGTGGCGGCGGTCTCCAACATGAAGGAGTTCCTGTCCCAGGAGCGCGTCGTGATCATCCGGGCCCTCGGCGAGGGTAGCTTCCCGCCGTCCCGCGAGCTCGAGTTCGTCAAGGCGCTCTCCGGCCACGAGCAGGCGCTGCAGCGTTTCAACGGCCTGGGTACCGCCGAAGAGCGGGCCCGGTTCGACCAGGAGGTGGCCGGCGAGGGCCTGCGCCTGGCCAAGAAGTACGAGGGCGAGGTCGAGAGCGGGCTCAACGGTCGCGGCCTGGACGGCGTGAGCTTCAACGCGGCCGACTGGGACGCGGCCCTGCAGGAGCGCGGCAACCTGCTCCGCAAGGTCGAGGAACGGATGGACACGGTAATGGAGGCGCAAGCCACCGAGCTGCGTGACTCCGTCGTCCGGCAGGTACTCGTCCAGACCGGCCTGCTGCTCGGCATGCTGCTGCTGGCGATCTTGCTCGCCTGGTTGGTGGCCCGCTCGATGGCGCGCTCGCTGCGCGAGCTGCGCCACGGCGCGCTCGCCGTCGCGCAGTACGGCCTGCCGCAGGCGGTCGCCCGGCTGCGCGATCCGGCGCTCGCGACCCAGCTCTCGCCCGCGCAGGTGGCGCACCAGATCGCCGAACCGCTGCCGGTCCGCAGCCGCGACGAGTTCGGGCAGGTGACCGAGGCCTTCAACGCGGTACACATGGAAGCCGTCCGCACCGCGGCCGAGCAGGCCGCCCTGCGGTCCTCCGTCGCGACGATGTTCGTGAACCTGGCCCGCCGGTCGCAGATCCTCGTCGACCGGCTGATCGGGCACCTGGACCGGCTGGAACGCGGCGAGGAGGACCCGGACCGGCTCGCCGAGCTGTTCCAGCTCGACCACCTCGCCACCCGGATGCGCCGCAACGACGAGAACCTGCTGGTCCTCGCCGGCGCCGACTCGACCCGCGTGCAGCGCGAGCCGGCCGCCCTGCTCGACGTGCTGCGGGCCGCGCAGTCCGAGGTCGAGCATTACACGCGCGTCGAGTTCGGCGTGATCGACCGGGACATCGAGGTCGCCGCGCACGCGGTCAACGACCTCGTCCACCTCGTCGCCGAGCTGCTGGACAACGCGACCGCGTTCTCGCCACCGGACTCCGCGGTGATCGTCGAGGCCCGCCGGGTCGGCGACCGCGGGGTACTGCTCGTGGAGGACCGCGGCATCGGCATCTCGCCGGACCAGCTCGCCGAGCTGAACGAGCGGCTCGCCACGCCACCGATGGTCGACGTGGCCGTATCGCGGATGATGGGCCTGGTCGTGGTCGCACGGCTGGCCGCCCGGCACGGCGTGAAGGTCGAGCTGCGGCCGGCGGGCGACCGGGGCACGATCGCGGACGTCACCCTGCCCACCTCGGTCCTCGTCCCGCGGGCCCTGGTCGGCCGGCTGGCGGCCGGACAGCCGCCCACGCGGCAGCGCGAGGACGTGGGTCCGGCGCCGCGCGCCGGCTTCGGCCCGCCGCTGGCGCTGGAGAGCGGCCCCGCCGCTCCGCCGCGCGAGCCGGCCTTCCGCGGGTACGACAGCCGTCCGGGTACGCCCGGCGTCGGGCGCCCGCTGGACACCGATCGCGACCTGCTGGGCGCCGGCTCGGGCGCCGCGCCGACCAGCGGCGGCCCGGTCGGCGGATCGCCGCGCGGACTGCCGGCCTGGTCGGACCTGACCGGCGCGACCGGGGTCAACGGCACCGACCCGTTCAGCACCCGGCCGCCGTCGAGCACCGAACCGCTGCCGCAGCGCCGGCCGGGCGAGCGCCGGACGGTCGACGGCGAGGTCGCCGGCCCGCCGCCGCTGATCCCGCGCCAGTTCACGCCCGGGCCCAACGGCGCCGGTGCCGGGGAGGGCCCGTTCGTACCGCCGGTGTCCGTCCCGCCCGTGTCGGGTCCGCCTGCGCCGTACGCGCCGCCGGCCCCGCCGCCGGCCGCCACCGCGCCGCCCGCCCCGGTCCGCCCCGGTAGCGCGCCGCCCAGCTGGCCGCCGGTCGCGCCGGGAGCCGAGGACGCTGGCGCGCCGCCGCCGGTACCCGGTGAGCTGGCCGCCGCGCTCGACATGACCGCTGAGATCCCGAAGGTGCGGCCGGACGCCCCGGCACCGTACGCGCCGGCCTCGCCGTACCCGCCCGCCGGAGCCGACAGTCCGCCGGATCCCCGGATGGCGCGCTTCGCCGACGAGACCATGGAGCTGCCCATCTTCCGCGAGCTCGAATCGGCGTGGTTCCGGACCCGCCGCTCGGTGCCCGAGGCGGCACCCGCTACGAACGGTGCCCCGGTCCGGCCGGGCGAGGGCGACGAGGCGATGGTGGCCGCCGGATCGGTGGGCTCCGGCGTCTCGGCCGAGACGCCGGTACACAGCTGGCAGACCGCGGCGGACGACGGTTGGCGGGCGGCGGCCGTGGCGGCCGACGTACCGGTGACCGATACGACAGACTCTGGCCTGCCGAAACGGGTACCGATGGCGCAACTGGTGCCCGGGGGTGTAGACAAGGGCGCAAGCACTACGCAGAAGCGGACACCCGAGGCGGTGCGCGGCCTGCTCTCCGCGTACCACCGTGGGGTTCAGCGCGGACGCACGCAGCCCAAGGGTGCCGACCCGAACACCCCCGAGTCGAGCACGGCAGGGCAGCAGACCTCGCAGGCTGGCAAGGAGCAGGAAGCATGACGACAACGCAGGACCTCGGTTGGCTCCTGGCCAACTTCGCCGACCGCGTGCCCGGCGTCGCGCACGCGATCGCCGTCTCCGCCGACGGTCTACTGCTCGCCTCGTCGAGAGACCTGCCGCGCGACCGCGCGGACCAGCTCTCGGCGATCTCGTCGGGGCTGGTGAGCCTGACCCAGGGTGCCGCGCGGTGTTTCGAGGGTGGTGCGGTGCTGCAGACGGTCGTGGAGATGGACAACGGCTTCCTGTTCCTGATGTCGATATCGGACGGCTCGTCCTTCGCCGTCCTCGCGGCGCGCAGCTGCGATGTCGGCCAGGTCGGGTACGAGATGGCCCTGCTCGTGGACCGGGTCGGGGACGCGTTGACCCCGCCGGTCCGCACCGCGGCGCCGATGCTCGGCTAGTGCACCACCTGTACCACCGCACGGGGGAAGACGCGACCTGACATGCACGACCAGGTGGGAAGGGGGTGACGGCGATGACCGAACGCGATGAGCCAACGGGTGCGCTGGTCCGCCCCTATGCCGTCACCCGCGGCCGGACCAGACCCCGGCTCGACATCGCGCTCGAAGCTCTCGTGGAGACGACGGTTCGCGGTCGATCCGCGAACTCCCGCGAGCGGAACGCGCATGGCCGGGAGCAGCAGTACATCGCCGCGCTGTGCGATGGCCGGCTGCAATCACTCGCTGAAATCTCCGCGCGGATGCAACTTCCGCTCGGTGTGGCGCGCGTGCTCGTCGCGGACATGGCCGCCGAAGGCCTGGTGGCCGTGTACGAACCAACTTCGTTCGATGAAAGCGACGATGCGGTGGGCACAGAATTGCTGGAAAGGGTGCTGAGTGGACTTCGGAGGCTCTGACGTGTCGCACCGCCCCATGACCGGGCGCGTGACGTCAGCGAAGATCGTTATTGCCGGTGGCTTCGGCGTCGGTAAGACGACGCTGGTCGGCTCGGTCTCAGAGATCACACCGCTGACCACCGAGGCGATCATGACGTCTGCCGGCGAAGGCGTGGACGACACCCGCCAGGTGCCAGGCAAGACGACCACGACCGTCGCCATGGACTTCGGTCGCATCTCGATCGACCGGGACCTGATCCTGTACCTGTTCGGCACGCCGGGCCAGACCCGCTTCTGGTTCATGTGGGACGAGCTGGTCCGGGGCGCGATCGGCGCGGTCGTCCTGGTGGACACCCGGCGGCTCGCGGACTGCTTCGCGGCCATCGACTTCTTCGAACACCGGCGGCTGCCGTACCTCGTCGCGATCAACTGCTTCGACGGCGTGCAGTACCACAACGCCGAGGACGTCCGCGACGCGCTGGCCGTCTCGCCCGATGTGCCGGTGGTCACCTGCGACGCCCGGGGGCGGGAGTCGACCAAGCAGGTGCTCATCTCGCTCGTCGAGTACGTGCTGTCGATGCGCCGGCAACGGACGCACGCACCGGCCTGAGCCACCCGGCCGGATTCGCCGCGGGCTTGGAGGTCCGCGGCGAGATCGCGCTGTCAGTGAGCCTGTTGGTCAGCCCTGTTGGTCAGCCCTGTTGGCGAGCGGAGCGAACCGGAACTACCGCGACGGGTACGCGGCGGCCCGGTAGTCGTAGTCCTCGTCGTACTCCTGGGCCGCGCCGATGTCGCGACTGAAGTCCCACCCCTGCGCGCTCTCCCGACCCGGGCGGCCGCCGACGGCGTACCCGTTGATCTCCTGCCCGCGGCGCCAGCCCCGGAAGTAGCCCGAGGTGTGCGCGGCGATGCTCGCCGGATCCCGGACTATCCGCAGTGGACGGTCGTCGGGCGGCAGCGCCGATCCGGGCACCAGGTTGGCCTGCGGCACCCGCTTCGGCAGCCCGGCCGTGGTCGCCGCGCCGACCGACGGGCGTGCGGCCTGCTCGGCCGCCCGCCAGCCGTCGTCCGCGAGGCTGGTCCAGTCGGACGTGTCACCGTCCTGGGCCTGCCCGGTGAACCAGGCGGACCGGGCGGCGGCGAAGATCAGCAGGTCGGCGTCGTTGTCCTCGGCGACCGGCGGGACGGAGACCGGCGCGGCGCCCGGCCGGCGTCCGCGCGGAGCACCCAGGCCGCGACCGCCGCGGGTCGAGTCGTCGGTGTCCACCAGACGCAGCGCGGGCGGATCGAACCGTACCCCGTCGCCCAGGTCGTCGCCGCGGCGCAGGACGGGATCCGCCAGCGGCGGCGGCTCGACCAGGCGCAGCATCGGGGACGGCTCCGGCGGCAGGTCGTCCGCCTGCCAGGGCGGCGTGACCCGGCCTTCGGCGGACGGCCGTGGCGGTAGGCCCAGGTCGGCGTACGGGTCGCCGAGGATCGGATCCGGCGCCAGGCCGGTCATCACCGGCTCGGGCTCGTCCGAGCCGGCCAGCGGCCAGTTCGCCCGGGAGCCGGGCGGAGCGGCCGGCGGCGGAGGCATCGGCGGCTCGAGCGGGCTGCGCAGCATCCCGTAGTCCGCGACGCCCGGTGCCCGCCCGTCGCCCGTCGTGCCCGACACCGAGGTACGGAACGCCTCAGCCGCCCGGGGAGTGCGGCTCGGAGCGGGTACCGCGTAAGGGGCCGGGGCCGGCACCACGTACGGTGCCGGTGGCGGGTAGGCCGACGGTGGCGGGTAGGCCGACGGTGGCGGGTACGCCGGTGGGGGCGGGTACGTCGACGGTGGCGCGTAGGACGCCGGTGGCGGGTACGCCGACGGGGTCACGTACGTCGACGGCGGTGCCGCGTAGGGCGCCGGCTCCCCCCGCCCGGAGCCGGCCGGCGGCCCGTAGGACGCCGCGGGCGAGGCGGGATAGGCCGGACTGGCCGGCTTGGCCGGCAGGACCGGTGACGGCGAGATGGGCGTGATGCCGGGCGGCGGTGGAGGAACCGTCGCCCCGGCACGGCTGTGGTCGGCCGGCGGCGCGGAGACCATGGCCGCCGGTGGCGCGCTTGCCGGCCGGGGCGCCCCGGCGGGTACGCCGGACGACTGCGCCGCGGGCGGAGCCGACACGATGAAGGTGGGGCCGGTCGGCGCGGCCCGCCCGGAACCGGCCCGCGCGGCGGCGGGCGCGGAACCCGCGGCGGCCGGCGAGATCGGGGAGACGCTCGCGCGGTTGCGGCGCGGCAGCGGTACCCGCACCGCCGCGTGTTCGGACGTGGGCTCCCGTACCGACCGGAGCGTCGCGGCCGGTGGCACGCTGGACGGCGTCGGTGCGGAGCGCTGGCGCAGCACACGCGGCCGGGGTGTGGTGGCGCGCGGGTTCGCCCGATCGGCAAGCGCCCCGATCAGCGCGGCACTCGCCGCGTCGAAGGCCCGTACGGCGGCCACCGCTTCCCGGATGGTCGCGGCCACCGCGGTGGTCAACGACCTGCCCAGTGAACCCTTGCGGGGCGTCTCGGCGATCGCCACCCGCAGCGCGGTGATCGCTTCGCTGAGCGCGGCCGGGTCGGCCACACCGGAAGCGACCAGGTGGTTGACGACGGCGTCCGCGGTCGCGGCAGCCTCCCGCCCGCGGCCGGCGGCATCCCGACCGCGGCTCGCGGGCGAACTGGTGACCAGGCCGGGCTCGGGCAGCGCGTCAAGGATCGCCAGCGGGACCGCCTCGGCCGGGTCCGGGTAGGCGCGCAGGGCGGCCGGGTACAGCTCGCGGAGGACCTCCCGCAGCGCGACCGCGGCGGCCTGCCGGCCGACGACGACGGCCGCATGCGCGGCGAGGACGGGCTTCAGGGCGGCCATCTCGCGGGGAGCCGGCAGGGCAACGGCGGAGAGGGCGCCGGCCTGCAGGGCCCGGGCCAGACCGATCGCGCGCCGCTCGGCCTCGGGAGACTCCATCTCCTCCACCGACTCGTCGTCGGCGAAGCGTTCGGCGTAGTCGTCGACCGAGTCGTCGTCGGCGAACGCGAGCGGGCGCCCGGCCGCCGTCAGCAGCATCGTCACCAGGTGGTCGTCGCTGTCGGCGGCGATCGCGACGCCGGTAGGACCGGTGGAGCGCTCGGCGAGGAGGGTACCGAGCACCGAGTAGCCCGCCGGGTCGTCGCTGATGTCGCAGACGTCCAGCAGCCGTCCGGAGTCGTCGACGAGCGCGACCGCCAGCTCAGTTGGACGCGCCTGCTCAGCCGAGGCTAAACCGCAGTACACCCGCACGAGCGCCACGGCGTCGTCCTCCTCCCGGGACAGATGTCGTGTGCCAAGGCTTGATGCTCCCTGGTCCAGGTCAGTCGCGCCAGACTACGACGCCGGATATCTTGCCGATGATTGTGCGCCAACCGAGAGTTGCCTGTTGTGTCCCGATTTTGCGCAGGCGCCGCTTCGCGAAGAAGCCGCCCAGTCCACCTTCGACGGTCGAGCGCAGCGCCTCGTCGAGGTCGTCGAGCGGCGTTCCCGGCGAGAGCGCGGTGAGGATCGGCTCCATCCGGTACGCGTACGCGATGTCCCGGGCCACTTCGCCGGCGGAGATGACGAGCTCCGCGTCCCACGCGTCGTGCCCGGCGCGCAGGTTGTCCACGACGAGGTCGAGCTCGTAGCTGTCGTCGTCCTCCGGGACCATGTCCTCCGGCCGGATCCGGCCGACCACCTCGGACCACGAGTCGAGCTGGGCCAGGTCGTGCTCCGCACCGGACTTGACGAACTCGACGAGCGACTCGGGCGTCCGGAAGAGGAAGAGCTTGCCCCGGTGGCCGAGGAAGACCGGTACGTCTTCCGCTTCCTCGGGTGCGTCGGAGTCGTCCTCGTCGTCCGCCTCGTCCTCGATGTCGTCGGCGAAGTCCTCCTCGTCGAACTCGTCGGCTTCATCGTCGGCGTCGATGTCGGCGTCCTCGCCCTCGTCGTCCGCCTCGTCGTCGCGGCGCGCGCGCCGGCGGCCGCCGCGCTCCACCTCCACCGGCAGGTCACCGACGACGACCGTGTCGTCGTCCTGCTCCGGCAGCCGGCGCGCGGACGGCGCGAACGGGTCCTCCTCCGGCTCCTCGACCTCGGTCGGGGTCAGCTCGGCGGCCGGCCGGTACGCCCGCAGCGTCCAGCCCGACCCGGTCGGCAGCGCGATCTCGATCGGGTCCACCCGTACCTCGGCCCAGAACGCCTCGGTCGCGCTGTCCCGTACCGGCGCGGACTCCGCCTCCTCCGGGTCGTCATCGGCATCGTCGGAGTCGTCGAGGATGTCCAGGTCGCCGAGGTCCTCGTCGGCGGGGTCCTCGGCGTTGCGCCGGTCAGGGGACTGGCGGGCCACGGCATCCTCCTGTCGGATCAGTGACTGCAGGGAATCACCCTAGTCGTCCGGCCCGGCGCGCGACGTCCGCACCCCGGCCTATATCGGCAGCGGCCCGCTGACAGGTAGAGTGGCTACCTATGAAAGCTCAGGCGCTGCACGGCCACCTCGACGCGCTGCTGCTCGCCGTGCTGGAAGACAAACCCCTGCACGGGTACGCCATCATCGAGGCGCTCGCCGCGCGCAGCGGCGGGGCGCTGAGCCCGCCGACCGGGACCATCTACCCGGCGCTGCGCCGGCTGGAGCGGGCGGGCTGCGTGGAGAGCGCGTGGAGCACGGTCAACGGGCGGGAGCGGCGGACCTACCGGCTGACCGGGACCGGGCGCCGGGCCCTCGCCGGTGAGCGCGCGGCGTGGACCGAGTTCAGCTCGACCGTCAGCAGGTTCCTGGGCGACTCGACACCAGCGACACCCGCCTAGCGTCCGGTACCGCGCCGACCGTGCGCAGGCACCGCACCGCGGTGGTCACAAGGATGGTGAACAGCACCACCAGCACCACGCCGCCGGTGAGCATCGGCGGCCAGGTCAGCGCGGCCGGCCAGAGCACCACGGTGGCGACCCAGATGGCCGCGCCGAGCCCGGTCTCCAGCGCGAGCACGGCCAGCACGGTCAGGCCGAACAGCCGGCACAGCGGGGTCGGGTCGGCGCCGGTGCGCGCCTGCCAGCGCAGGCCGAGGAGCCCGGCGACGGCGAGGACGCCCAGCCCGACCGTCGCCACGTTCAGCGCCCGCGCCACCATCAGGTAGCTCGCCGGTACCGCCGTCGCGTCCGACCACGGGGAGCCCTGCCACATCCGGTCCCCGAGCAGCATGCCGAGGACGGGAAGCAGCCCGATCAGCATGGCCAGCCGCCGGCCCGCGTGCGCGGCCAGCTCCATCTGGTACGCCACCGCGATCCGGCCCGGCGCACCGAACTCCGTCACCGCCCGGACCGCCGCGTCGGCGGGTGCCAGCCCGGCCGACTCGTACGCCTCGGTCGCGTCGACCATGCTGTCCCGCGCCTCCGTGAGCAGATCGCGCTTGACCCGGCGGGGCCCGGTCAGCCGGCGGTCGAGGACGCGGACGTACTCGTCGATCGGGTGCGTGGCGGGCATCACCCCACCCTGGCACAGCGGTCGATCGGGCACGTCGGGGTAACTCCCCTAAGTGTGGTCACGGTACCCGGCCCGGGCACGCGACCGGTCATTGCCGTTCTTCGAGCGCCTTGCGCAGCACGTCGGCCTCCTCGCCGGAGACCGACCGGGCGAAGCGGACCAGCGCCGCGTCCCGGCTGCCGGTCAGGTCGAGCGCATCGAGCATGAGCCGGGCGATGTACGCCTCACGGCTGGCCGTCGGGCGGTAGCTCCACGCCCGCCCGACCCGCTCCCGGGTCACCGCCCGCTTCGCGGCGAGCCGGTCGAGCACGGTCATCACCGTCGTGTACGCCAGCTCGCGGCCGGTCAGCGCGTCCGCGACCTGCCGTACCGTGGCCGGACCGCCGCGGTCCCAGAGCACGTCCATCACGGCCCGTTCGAGCTCACCCAACCGGTTCACGCCGTTATCCTACACAGCGTAGTAGAGTGCCGCGGGTCGCGGTCGAGCCCCGGCGCGGATGGTCGGCCGCAACCCCGAGGTCCGCGGCCGACCACTCAACCGGCACCGTCACGCCGACGGGGCGACGATGCCAGTCACACCCCCTTGGGATGCCAGACGGTCTTGACCTCCAGGAACGGCGTCATCCGGGCGATGCCCGGGTCGACGGTCCAGTCGACCGGCTCGGCGGGCGGCCGGACGACCCGTTTGAGGTTCTCCGCCGCCGCCTGCTCCAGCGAGGTTGCCAGCGCCGGGTCGTCCACGCCGGTCAGGTCGATCGCGTTGACGTCCATGTGCGAGGCGAGCCACGGTCCGGTCTCCGGTACCCGGCCGGTCAGCAGGTTCACCACCCCGCCCGGCAGGTCCGACGTCGCCAGCACCTCGGCGAGCGTGATCGCGGGCAGCGGGGAGGGCTCCGAGGCCAGCACGACGACGGTGTTACCGGAGACGATCGCGGGCGCCACGACGCTGACCAGGCCCAGCAGCGGCGAGTCCGGCGGCGCGACGATGCCCACCACGCCGGTCGGCTCGGGGCCGGAGAGGTTGAAGTACGGCCCCGCGACCGGGTTCGCCGAGCCGTAGACCTGGGCGAGCTTGTCCGCCCACCCGGCGTACCACACCCACCGGTCGATCGAAGCGTCCACAGTGGCGTCGTCGAGCCCGAACGCGAGGAACTGGGCCCGCCGGCCCTCCAGCATCTCCGCGATCCGGTAGAGGATCTGTCCCCGGTTGTACGCGGTCGCGGCGGACCACGGGCGGAACGCGGCCCGGGCCGCGAGCACCGCGTCCCGGACGTCCTTGCGGGAGGCGAGCGCCACGTTCGTGTCATCGACCACATAGGACCGACCGGACTCGCTGCGCGGGAACGCCCCGCCGATGAACAGCTTGTACGTCTTCCGAACGCTGACCCGCTCAGCCGGCGAGCTAACCAATGTACGCCTCCAGGCCGTGCCGACCGCCCTCGCGACCGTAACCCGACTCCTTGTACCCGCCGAACGGCGACGAGGGGTCGAACTTGTTGAACGTGTTCGCCCAGACCACACCGGCGCGCAGCTGATCGGCGATCGCCAGGATCCGCGACCCCTTCTCGGTCCAGACGCCGGCGGAGAGCCCGTACGGTGTGTTGTTCGCCTTCTCGACGGCCTCGGCCGGGGTGCGGAACGTGAGAACCGACAGCACCGGCCCGAAGATCTCTTCGCGGGCGATCCGGTGTGCCTGGGTGACCCCGGTGAAGATGGTCGGTGCGAACCAGAACCCGCGGTCGGGCAGCGAACACGGCGGTGACCACCGCTCCGCCCCCTCCGACGAGCCGATCTCCGACAGCGTCCGGATCCGCTCCAGTTGCGCGGCCGAGTTGATGGCCCCGATGTCGGTGTTCTTGTCGAGCGGGTCGCCGACGCGCAGCTGCGCCATCCGGCGCTTCAACGCCGCCAGCACACCGTCGTACACGGACTCCTGTACCAGCAGCCGTGAGCCCGCGCAGCAGACGTGCCCCTGGTTGAAGAAGATGCCGTTGACGATGCCCTCGACCGCCTGGTCGATCGGCGCGTCGTCGAAGACGATGTTCGCGGCCTTGCCACCGAGCTCCAGCGTGACCCGCTTGCGGGTACCCGCGACGGCCCGCGCGATCTGCCGGCCCACCTCGGTCGACCCGGTGAACGCCACCTTGTCCACGCCGGGGTGCTCGACGAGCCGGGCCCCGGTCGCGCCGGCGCCGGTGATGATGTTGACGACGCCCGGCGGCAGGTCGGCCTGCTGGCAGATCTCCGCGAACACCAGCGCGGTCAGCGGCGTGGTCTCGGCCGGCTTCAGCACGACCGTGTTGCCGCCGGCCAGCGCCGGGGCGATCTTCCAGGCCAGCATCAGCAGCGGAAAGTTCCACGGGATCACCTGGGCCGCCACGCCGATCGGCCGCGGCGACGGCCCGAGCCCCGCGTGCTCGAGCTTGTCCGCCCAGCCCGCGTAGTAGAAGAAGTGCGCGGCCGCCAGCGGGACGTCGACGTCCCGCGACTCGCGGATGGGCTTGCCGTTGTCGAGCGACTCCAGCACGGCGAGCTCGCGGGACCGCTCCTGGATGATCCGGGCGAGCCGGTAGATGTACTTCGCCCGGGTGGCGCCGGGTAGCGCCGCCCACCTGTCGAAGGCGTCCCGCGCCGCGGACACCGCACGGTCCACATCGGACGGTCCAGCCTCGGCGACCTCCGCCAGCACCTCCTCGCTCGCCGGCGAGATGGTCTTGAACGTCGACCCGTCCGTCGGCTCGGCGAACGAGCCGTTGACGAACAGGCCGTACGACGGCTTGATGTCCACGATGGAGCGGGACTCGGGGGCTGGCGCGTATTCGAACATGGAAGATCAGTCCAGGGTGAAGTAGTCGGGACCGGAGTAGTGCCCGGTCCGCATCCGGGTCCGCTGCATGAGCAGGTCGTTGAGCAGGGTGGACGCGCCGAAGCGGAACCAGTCCGGGGAGAGCCAGTCCGTGCCGACCGTCTCGTTGACGAGGACCAGGTACCGGATCGCGTCCTTGCTGGTCCGGATCCCGCCCGCCGGCTTGACGCCGACCTGGCGCCCGGTGGCCGAGCGGAAGTCCCGGACCGCTTCGAGCATGACCAGCGTGACCGGCAGTGTCGCGGCCGGCTGGACCTTGCCGGTGGAGGTCTTGATGAAGTCCGCGCCGGCCAGCATCGCCAGCCAGGACGCGCGCCGGACGTTGTCGTAGGTGGCCAGCTCGCCGGTCTCCAGGATCACCTTGAGGTGCGCCGCGCCGCAGGCCCCCTTGACCGCGACGATCTCCTCGTGCACCTGCTGGTAGCGACCGGCGAGGAAGGCGCCCCGGTTGATCACCATGTCGATCTCGTCCGCCCCGGCGGCGACCGCGGCCGCGGTGTCGTCGAGCTTGACGGACAGCGGTGCCTGGCCGGACGGGAACGCGGTCGCGACGCTGGCCAGGTGCACGCCGGTGCCGGCCAGGAGCGGCGCCGCGACCGGTACCATCGCGGGATAGATGCACAGCGCCGCGACCGCCGGGCACGAGTCGTCGGCCGGGTCCGGCCGCTTCGCCTTGGCGGCGAGCGCGCGGACCTTGCCGGGGGTGTCCGAGCCCTCCAGGGTGGTCAGGTCCACCATCCGGATCGCCAGGTCGATCGCCCACTCCTTGGCCGTGGTCTTGATGGACCGGGTCGCCAGCATCGCCGCCCGCTGCTCCGCGCCGACCTGGTCGACGCCCGGCAAGCCGTGCAGGAAGGCTCGCAGCGAGGTCCCCGAGGAGGACACCTCAGGCAGCACCGCGGTCATACCGCCGAGTCTACGCGCGGGGGCGCTGTACGATCTTGTTGGTGAGGTAGGTTCGGGCATCGTGGACGTTCTCGTCGTGGACCACCCGCTCGCCCAGTCGAGGCTGACCGCGATGCGCGACGCCCGCACCGACTCGGCCTCGTTCCGCGCCGCCCTGCACGAGCTCACCACGATGCTCGTGTACGAGGCGGCGCGCTCCTTCCCGGTCGAACGCCACGCGGTCGTCACGCCGGTGGATACCGCGACCGGCACCCGGCTGGCGAACCCGCCGTTGCTGGTACCCGTGCTGCGCGCCGGCCTCGGCATGGCCGACGCGGCGCTGGCTCTGTTACCCGAGTCGTCGATGGGTTTCGTGGGACTGGCCCGGGACGAGGTGACCTTCGAGCCGCGGGCTTACCTGGAATCGCTGCCGACCGACCTCACCGACCTGCCGGTACTCGTGCTCGACCCGATGCTCGCCACCGGCGGTTCGCTGGAGCACTGCTGCCGGCTGCTCGCCGACCGGGGCTGCACCGACATCACCGTGCTCTGCGTGCTCGCCGCGCCGGACGGTCTGGCCCGGCTGGAGCGCTCGGGTCTGCCGCTGCGCATCGTCACCGCGGCGATCGACGATCGCCTCAACGACAAGGCGTTCATCGTGCCCGGCCTCGGCGATGCGGGCGACCGCCAGTTCGGCGGCATGCCCCGGTTCTGAGCCGAGATGGCCTGGGACCGGTTCCTCGACGAGTTCTTCCGTCGCCCCAACCGGGACGGGCCCGACCTGAGCGTGCTCGACGCGCTCAGCCCGGTCGAGCGGGACCAGGCGTTCCACCTCCTCCTCGACGCCGCACACCGGGGCAGCGTGGCGGCCATCCAGGGGCTGACGCACCTGCGGGACGACCGGGCCGCGGTACCGCTGCGGTCGCTCATGCGGACCGCCGAGGGGACCACCCGGGTGTACGCCGCCGCCGCGCTCTGGTGGCTGTGCCGCGACCCGGAGGCCTTGGCGACGCTGTGTCACGAGGCGGTCAGCCGGCCGCGGCTGCGCGGAGCGAACCACCGGGTGGACGCGACCGCGGTGCTGAGCCAGATCGACGACGACTCGGCGCGCCGGGCGCTGGCCCGGGTGATCCACGACCCCGACTACCAGGTCCGGTACCACGCGTACGAAGGCCTCCGTCCGGTGCTCGGCCGGAAGCGGGAAATCTGGAACTACATCGTTAAACCGGACGTCCACCACCACGTCAGGGCCCGGGTGGACGCCCTCCTCCGGCGCGCCGGTCTGCTCTGAGCCCGCGGTGGACCCGCCGGGCACCGGCACGGCGTAGCGTCACAGCCCATGACGTCTGTTGCGCTCGCCGACGAACTGCTGCTCCTGGCGTACGACGACGAGACCGGCCGGTCCAGCGTCTCCCGGATCGCCCTCGACCTCGGCATGGCCGCCGCCGTGCTGGTGGACCTGGTGCTGCGCGGCCGGCTGACCGTCGACGGTGGCCTGGTGCGGGCGGTCAACCCGAACCCGACCGGCAACCCGGTCGCCGACGACGTGCTGACCCGGGTGGCCGGAGACACCCCGCACACGGCTGCCTCGTGGATCCAGCGGCTGCGGCACGGGCTGCGCGACCGGGTGCTCGCCCGGCTGTGCGAGCAGGGCATCGTGCGGGATCTCGACGAGACCGTCCGCGAGTACATCCACCTCCACCGGTACCCGACGGTGGACTCCTCGGTCGAGAAGGAGACCCGGTCCCGCCTCGCCGCGGCGCTCACCGGCCGGGGTGCGCCGGACGAGCGGACCGCCGCCCTCGCCGCGCTCGTCGCCAGCGTGCGGATGGAGCCGACGCTCGGCCTCCCGCCGGGCGAGACCGTGGAGGCCCACCGCCGGCTCGAGGAGATCTCGGCCGCCGCCGGTTTCTCCGGCGCGATCATGGAGAACTCGACGGTACGGCCGTCCGTCGCGTTCGTCATCGCCGAGCTGCACCGGGCCGTGAACGCCGCGCTCGGCAGCCCGCCCGGTAGCGCGAAGCCGATACCGTGATGTCGTGGTCTACCCGATGTCGGAGCGGAGCAAGCTGGTCGCCGGCCTGCTGCAGCTCGTCCCCGGATTCTGTCTGACCCTCGGCGGCCTCGGTCGTCTCTACGCCGGCCGGACCACCCTCGGCATGGCCCAGCTCGTGGCCAGCTTCGTCTCCTGGGTCTCCGCGGCCTGCGGCTTCATGTTCGGCCTGCCATGGTTCGTCACCGCGGCGATCTGGCTGTGGTTCGTCATCGACGGGCTGGTCATCCTGTTCGGCCGCACCACCGACGGCGAGGGCCGCCTCTTGCGCTGAGCACTCTCCCTGAGGTGCGTCACCAGATCCCGAGGGCCGCCGCCGTCTCGGTGCGCAGCGCCCGGACCGAGGCCGCCGCCCGCTCCCGCGCCGCCGCCACGTCGCCGTCCGTGACCGGTTCCACGACCTCGAGGTACGCCTTGAGCTTCGGCTCGGTTCCGGACGGCCGGACCACCACCCGCGCCGACTCGGTGCGCAACACCACGACGTCCGCTTCCGGCAACAGGTCCGCAATGGACACCACCGGTTCGTCGAGCAGGGAACCGGGCGGCTTCTCCCGGATCCTGGTCATCATCAGGCCGATCTCGCTCAGGTCGTCCACCCGGACGGAGAGCTGGTCGGTGAGGTGGACGCCGAACTCGGCGGCGAGCTCGTCCAGCCGGTCGGCCAGCGTGCGCAGCTCTGCCTTGAGGCCGGCGGCGAGCTCCGCGACGAGCAGCGCGGCGGTGATCCCGTCCTTGTCCCGGACCAGGTCCGGCGCGACGCAGTAGCCGAGCGCCTCCTCGTACCCGTACGCCAGGTCCGGTGCGACCCGGACGATCCACTTGAACCCGGTGAGCGACTCTCCATAAGGGACGCCCCGGGCGACGCACATCGCCCGGAGCATCGCCGACGACACGATCGTGGTCGCGTACGTGCCGCGCACGCCGCGCCGCATCAGGTGGTCGGCGAGCAGCACCCCGACCTCGTCGCCGCGCAGAGCCCGCCATCCGGTGCCGGCCGGGATCGCGACCGCGCACCGGTCCGCGTCCGGGTCGTTGGCGATCGCGACGTCCGCGCCGGTGTCCCGGGCGAGCGCGAGCAGCGCGTCCATCGCGCCCGGCTCCTCCGGGTTGGGGAAGCTCACCGTTGGGAACGCCGGATCGGGCTCGGCCTGCGACGGCACGACCGCCGGCGCGCCGAAACCGGCCCGGGTGAACGCCGACACGAGCACCGACGCACCCACGCCGTGCAGCGGTGTGTACGCGATCGCGAGGTCCTTCGGCCCGTCACGGTCCACAGTGGCCGTTGCACGCTCCACATAGGACGTGACGATCGCCTCGTCGAGCACCGTGCCCGGGTCGCCCAGCGGTACCCCGTGCAGCGGACCGACGGCCCGGATGGCCGCCTCGATCTCGGCGTCGACCGGCGGGACGATCTGCGCACCCGTACCGAGGGGACCGCCGAGAGCTGCGCCCAGGTAGACCTTGTACCCGTTGTCCTGCGGCGGGTTGTGGCTCGCGGTGACCATCACGCCGGCCGCGGCGCCAAGCGCCCGGACCGCGCATGCCAGCACCGGGGTCGGCAGCGGCCGGGGGAGCAGCAGCGCCGGCCGTCCGGCGCCGGTCGCCACCCGGCACGTCTCCACCGCGAACTCGTGCGAGCCGCGGCGCGCGTCGTACCCGACGACGATCGGACCCTCCCCGCCGCGGGCGGCGAGCCACCTGACGAGGCCGGCGGCGGCGGCCCGGACCACGGCCCGGTTCATGCCGTTGGGTCCGGCCCGCAGCGGTCCGCGCAGCCCGGCGGTCCCGAACGCCAGCGACCCGGCGAACCGGTCCGCGAGGTCGGCGGCGGCCGCCGGATCAGGCAGGCGGTCGATCACCGCCCGCAGCTCGTCCCGCGTCGCGGGATCCGGGTCGTCGGCCAGCCACGCCTCGGCACGCTCGCGCAGGTCGTTCATGTCGGATTTGATAACACATCCATCCGCGTCGGGTTTACGCGCTTGTCCCTTCACGCCGCCAGCTTGTACGACCGCACCATCTCGTCGAAGTAGATCCTGCTCTCCTCGAACCGGGAGTCGGGTGCGGTCAGGAAGAAGCTGTACGCCTTGCCGCCGACCACGATCGCCCGCCAGACACCGTGCCGCCGGTCCGGCCCCTCGCCGCAGGTGTACTCCAGCTCGGCGTCGGGCTGCTCGAGCAGCGTGACCTCGCGCATCTCCAGCCGGGTGTACGGCTCGGCGCAGACGCTCGGCTTCTTCAGCGTGCGCTCGGCCGTCTCCATGAAGCGGGTCGGCGTCGCGGTCGAGGACTCGATCAGGATGCGCACCCTGCGCCCGTTCAGGGCCGGGTCGGTGTACTCCGAGTAGATGCTGGTCGTGGTCCCCTTCTTCCAGCCCGCGGGCACGTTGACCGTGACCGGGCCCTGCTTGTGGGAGATGACCGCGAACGCCGGACCGGCCGGGGTCGCGGCCGGCGTCGTGGCGGGCGGGACACCCGCGCCCTGCGGCGGCGCCGACCCACCCGAGAGCTTCACGACCAGCGGTACGGTGAGCAGCAGCGCGACCACCGCCGCGCCGGTGATGACGGCCTTGGCGCGGCCGGACAGGCGGCGCGCGGCCGGTACCCGGTGCGCGCGCGCCGGCCGGGCGCCGGGCTTGACCCAGGCGGTGCCCTCGGCCCACGGGCCGGTCACGTTCGTCCATTCGCCGGTCGGTACCTCTGGCCTGGGCGGCGCCTCGGTACCGCCGCGGGCGCGGGCGATCGCCTCCTCCAGCGACTCCTCCGCGGAGAGCATGGCCCGCCCGCCGATCTGGCCGGTGTGCCCGTTCGCGGCCGCGGCCACCGGTACCGGCGCGGCCGTCCGCTGGACCGGTACGACCGTGTACGGGTCGGTGACGTGGTCGCGGGCCCGGTTCGCCAGCGGCCCGGCGAGCAGGTCCCGCAGCACGGTCCGGGCGGTCGGCACGTTCCACCGGCGCGCCGGGTCCTTCTCGAGCAGCCCCATCAGGACCCCGGTCAGCGGACCGGCCCGGGCGGTCGGCGCGGGCGGCTCCTCGACCACCGCGTGCATGGTCTCGATCGGGTCGCCGCGGTCGAACGGCGGCCGGCCCTCGACCGCGGTGTAGAGCGAGACGCCGAGCGAGAACAGGTCACTGGGCGGCCCGAACGGGCCACCCATGGCGCGCTCGGGCGAGATGAAGTGCGGCGAGCCGAGCACCATGCCGGGCGTGGTCAACTGCACGTCGGTGGGCATCCGGGCGACGCCGAAGTCGGTCAGCACGCAGCGGCCGTCGGCGCAGATCAGCACGTTGGCCGGCTTGACGTCGCGGTGCAGGACGCCGGCCGCGTGGGCGACCTCCAGCGCGCCCAGCAGGGCGATGCCGATCTTTGCCACCGCGCGCGGGGCCAGCGGTCCGTCCTCGATCACGATGTCGGCGAGGCTGCGCGCGTCGAGCAGCTCCATCACGATCCATGGCCGGCCACCCTCGGTCACCACGTCGTACACCTGCACGACGCTCGGGTGGGACAGCGCGGCCGCGGCCCGCGCCTCGCGCAGGGTGCGCTCGTACATCGAGTCGCGGTCGCTCGGCGCCATGTTCGGCGGGGAGACGACCTCCTTGACCGCGACCTCGCGGCGCAGCAGCGTGTCGGAGGCGCGCCAGACCGTACCCATGCCACCGGTGCCGATTGCCGCACGGAGTGCATAGCGACCGCCGATGACGGTGCCCGGAGCCGCACGTCCGCTGGGGGACTGGCTCCACGTGGGAGTCTGTGAGGTCACTGCGAGCTGCCGCCGGTAGGGATCGAGGGGGTCGTTGGTCGGTCACGGTGCAACGACCCCTATCTTGCTGGTTGGCACGGAAAAGGGAAAGCCGCAGGTGTGCGGTATCCCTCACCCCTACGGGCCGGTAACCGTCCTACGATCTCGGGATATGACCAGCGAGTCAGGGTTCGATATCAAACCGGTGTACGGCCCGGACGACCTGCCCGCCGACCTGCCGCAGCGGCTGGGAGAGCCGGGCTCGTACCCGTACACGCGCGGGGTGTATCCGACCATGTACACGACGCGGCCGTGGACCATGCGGCAGTACGCCGGCTTCGGCACCGCGACCGACTCCAACGCGCGCTACCACCAGTTGCTCGCCGCCGGGACCAGCGGCCTCTCGGTCGCGTTCGACCTGCCCACGCAGATGGGGTACGACTCGGACGACCCGGTCGCGCACGGTGAGGTGGGCAAGGTCGGCGTGGCGATCGACTCGCTGGAGGACATGCTGCGGCTCTTCGACTCCATCCCGCTCGACCGGGTGTCCACGTCGATGACCATCAACGCGCCGGCATCCGTCCTGCTGCTGCTGTACCAGCTCGTCGCCGAGGAGCAGGGGGTACCGGCGACCGCGCTGAGCGGCACGGTGCAGAACGACATCCTCAAGGAGTACATCGCCCGCGGAACGTACATCTTCCCGCCCAAGCCGTCACTGCGCCTGGTCGCCGAGACGTTCGGGTACTGCCACAAGGAGATCCCGAAGTGGAACACGATCTCCATCTCCGGCTACCACATGGCCGAGGCCGGCGCGACGCCCGTGCAGGAGATCGCTTTCACGCTGGCCAACGGCGTCGAGTACGTGCGCGCCGCGCTCGCGGCCGGCCTCGCGGTCGACGACTTCGCACCCCGGCTGTCGTTCTTCTTCGTCGCCCGGACCTCGCTGCTGGAGGAGGTGGCCAAGTTCCGGGCCGCCCGGCGGATCTGGGCCCGGCTGATGCGTGACGAGTTCGGGGCGCGCGATCCCAGATCCTGGATGCTGCGGTTCCACACCCAGACCGCGGGAGTGCAGCTCACCGCGCAGCAGCCCGAGGTGAACCTGATCCGGGTCGCGGTGCAGGCGCTCGGCGCGGTGTTCGGCGGGACGCAGTCGCTGCACACCAACTCGTACGACGAGGCCATCGCGCTGCCGACGGCGAAGGCGGCCCGGCTGGCGGTACGCACCCAGCAGGTACTCGCGCACGAGACCGACCTGACGTCCACAGTGGACCCGTTCGCCGGCTCGTACGCGGTGGAGGCGATGACGGAAGAGACCGAGTCGGCCGCGCTGGCGCTGATGGAGCGGGTCTCGTCGTACGGGTCCGCGGTCGACGCGATCGAGGTCGGGTTCCAGAAGCGGGAGATCGAGGCGTCGGCGTACCGGGCGGCGCAGGAGATCGACTCGGGTTCGCGGGTGGTCGTCGGGGTGAACCGGTTCATCCTCGACGAGGAGGAGCCGTACGAGCCGCTGACGGTCGACCCGACGCTTGAGGCGGCCCAGGCCGAGCGGCTGGCCGAGCTGCGGGCCGCGCGGGACTCCGCCGCCGTCTCCGCCGCGCTCGCTGACCTGCGGGCCGCCGCCGAAGGTACCGACAACGTGCTCTACCCGATGCGCGAGGCGCTCCGGCTGCGCGCCACCGTCGGTGAGGTCTGCCATGCGTTGCGCGACGTCTGGGGCACGTACCGGCCGGTTGACCGGTTCTGATCTTCCGGCGCCAGGGGCCCGCCCTGACCGTCCCACGATCGCTGTTGGGTGCTTGTCCGGCGTCATTCGGTCGGGGACGGAGACGGAAGCGCGACAAGACGGAGACGCGACCGTGACGAAACGGCGGCGCTTACTCGGGAAGGATGGCGGAGGCGGTCCTCGCGGGGCCCGGCTTTCACAATCGCGAGTGTCCTACATGTGACAGCGGGACAATTGCAGGATGAGTGGAGCAGGGAGGTCGCGGTGGTCTGTGCGTGGCCGGGCGAGAAGCGAGCCGAGAGTGCAGGTTGGGACGCTTCTTTCTGAGTAAAAGGGCGGATCTTGGGGAATCGGACCCATTGTGCGCCGGAAGACGTTAGCCCGGGAGGCATCGTGACTGCCGTGGGTCGTCACGCGTTGTAGGAGGTGTGGGGCGCATGACGCCCGCGACAAAAGCGAAACCTGAACGGCCCTACCAGGGCTTTCGTGACTCAGTGCAATCCGATCACTACGGGAATGATGTTGCGCTGCGTCACCGTTCCGGGTCTAGGCTGTCCGAGTCCCGTGCAATGTCCTCTGCTATCGACCAAGATCGAGAACTCACCGTGACGAGTGCGCTGGCGCTGCCCATGGGTGGCACGAAGACGTCCTCCTGGTCCGATGCACCCCCGGGAGCTGACCCGCTACCCGGTCAGCTCGACCGCTGGCTGGCGGCGCGGGGAGCCGAACTCGTCGCGGTACGCCGCCACATTCACGCTCACCCGGAGCTTTCCCACCACGAGTTCGAGACCGCCGCCCTGGTGGCGCGCGAGCTCGCCGTGGCCGGCCTGTCGCCCCGGTTCCTGCCCAAGGGCAACGGCGTGGTCTGCGACATCGGGCACGGCACCAAGATGGTCGCGCTCCGGGCCGACCTGGACGCGCTCCCGTTGCCGGACGTCAAAGACGTGCCGTACCGGTCGACCGTGCCGAACGTCTGCCACGCCTGCGGCCACGATGTGCACACGACTGTCGTGCTCGGCGCCGGGCTGGCGCTGGCCCAGCTCGCCGAGCAGAACGAGCTGCCCGGCCGGGTCCGCCTGGTCTTCCAGCCGGCCGAGGAGAAGTTCCCGTCCGGCGCACCCGAGATGATCGCCGCCGGCGCGCTCAAGGACGTCTCCGCGATCTTCGGTCTGCACTGCGCGCCGATGCTCCCGTGCGGCCTGGTCGGGGTCCGGTCCGGGGCGCTGACCGCCGCGGCGGACATGGTCGAGGTCCGGGTCTCCGGGCGCGGCGGGCACACCGCCCGGCCGCACCTGACCGCCGACCTGGTGAACGCTCTGGGCCGGGTCGTCGTCGACGCTCCCGCGCTGCTCGCCCGGCGGGTCGACTCGCGGGCCGGCGTCTCCCTGGTCTTCGGCGCGGTCCGTGCCGGCGAGGCTCCCAACGCCATCCCGATCGAGGGCCACGCCCGGGGTACCGTCCGCGTGCTCAACCGCGACGCCTGGCGCGACCTGCCCGAGCTGGTCCCGGCGATCATCCGCGACGCGGTCGCGGGCACCGGGGTCGCCATCGACATCGACTACGTGCGTGGCGTACCGCCGGTGATCAACGACCGGCATGCCACCGCGATCATCGCCGGCGCCGCCGGTGCCGCGCTCGGCGCCGACCACGTGGTCGAGGCCGACGTGAGCATGGGCGGCGAGGATTTCGCGTTCTACCTGGAGCAGGTGCCCGGAGCGATGATCCGCCTCGGCACCACCGCGCCCGGTACCGAGGTCAAGTTCGACATCCACCAGTCGGTCTTCGACGTCGACGAACGGGCCATCGGACACGGCGTCCGGATCATGGTGCACACCGCCCTCGCGGCTCTCTCCTCCGGAGCCCTGTAACCACTAGTCTCCGGTCATGGTCACCGAGCTGCGTGTGCACGGCGTATCCGGCGCGTCCGCCGAGTCCATCTTGGACCGTCCGCTGTTGCACCCGGTCGCCGGTGACCACGAGGCCGGCTTCCACCGGCCCCGGCCGGCGTACGGCGACACCACCGGCCCGGGCGGCGCACAGCTCGAGGGGTACCGCTGGGGGAACCTCACCGCCGGAGCCGCGGCGCGGGCGATGTGGTTGATGCTGCTGCCGTTCATGCTCGCCAACGTCTCGATGTGGTTGCGCCCGCCCGCCGGCCGGGCCGGCGCGATGCTGACCCGGGCCCTGTTCCGCATCTTCTGCCTGAGCATCACCGCAACCTTCGTGCTCGCGCTGGTGGGCATCTCACTGGATCTCGTGGCGTGGCAGTGCACCGCGACCGGCAGCCCGTGTGCCGTGGGCCGGCCGGTCCTGGGCCTGCTCGAGGGGGTACCGACCGGGCGCCGGCTCGCGATCGTCGCGCTGCTGCCGATGGCCGCGCTGGCCTTCCTCTGGTGGCTTGCCCGGCGCAGCTGGTGCCGGTACGAGATGTACCCGATCCCGTCCGAGACGGCCGACGGCGACGGGCTCGCGGCCGCCGGCTTCTGGGCCGGCCGCGCGCTCGTGGGCCGGCTGCGCGCCATCCACCTGGCGTTCGCGTGCGGCACGCTGACCGCGCTGCTGATCGGCGCGCTGGCCACCCACGACCGCGGCCGGATCGGTTACCTGCTCGCCGCGGCGGTCGCCGGGCTGCTCGCGCTCTGCGTGGTCGCGATCGTGCTGCCGGGCATGGTCTCCCGGGACCGGCCCGCGGCGTGGGCGGAGGTCTTCGCCCGTACGCTGCGCAACGCCTCGACGGTGCTGCTGGTCCTGACGCTGGCGTACGCCTTCTGGCCCCGTGCCGCCTGGCCCACCACGGGCGGCCTGCCCGGCTACGGGCTGACCGTCACCGGCCTGTTCGCCGTGCAGATCCTGCTGCTGTTCGGGCTCGGCATCGTCGTCTTCGTGCAGCAGCGCCGGGTCGGCCCCGGCTACCTCGCCGGCCTGGCCGGCCCGATCGTCGCCTCGCTCGGGCTCGGTGTGGCCGTCGCGTTCACCGCCGGCCTGTCGTACCGGGTCGCCGACTTCCTCGACCGGTCCGGTACGCCGAGCGAAGCGTCCTATCTGGACCTCCCGACCCTGGAGCCGCCGGCCGCGTACGAGTGGACCGCGTTCGGTTTCGTGGTGCTGGTGGTGGTCGTCGCCCTGGTCGCGCTGGTGGCCCGGTCGACCGTGACCCGGCGCTTGCGGGTCGGCGCCGCGGCCGTGACCGACCTGGACTTCGGCCCCGACGCGCGGCGGCGCGACCCGGACCGGGCCAGGGCCATCGACAACGCGATCGGCGACGCCCGGTTGACCGACCACATCGGCGCGATCCTGATGTGGGCGTACCTCCCGCTGGCCGTCGCCGCGACGGTGGTCACCGGGCTGGCGCTCGCCGGCATCGGTCCGGTCGAGCTGGCCGCGGCCGGGTCGCCGGGCGCCCGGGTGCTGTCGTTCGTCACCAACCTCGGCACGTACCTGATCGGGTTCGCCGCGCTGGGCCTGCTCGTGCTCGGCCTGCTGGCGTACCGCTACGCGGGCATCCGGCGGATCATCGGGGTGGCGTGGGACCTCGGCACCTTCTGGCCGCGGGCCGCGCACCCGCTGGCCCCGCCGTGCTACGCCGAGCGGGTCGTGCCGGAGCTGGTCACCCGGGCGAGCTGGCTGGCCGGGCAGGGCGGCGTCGTGCTCTCCGGGCACAGCCAGGGCTCGGTGCTGATGGCCGCCACCGCGCTGCAGATTCCGCCGCGCCTGCGCGACCGGGTCGCGCTCATCACGTACGGGTCACCGCTGGGCCGGCTCTACGCGCGGGCGTTTCCGGCGTACGTCAACTCCGCGGTCGTCACCCAGATCGACGAGGCGGTCGGTGGGCGGTGGCGCAACGTCTGGCGGGAGACCGACCCGATCGGCGGCCCGGTGGGTCGCGCGGTCGACGAGCGGCTGCGCGACCCGGAGGAGTTCGACATCCGTCCCGGGGACACCGTGCCGCCGGAGATCATGGGCCACTCCGGATACCAGCACGCGGTCGGGTTCGCCGGTGCGGTCACCGCTCTCGTCAGCCACCTGCACCGGGAGCCGGTTGCTCCGCCGGTGTGAGCGGCGGTGCGGTCGGTGGCGGTCCGGTCCGTGGCAGGACGGCCGGCGGCGGGCCCGGCCGGCGGCGCCGGCGCAGGAGCCACCACACCACGGCTGCGGGCAGCCCGAGGACGAGCATGAACGGCAGCAGGAAGCCGAGGATCGCCAGCAGCACGGTCATCGCGCCGAGGAACCCGCGCCAGCCGGCCTTGAGCCCGGCCAGGAAGCCGGCTCCGTCCTCGGCGGCGACCGGCGACGGCGCGTCCTTGCCGAGCAGGTGGACGTTCACCGTGGACAGCGCGACCAGGTCGGCCAGCCGCCGCTTGCGCGCCTCCAGCGTGGCCAGGGCGCTCTCCCGCTTGGCCAGCTCGGCCTCGACGGAGACGATCTCGCCGATGGTGTTGGCCTTCGCCAGCAGCGCCCGGGTCCGGTCCACGCTCGCCTTCTGCGACACGATCTGCGCGTCGAGGTCGACGACCTCCTGGGTCCTGTCCTCGGTGGAGAAGTTGCGCGACTCCTCCTTGCCGAGCGTGGCCAGCTCGTCGATCGTGCCGGTGAACCGGTCGGCCGGTATCCGCAGGGTGAGGTGCGCCTCGCCCCTGGTACCGGCGGTGGCCCGCTTGTCGCTCGACACGAACCCGCCCGCGCTCTCCGCCTGGCTGCCGGCGCGCCGGGCGGCATCGTCCACATTGTCCACCCGTACCGTGATGTCTCCGGTGTAGACCACCGCGCGGTCCTCGCGCCGGTACTGTGCCGGAGCGGGCGCGTTGACGGCCGGCGCCCCGGGCCCGGCGGCCTGCTCCCCGGTCTGCTGTTTGTCGTCCTGACCCGCGGCGGCGGGCGGGGCACCCTGCACCGCACCACCGTCACCGCTCGTCGCGCGGTTGTCCGCTCCGCCACAACCGCCCAGCGCCGCCGCCACGAGAACGGTCGTCGCGACCATCCGCCATCTACTCATCATGAGTACCTCCCGCGATGGGACGCGCCCCGCGGCGCCCGAGTTTCCGGCAGACTGCGACGGTAGGGTCACGATTCGGCGGCCACTGGATTGCCCAAAGGGAGTCACATGCGACTCACGAAGTTCACCCACGCCTGCGTACGCATCGAGCGGGACGGCGCGGTGCTCGTCATCGACCCGGGCACGTTCACCGAGTCGGCGGCGCTGGACGGCGTCGACGCGGTGCTCATCTCGCACGAACACGTGGACCATCTGGACCTGGACAAGCTCGCCGACGCGCTGGGCAAGCGGCCGTCGGTGACCGTCTACACGCACCCGGACGTGGTACCGAAGCTGGCCGCGCTCGACGGCGTGGTCACCGCGGTCACGTCCGGCGAGGACTTCTCCGCGGCCGGGTTCGCGATCCGGGCGTACGGCGGATGGCACGCCCGGATCCACGCCGACATCCCTTCGGTGGCGAACCTGGGCTTCCTCGTCGAGGAGAGCATCTACCACCCCGGCGACTCGTTCGACATCCCCGAGGGTGCCCAGGTGGAGACGCTCTTCGTCCCGGTCAGCGGTCCCTGGCTGAAACTGTCCGAGTCTGTCGACTTTGTCCGCGCGATCGCGCCCCGGCGCGCGTACGCGCTGCACGACTGCCTGCTCTCCGAGGCCGGGCACATGGTCACCGACGGGAACATGAAACGCCTGTCGAAGTGCGAGTACGCCCGCCTCTCGGCAGGACAGACCGTCGAGGCATAAGCTCAAGATTCGTGGACGAGGTCGTTCGTCAGTTGTATGCCCTGCCGCCGGATCAATTCATCGCGGCACGGGACGAGGCGGCGCACGCGACCAAGGATCCGAAGCGGGCCGCGGAGATCGTCCGGTTCCGCAAGCCGACCGTGGCCGCATGGCTGGTGAACCTGCTCGCGATCGAGCGTCCCGAGTTGCTCGCCGACCTGGCCGCGCTCTCCCAGCAGTTGCGCGCCGCCCAGCGCCAGCTCCAGGGCGCCGAGCTGCGCAAGCTGTCGCCCCAACGGCGCGCGGCCGTCTCCGCGCTGGTCGCCGAGGCGCGCAAGCTCGCCATCGCGGCCAAGCCGGCGCTGGCGCGCGGGAGCCTCCCCCTCGGCGAGGTGGAGTCCACGCTGCAGGCCGCGCTCGCCGACGCCGAGGCGGCCGACCTGGTCCGGTCCGGCCGCCTGGTCAGGTCGATCGAGTACGCCGGCTTCGGCGAGGTACCGCGGCCGCAGCTGCGCCTGATCACCGGCGGCTCCGGCGAGGACTCCACTGTGGAGGCCGCGCCGGTCGACGCGCGGCGGGCGAAACGGGAACTGGCCGAGGCGCGCAAGGCCGAGTCGAAGGCCCAGGCGGAGCTGGAGCGGGCGGAGCAGGCCGAGCGCGGCGGCGCCGGCGAGCTGGTCGAGATCGAGGCCGCGTTACGGAAGTTGCAGGAGCGGCGCACCGCGGCAGAGGACGAGCTGGGCCGGCTCAAGCTGGCCCGCAAGACCGCCGAGCGGGCGCTCACCGCGGCCCGGCGCCGGGTCGGGGATGCCGAGGCCGCCGTCGAGTCATCGCCGGCGACGGGCCGCAGAGAGACTGGCTGACAGGGCAGAATCACCGGCGTGACCCCCGAACAGTCGGCCGGCGCCGCCCGCAACGCGGTGGTGAAGCTGGGCGGGGCGTTCGCCGAGGACCCGAAGACGTTGCGCCGGGCGCGCCACCTGGGATTGACCGGGTGGGCGTTCTACGTGGCCGGGCGTGGCGGTGCGCTCGGCGACGTCCGGCCGGACACCGCCGCCGCGGCGCTCGGGTTCATCGCGCCCGAGGCGGTGTACGACGGCTGGGACGCCGCACGCCGGGTCACGTCGCCGAGCCAGGTCGCCGAGTACCACCTGCAGGAATGCTGCCGGTGGGGCGACGAGAGGCTGGCGGCCGTACCGCGGCTCGGCCAGCTGGTCGAGTTGGCCGAGCGGGTGGTGCTGGCGGCCGACCCGGCGGGGTTGCCGCTCTTCGCCGCCTGGCGGGCGATGCCGGTCCCGGCCGACGGGCTGGGCGCGCGGGCCGCCGTGCTGCTGCACCTGATGCGGGAGCACCGTGGCGGGGCGAGCCTGCTCGCGATCCGGGCCGGCGGCCTGTCACCGCTGGAGGCGATCATCTCCGGCCCGGACGGGGAGGCGGGTGCGGTGGCGTACGGGTGGCAACCGCCGTACCCGGCCTCCGAGCCGCTGATCCGCCGCCGGGCCTGGGCCGAGGCGCTGACCGACCGGATCGTCGGTGAGGCGTTCAAGGCGCTCGAGCCGGTCGAGCGCGACGAGTTCGTGTCGCTCCTCGACGACGCCCTCGCCGAGGTGCAGCAGCCGACCGGGGAGTACCCGGCCGTCGGCTGAGGCCGGCACGTCGGCCAGCCGACGCGGCCAGCCAACGCGGGTCAGCTGTCCGGGGAGGCGGTCCGGGTGGGGCGGCCGCGCAGGGCGTCCACGTAGTCCTTGGGCGCGCCGGCCTTCTCGGCGGCGTTGGCGATCTCGGACAGGTACCAGGCCGTCGGCAGGCCACCCTCGTAGCCGGTGAACACGTAGACCCACGCGGTCACGTCGCCGTCCAGCGTGGCCACCCGCAGGTGCAGCTTCTGGTACGTACCGGCGCTCACGCCCTCGACCTCGTCCAGCTGCGCGGCGTCGCGCGGATGGACGTCGTACAGCGCGACGAAGACGCGGTCACCGGGGGACTCGACGATCGTCGTGACCGCGCCCTCCCAGCCGAGGATCTCCTCCCCGGCGAAGGTCAGGCGCCAGCCCTCCAACCACCCGGTGCCGATCATCGGCGAGTACGGACAGTAGGCCCGCATGCGGGCGGGGTCGAGGTTCGAGCCATACGCTGCGTAGAGACGCACGGCGATGACGATAGCCGGGTATACGCGTAGTGGAGAATACGACCGAGCGTGTCGGTCCGGACGGAATCCGGAAGGAACAGCGTGAGTCGCATTGTGATCATCGGTGGCGGGCCTGCCGGATACGAGGCAGCGCTCGTCGCGGCCCAGTTGGACGCCGACGTGACCATCGTCGAGTCGGAGGGTGCCGGTGGCGCCTGCGTGCTGCACGACTGCGTACCGTCGAAGACTTTTATCGCCTGTTCGGACGTGGTGACCGGTTACCGGGACACCGAGGAGTTCGGTGTGTTTTCGGACGGTCTGGACGGGGTGACGGTCGACGCGGGCGGGGTTCATGACCGGGTACGGCGGCTCGCCGCGGCCCAGTCCACCGACATCCACACCAAGCTGATCAAATCGGGAGTCTCGGTCGTGCACGGCAGCGCACGGATCGGCGAGGACACGCTCGGTCACCGGCACCGCCTCGTCGTGGCGCCGTCGGACGGTGACCCTCCGTACAACATCGACGCCGACACCATCCTGATCGCGACCGGGGCGACCCCGCGGGTCCTGCCCGGCGCCGAGCCGGACGGCGAGCGGATCCTCACCTGGCGCCAGGTGTACGACCTCGACCGGCTGCCCGAACACCTGGCGGTCGTCGGGTCGGGCGTGACCGGCGCGGAGTTCGCGTCCGCCTACCTCGCAATGGGCGTGGACGTGACGCTGGTCTCCAGCCGGGACCGGGTCATGCCGCACGAGGACCCGGACGCGGCCATGGCGATCGAGCAGGTGTTCCGGTCGCGGGGCATGACGATCCTGAACAACTCCCGGGCCGCGGCGGTGCGCCGGTCCGCCGGCGGCGTCGTGGTCGAGCTGACCGACGGGCGTACCGTCGAGGCCTCGCACGCGCTGATGGCGGTCGGCTCGGTGCCGAACACGTCGGGTCTGGGGCTGGCCGAGTACGGCGTGGCGGTCGGCGACGGCGGGTACATCACGGTCGACCGGGTGTCCCGGACCAGCGTCTCGGGCATCTACGCGGCCGGGGACTGCACCGGAGTCCTCGCGCTCGCGAGCGTCGCCGCCATGCAGGGCCGCATCGCGATGTGGCACGCGCTCGGCGAGGCGGTCTCGCCGCTGCGGCTGCGTACCGTCTCCGCGAACGTGTTCACCGATCCCGAACTGGCCACGGTCGGCGTATCGCAGTCCGATGTGGACGAGGGTCGGGTGCCGGCCCGGCAGGTCATGCTGCCGCTGGCCGGCAACGCCCGGGCGAAGATGGCCGGGCTGCGGGACGGGTTCGTCAAGCTCTTCTGCCGGCCGGCCAGCGGGCTCGTCGTCGGCGGGGTGATCGTCGCGCCCAAGGCGAGCGAGCTGATCCTGCCGATCACGATGGCCGTCGAGAACCACCTGACCGTGGACCAGCTCGCGCATACGATCACGATCTATCCCTCGCTCTCCGGATCGGTGACCGAGGCGGCGCGCCAGCTGATGCAGCACGGGATCGAGTAGGTGGCCCAGCACCGCTACCACCACGGCGACCTGCGCCGGGCGCTGCTCGCCGCCGCGACCGAGGCGATCGAGGAGAAGGGCCCGGCCGCGCTGAGCCTGCGCGAGCTGGCCCGGCGGGCCGGGGTCTCCCACGCCGCGCCGGCGCACCACTTCGGCGACAAGGCGGGCCTGCTGACCGCGCTCGCCGCCGAGGGGTTCGAGCTGCTGGCGGCCGCGCTGCACGATGCGGGGGACGACTTCCTCGAGATCGGCGTCGCGTACGTGCGGTTCGCGGTCGACCATCGGGCGCATTTCGAGGTGATGTTCCGGCCGGACCTCTACCGGGCGGACGAGGAGACCGTCGCCGCGGCCCGCAAGCAGGCGCGGGACGCGCTCTTCGCCGGCCTGGCCCGGTTCCAGGCCGCCCGGCCCGCCACGGCGAGCGGCGGCGACGAGGACGACACGGCCGCCAGCGGACTCGCGGCATGGGCTATCGCGCACGGCTTCGCGACGCTCTGGCTGGGCGGGGCCCTGCCGGCGCAGCTCGGCGACGACCCGGAGGCCGCGGCGCGCCGGGTCGTGGGACGGCTCTTCGACGGCTGATCCGGTGCCGCGTGTCAGATTGAAGTTGGCCTGATAGAGCGATGTGCTCACCGTTGCGTAGTCGAGATACTGCGGAGCGTGGCTGTTCGACGCATCGACGCTAGCCAGCGCGGCGGCCGGGTCCGGGTGGCGGCAGGAGATCTCGTCCAGATCTCGCTGCCGGAGAACCCGAGCACCGGGTACCGGTGGGAGTTGGACAGACTGCCGGTCGGCACCCACCTGGTCGGGGACCACGTCGAACGGCGCCGCCAGGCGGCTCCCGGAGCGGCCGGGCTACGGGTGTTGACGATCCGGGTGCACAAGGGTGGCACGCTCTCGGCCTGCCTGCGCCGCGCCTGGGAGGCGGCGGCCCCGGTCGCGACGTTCACCGTCACGGTGACCGTCGACGATTAGCGGTCAGGCGGCGCTCGACGCCTGACCCGGCTGCGGGAAGAGGCGGTTGAGCACCCGGCGCATCGCCGGCGCGTCGACGACCGTGGCCCGGTACGACCCGGGCAGCAACAGGTGCACCCGCCCGCCCCGGCGGCCAAGTCGCGCGGCACCGGCGGCCAGCACGGCGACGGTCCCGTGGTCGAGTCCGGTCACCGCGGCGAGGTCCACGACAACGACGACCGCGCCGGTGGCGATCGTCTCCTCGAGCGAATCCCGCAGCTCAGCGGTACGCGCCTCGTCGAGGAGGCCCTCCGCCCAGACCAACGCCGTCGAGTTGAGCCGCACGAGTCGAATTCCGGTCATCGTGGCACCTCCGTGACTGAGCGAGAGTTGCCCTGACGCGCGGCGTCTCAAACGCTGCTCAGGTGAGGTGGCAAATGGCCGTACCCGCGCTGACCACGTCACCGACCGAGGCTGTGAGATGGCTCACCACGCCGGCCTTGTGCGCGTTGAGGGGTTGCTCCATCTTCATCGCCTCCAGGACGACGACCAGGTCACCCTCGGCAACCGTGTCGCCCTCGGCGACCGCGATCTTCACGATCGTGCCCTGCATGGGCGAGGTGAGCGCGTCGCCGCCGGCCGCCGAGGCGCCGCCGCGCCGGGACCCGCGGGAGCGCTTGGCGGGTGACGGGGCGCGGGCTTCACCCGTACCGGTGAATCCGGCCGGCAGCGAGACCTCCAGCCGCTTGCCGCCCACCTCGACCACGACGGTCTCGCGCTCCTCGGTCCCGCCCGGCCCGGCGGCCGGCGCCGCGAACGGCGGGATGCCGCCGGCGAACTCCGTCTCGATCCAGCGGGTGTGCACGGTGAACGGCTCGGAGGCGAAGGCCGGGTCGCGCACGATCGCGCGGTGGAACGGCAGGACCGTTGCCAGGCCCTCGACCACCATCTCGTCCAGCGCCCGGCGGGCCCGTTCCAGCGCTTCGACCCGGGTCTCCCCGGTGACGATGACCTTGGCGAGCAGCGAGTCGAAGTTCCCGCCGATCACGTCGCCGGCCGAGATGCCGGCGTCGACCCGTACCCCCGGGCCGGCCGGCAGTCGCAGCGCGGTGACCACCCCGGGCGCCGGCAGGAAGCTGCGGCCCGGGTCCTCGCCGTTGATCCGGAACTCGATCGAGTGGCCGCGCGGCGCAGGGTCGGCGGCGAACCGCAGCTTCTCCCCGTCCGCGATGCGGAACTGCTCCCGTACCAGGTCGACGCCGGCGGTCTCCTCGGTGACCGGGTGCTCGACCTGTAGCCGGGTGTTGACCTCGAGGAAGCTGACCGTGCCGTCGGCGCCGATCAGGTACTCGACGGTACTGGCGCCGTGGTAGCCCGCCTCGCGGCAGATCGCCCTGGCCGACTCGTGGATGGCCTGCCGCTGCTCGTCGGTGAGGAACGGCGCCGGCGCCTCCTCGACGAGCTTCTGGTGCCGGCGCTGCAACGAGCAGTCGCGGGTACCCACGACGATCACGGTGCCGTGCTGGTCGGCGAGCACCTGCGCCTCGACGTGCCGGGGTCGGTCCAGGTAGCGCTCGACGAAGCACTCGCCCCGGCCGAACGCGGCGACCGCCTCCCTGGTGGCGGACTCGAACTGCGCCGGGATCTCCTCCAGCGTGCGGGCCACCTTCAGGCCGCGGCCGCCGCCGCCGAACGCGGCCTTGATCGCGACGGGCAGTCCGTGGGTACCGGCGAACGCGACGATCTCGTCGGCACCGGCCACCGGTTCGGCGGTGCCGGGTACCAGTGGCGCGCCGACGCGCTGGGCGATGTGCCGGGCGACGACCTTGTCGCCGAGGTCGCGGATCGCCTGCGGGGTCGGCCCGATCCAGGTGAGCCCCGCGTCGATGACCGCTTCGGCGAAGGCGGCGTTCTCGGCGAGGAAGCCGTAGCCCGGGTGGACCGCGTCGGAGCCGGACTTCGCGGCGACGTCCAGCAGCCTGGCGATGTCCAGGTAGGTCTCCGCGGCGGTGGCGCCGCCCAGCGCGTACGCCTCGTCGGCGAGCGTCACGTGCAGTGCGTCGCGGTCCGGATCGGCGTAGACGGCCACGCTCGCCAGACCGGCGTCGCGGCAGGCGCGGATCACCCGGACGGCGATCTCCCCCCGGTTGGCGACCAACACTTTCCTCACCAGGGCAGTCTAGCCACGGGCATGATCATCACGGGTGACATCATCACTTAGTCAACTTTGGCTATTACTCTTGTACGGTGTCCGCCACCCGTCTCCTGATTCTCGGGCTGGTCCGCTGGGTCCAGCCGGTCCACGGCTATGACATCCGTCGTGAGCTGCTGAGCTGGAATGCGGACCAGTGGGCCAACGTCGCCCCGGGTTCGATCTACCACGCGCTGAAGAAGATGACCGACGACGGTCTGCTGCGCGCGGCCTCGACCGAGCAGGTGGGCGGGCGCCCGGCGCGGACGACGTACGAGATCACCGAGTACGGCGAGCGGGTCTTCCAGGAGTTGCTGCGCGAGTACTGGTGGCAGTTCAAGGAGGCGACCGACCCGTTCCTGGTCGCGTTCGCGCTGCTACCGGCCCTCTCCGAGCGGGAGGCCGCGGCCGCGCTGCGCAACCGGGCGGCGCACCTGCGCGGTACCGCCCAGGGGCTGCGGGCCAGCCTGGACAACGGCTGGCTGGAGGTGGACAAGCCGGCGCACGTCGCGGAGATGTTCCGGCTGTGGGTCGCCCGGGCCGAGACCGACGCGCAGTGGTGTGAGCGGGTCGCCGATCGGGTCGAGGCGGGCGAACTGCATTTGGCAGGCTTCGGGCCGGGCTCCGGGTCAGGTTCGGGTCAGGTTTCGAGCAATAATCAAACTTGACCCAGCGCGACATATCGCGTTAGCCTGCTCTGGCGAGAGATTCTGGCGTCAGTGTGGCGCCACAGAGACGTCATGCCAAGGGGGCCAGAGCCATGATGATCGAGACAAAAGGCCTGCGAAAGTCATTTAAGGGCCGGGGAAAGACCGGGACCGTCGAAGCGGTCCGCGGTGTCGACCTCTCGGTCTCCGATGGCGAGATCTTCGGCTTCCTCGGGCCGAACGGGGCCGGCAAGACCACCATGCTGCGCATGCTCGCGACGCTGATCACGCCGGACGACGGCGAGGCCATGGTCGCCGGCGTGGACCTGCGCAAGGACCCCGGCGAGGTGCGCCAGCGGATCGGGTACGTCAGCCAGGGCGGCGGGGTCTGGGACGACTCGACCGCGCGCGAGGAGCTCGAGCTGCAGGCCCGGCTCTACGGCATGACGAAGACCGAGGCGAAGATCCGTGCCGAAGCGGCGCTCACCGCGTTCCAGCTGGAGTCGTTCGCCGACCGGCGGGCGAAGACGTACTCGGGCGGACAGCGCCGCCGGGTGGACGTCGCGCTCGGCTGCGTGCACCAGCCGCGGCTGGTCTTCCTCGACGAGCCGACCACCGGCCTCGACCCGCAGAGCCGCGCGCACATGTGGGACGAGGTACGCCGGCTGCGCGACCTGGGCATGACCGTCTTCATCACCACGCACTACCTCGACGAGGCGGACGCGCTCTGCGACCGGATCGCCATCATCGACCACGGTCTGATCGTCACCGAGGGCACGCCGGCCGCGCTCAAGCGCGAGATCGCCGGTGACGTCGTGACGCTCGGCCTCAACGGCGCCTCCGCGCGGGCCGGCGAGTTGCTCGACAAGGAGCCGTACGTGAACAGCGTCGAGCCGGTCGAGGGAGCCCTGCGCCTCTACGTCGAGGCCGGTGCCGCGGCGATCCCGCAGATCCTGCGCCGGCTCGACGACGAGGGCATCGCGCTCGCCTCGATCGAGCTGCACCGCCCGAGCCTCGACGACGTGTTCCTCGCCAAGACCGGGCGCTCCCTCCGGGACGAGCCCGCCGCCACCAAGGGAGCCTGAGATGAAGTTCCTGCGCGACACCTGGCTGGTCTTCGCCCGCCAGCTCCAGTTGCAGATCCGCCAGCCGGTCTGGGTGGTCGTCGGCCTGCTCCAGCCGCTGTTCTTCCTGCTGCTGTTCGCGCCGTTGCTGACCGCGATGGTCAAGCAGGCCGGCGGTACGAGCGAGAGCGCGTACCAGTGGTTCATCCCCGGCCTGCTGGTGCAGATGGCCATGTTCGGCACGCTGTTCGCCGGGTTCGGCATCATCGCCGAGCTGCGGGCCGGGGTCATCGAACGGATGCGGGTCACCCCGGTGAGCCGGGTGGCGCTGCTGTTCGGCCGCACCGGCCGGGACATCGTCACGCTGTTCGTGCAGTGCCTGCTGCTCGTCGTGCTGGCGATCCCGTTCGGTCTCGAGGTCGAGCTGGGACCGTTGCTGCTGATGTTCGGGATGCTCGCCCTGATCGGCGCGATGTGCTCGTCCGTCTCCTATGGACTCGGGCTGCTCACCCGCAGCGAGGACGCGCTCGCCCCGATCATGAACACGTTCTCGTTCCCGCTGCTGCTCACCGCCGGCATCCTGCTGCCGCTCACCGGCGCGCCGGGCTGGCTGCAGGCGGTCGGCGACGTGAACCCGTTCACCTGGGCCGCGGACGCGTCGCGGGACCTGTTCCAGGGCGCCTGGGACACCGCGACGGTCTGGAAGGCGCTCGTCATCCTCGGTGGACTGGCGATCCTCGGGGTCGTCTGGGGAGCCCGCGAGTTCGCCCGCAGCGTGCGCTGAGATCTCCATCTCACACGGGCGGGGCACACCGTCGGCGCACCGTAGCGTCGAGGCGTGCCCCGCCTCGTTCGTGACCGCGTCACCTGGCTGATCTATGCCCAGCTCGCGCTGTGGGGTTACTTCCTCTACGGGTTCGGGCCGGTCGTCCCGCTGCTGCGCGACGAGCAACGGGTCAGCGCCAGCGTCGCGAGCCTGCACGGCACCGCGCTCGCGGTCGGCGCGCTGGCCGGTGGCGCGCTCTTCCCGGTCCTGGCCCGGCGGCTCGGCCGCGGCCGTACCCTCTGGGTCTCGCTGGCCGGCGTGGCCGCCGCGGCGATCGCGCTCTGCTTCGCCCGGCCGCTGGCCCTGACGCTGAGCGCCGCGGTCGTCGTGATGCTGTTCGGCGCGCTGGTGGTCAGCGCGGTGGTCGCGACGCTCACCGAGCACCACGGCGAGGCCGGATCCGCCGCGATCGCCGAGGCGAACGCCGCCGCCTGCATCGCCGGTGTACTGGCTCCGCTCGTCATCGGGGTCGCGGTCGCCGCCGGCCTCGGCTGGCGCCCCGGCCTCGCCGTCGTGGCCGGGCTGGTCGCGGTCGTCGCCCTCCTCGCCCGTTTCCTCGGGGTACGCCTGCCGTCAGGCATCTCGGCGTCCACTGTGTCCGGTCCGGCGGAGCGGCTGCCGGGCACCTACTGGGTCGCCTGGGCGCTGATGTCCATCACCGGCTCGGTCGAGGTGTGCCTCTCGCTCTGGGCCGCGGACGTGTTGCGCGGCCGGGCCGGCATGAGCCCGGGCGCCGCCGCGGCGGCCGTCTCCGGGATCGTGGCAGGAATGGCGGTCGGCCGGCTGATCGGCGGCCGGCTCGCGCTGCGGGTCACGCCGGTGCACCTGTTCCTCGCGGCGCTCGCGGTGAGCATGCTCGGGTTCGCCGTGTTCTGGACGGCTACCGTGCCGTGGCTCGCCGTCTCCGGGCTGGTGGTCGCCGGGCTGGGCAACGCGATGCACTACCCGCTGGGCATCTCGCTCGCCCTACGCGCCGCGCCCGGACAGGAGGACCAGGCCGCGGCCCGGGCGTCGTACGGGATGGCGGTCGGGTTCGGGCTGGCCCCGTTCCTGCTCGGCGCGCTCGCCGACGGGGTCGGCGCCCACCAGGCATTCCTGCTCGTCCCGCTGTTCCTCGCGGCCGCGGCGCTGCTCGTGGTCCGGCTGGGCCGGCAGCTCACCGTCTTCGCCCGAGCGTGATCCCATCGGCGAACGGCAGCATCACCGTGTCGACCCGGTCGTCCGAGATCACCACCTCGTTGAACGCCACGATCGCCTTGTGGAAGTCGCTCTGCGGGTCGACCACGCCGCCGTGGAACAGCGTGTTGTCCACCACGATCAGGCCACCCTGGCGCATCCGCGGGACCAGCTCGGCCCAGTACTGCTCGTACTCGGTCTTCAGCGCGTCGACGAAGGCCAGGTCGATGTGCGGCTCGGTCGGCATCGCGCGGAGGGTCTGCAGCGCCGGCGCCAGCCGCAGCTCGATCCGGTCCGCGAGGCCGGCTCGTTCCCAGTAGCGCCTCGCGATGTCGGTGAACTCCCTGGAGACGTCGCAGCAGATCAGCTTGCCGCCGTCGGCCAGCCCGCGGGCGATCGACATCGACGAGTAGCCGGTGAACGTACCGACCTCGACCGCTACCCGGACACCGACGATCTTCGTCAGCATGGTGAGGAAGGCGGCCGTGTCCGGCGCCACCTGCATGATCGCGTCCTCGCCCAGCGTCGTCTGGGTCTCGTCGATCAGATCCTGGGCGATCGGGTCGGGCGTGGCGCCGTGGGCGACCACGTAGTCGTACAACTCGTCGGTGATCTTGGTTGGTCTGGCCGTCATGGCTGCGACGTTAGTTCACGCCTCCAGAGCGCGGTGATCGGTATCCCGAGTTGGCCGAGCAGCTGCCTCAACAGGGGCAGGGACAGGCCGATGACGGTACCCGGGTCGCCCTCGATCGATTCGACGAACGGGCCGCCGATGCCGTCGATGGTGAACGCGCCGGCGACGTGCAACGGCTCGCCGGTCGCCACGTACGCCTCGATCTCGCCATCCGTGACGTCGGCGAACCTGACCGTGGTGCTGGCCGTGGCCGCGGCTTGCGCGCCCGTTCGGGAGTCGATCAGGCAATGACCGGTGTAGAGGGTGCCGCTGCGCCCGCGCATCATCCGCCAGCGCCGCACGGCCTCGTCGGCGGTGGCCGGCTTGCCCAGCGCCCGGCCGTCGAAGGCGAGCACCGAGTCGCAGCCGAGCACGAGCGCGCCCGACGTGATGCTCGCCACGCTGCCGGCCTTGAGCCGGGCCAGCGCCAGGCTCCCCTCGACCGGGTCGGACATGTCCACGCTCGACTCGTCCACCCCGGAGACGCGTACCTCCGCGTCGATCCCCGCGGCCTGGAGCGTTCGGTGGCGGGCGGGGCTGGCGCTGGCGAGGACGAACCGGACGGTACCCACGATCGGCCAGGTTACTGGCAACCGGACGGGCCGGCCGGGCGTGACTCGGGCATGCGTCTCCTGGTACTGGTGGTGGCCCTCGCGCTCGGGGGGTGTACGGACCCGGGCGGTAGGGCGGTGGTCCCGCCCGCGCGGCCGTCTCCGTCGCCGCCCGCTCGGCCGGCCGAGCCGGTGGTTCCGGACGGCGCGCTGCTGGCGGTCGGCGACCTTCCGGGCGAGGGTTGGCGGGTGGTGGAGCGCAGCCAGGGTGCGGTCGGCGTCCCGGAGTGGGCCGGCTGGTTGGGCGCATGTCCCGGGCACCGCGAGACGTTCCCCAGCCGGGACCAGCGCGTCGACGTCCGGTCCCGGCTCTACGAGGTCCAGCCGGGAGGGGGGTCGCAGGTGCTGCAGACGGTGGAGCTGTACCGGTCCGGCGACCGCGCCCTCGCGGACCTCCGGGTGCTGGTGGACCTGTGCGCGGACTACGAGTTCGCCGGGCGGGACGACCCGGCCTTCCGCGAGCAGGCGACGGTACTGCCGTTCGACGGGCTGTTCGTCCGGTTGGTACGTGAGTCGTCCGGTGGTGCGACGACCCGGTACGTGGCCGTGGCGCGCCGGGCCGACCTGGTGGTGAGCGTCGAGATGACCGGGCTGCCGGAGACGGCGGCCCGGACCGTCGCCGCGCGGGCCGTCTCACGGCTCGGGCAGGGCTGACCGTGGCCGACACCGAGTCGTTCGACGAGTTCTACCGGGCCAGCCGGCAGCGGCTCTTCGTGGCGCTGTGCGCGCTCACCGGGGACGCCGGTGAGGCGCAGGACGCGGTACACGAGGCGTTCGCGCGGGCCTGGCAACGCTGGGACAGCATCCGCGGGTACGGGGATCCGGAGGCGTGGGTCCGGACGGTGGCCCGACGCATCGCGGTCAGCCGCTGGCGACGCGCCCGGAACCGGCTGACCGCGCACCGGCGGCACGGGCCACCGCCGGCACTGCCCGGACCGTCCGCCTCGTCGGTGGCGTTACGGGTCGCGCTTGCCCGGCTGCCGGTCGAGCAGCGCACCGCGGTCGTGCTGCACCACCTGTGTGACCTTCCGGTGTCCGAGGTGGCCCGGGAGACCGGGGTACCGGAGGGCACGGTCAAGGCGCGGCTCTTCCGCGGCCGGCGCGCCCTGGCCGAGCTGTTGAACGTCGACCTGTCGGAGGACAGCCATGTCTGATCCGCTTCACGAGATGCTGCGCGAGCTGCGCAACGCACCGGCGCCGGCCGCGTTCGCGTCGCCGGCCGCGGTACGCCGGCGAGGTCGGCAGCGGTCCCAGCGGGCCGCGGTCGCCGCGGGGACCGCGGTGCTCGCCGTCGGTGCGGCGGTCGGGGTCACGATGGTGCCGTCCGGTACCGGCCGGCCGGGGCCGGTCTCGTCGGGGCCGGTCGCCTCCCGGTCTGCCGCCCCGTCGCCGCTGACCTCGCCGGACGCGGCGGCCGTCGTGTTGCGCCCCGCCGATCTGGGACCCGGGGACTGGGAGGAGACAGGTGCCGAGCTGTTCAACGGTCCACTGTGGTTCTGGGCCTACCTCTGCGCCGGTGACCTTGGTACGTCCACTCTGGAGCGCCAGCTGTGGCTGGACACGATCAGCTACCGGGATGGGCCGCGGCCGTCGCCGTTCGGCGACACGAAGCCGGTGTACTCGGTGATCGTCGAACGCTACGAGCCGGGCTGGGCGGCGCGGAACCTGACCGACGTGCGGGCCGCGGTGAACCGGTGCGCGCCCGACGAGTTCGCGGTGGTCAGTGGCGGATTCGCCGGGGACGAGTCGGTGCTCGTCCGGCAGCACGGGGACCGGTACGTCGCGGTCGTCCGGGTGGGTGACCTCATCGCGACCGTGCTGCCGCCGCCGGGACGCGGCGAGCAGTTCACTATCGGGTTGGCCCGCGTGGCCGCGGATCGGCTTTCGTGATCCGGTAGCGGCTGGCTCGCTATAGCGGGCTTCTCTTTACCGGATCACGCTATTCTATATATCTATAGGTGCGAATACGCTGCGGGCATGCGTGCTCGAATGCTGTTGACGTGCTTGTTGCTGGCGGCGCCGGCGGCGGTGCTGCCCGCGGCGGCGGGTGCCGCTCAGCCAGCCGGTGCCGCTCCGCCGGCGATCCTGGTCAGTGACTTCGACCTGGCGCTGCGCTGGGCTCCGATCCACTACCAGGACACCGACTCGTCGGACTACGATGCCGACTTCCTGTCCACAGTAGACTTCGACGGCGACTGGGACACCCGGGACAACTGGGAGGCGCAGCCGTCCTTCCCGATGCGGGGCGCGGTCTACTACTCCGTCGTGGAGACCTCCACCCACTGGTTCATCGTCTACGCCTTCTACCACCCCCGGGACTGGACCGAGTTCGACCCGTTCGGCCTGCTCACCCACGAGAACGACATGGAGGGCGTGCTGCTGACCGTCCGGCGGAACGCGGGCTTCGGAACCCTGGAAGCGATGGTGACCGTGGCGCACGGCAACTTCTACTCGTACGTCCCGGCGGGCAGTACCTATGTCAGCGGCCGGGAGAACGTGGACGGGCCGCTGCGGCTGCAGTCGTTCGACGGTGTACCGCACCCGACCTCGTTCCAGGAGGCCAAGGGACACGGGTGCTTCGCCTGGAACGGGTCCGACTTCCCCGGCGGTGACGGCGTCGTCTACTTCCCGTCGGGTACCTCGGTCTCGGAGGTCCCGTCGAGCGGGAACGACCGCTCGGTGGCGTACCGGCTGGTGGACATCTTCGCCGGCGGCGGCCTCTGGGCGCGGCGCGCGGATCCGTTGACCTACGCGTCGTTCGGCACGTTCCGCGGCGACAACGGGCAGGACAACGCGGCCAACGCACCCTGGGGTTGGGACGACGGCGACGACGGCTCGGACCTGCAGCGCGGCCTGCTGGCTACCGACCCGGCGAGGCTTGTGTCGATCTACTTCGGCGGCGAGGGGACGTTCTCGTTGTCGTACACGCGCAACGGTTACCTCTGACGCCAGCGGCGGACTGCCAGGGCGGCGGCGAGGGCTCCCGCGCCGGCCGCCGCGAGCAGTAGGAACAGGACGAGGCCGACCGGCCCGGCAGTGACCTGCCCTTCGCTGCCGGGCCGGTCGGCCGTTGGCGCGGCCCGGGCCGGGGTCGTGCTCCTGTCGAGCGGTGCCGTGAGCGCCTCGACCAGGTCGAGTACGCCGTAGCCGTACTGCTCGTCCCGGCCCGCGGGACCCCGGTCGTCGGCCGTCTCCGTGAGGCGACGGATGACCTGCTCCGCCGACAGGTCGGGATATTTCGCGCGTACCAGCGCCGCCGCGCCCGCGATGATCGCAGCCGCGTCCGAAGTGCCCGTCCCGTCGCGGTACCCGCGATCCTTGCTGGCCGACACGATGTCGACGCCAGGTGCGGCGAGAACGATCTCAGGACCGGTCACGGAGACCGGATGGTGCCGGCCATTGCGATCGACAGCGGCGGCGGCAACAACGCCGGGAAACGATGCGGGTGCCGCCACACCACTCTGTTCCGGGTAGTTCCCGGCCGCCGCGACGATAACGATATCGCGATTGTGCGCGAACCGGACGGCCGCCATGAGCGATGCGGAAACGCCGCCGACATTGGGTATGCAGATAACTGCCGCGTCGTGCTCGACAGCCCATTCGATCCCTCGGGCCACGTCGTTGGCGTCACCGGCAACGCGCGGCGTCGAGATACGGACGGGCAGAATCCTCGCCTGGGGTGCGACGCCGAGAATTCCCGAGTCCTCCGCGTGGCCGTGTCCGGCGATAAGGGAGGCCATCCCGGTACCGTGACCGTCGGCGTCTATGCGCCCGTCGCTGGGACTGCCGGATACCAGATCGACGCCTCGGACGACATTCCCACGTAGGTCCGGGTGGCCCGGATCGACCCCGGTGTCCACCACGGCGACGACAACGTCTTGCCCGGTGGCATGGCGGTGTGCCTCGGCTAGACGCAGCGACTCCACGTACCACTGGTCGCGGCGAATGTCATCGCTGTGCGCCGGCAATACCGGCGCGGACGTGATCGTAAGACCCAGGACCACAATCCATGCAACGGGTGAGATCATCGAGCCAGTCCGATAGCGGGACCGGGGTCATGCCGGCCCGAACAGGGGCGAGCCTCGATTACCGGAGTCACGCCGGGAATTGTTGACCATGGGTTATCCGGATCCCGATCATCCCTCGCCTGTTCCTGCTCGAGGGATCTCCCGGAGTTCCGAAGGGACCCGAAGGTTCCATCCGATCCAAGGTTGGCGCGACGATCGTTGCCGGACCCATGTGCGGGACGTGGAAGTGGCGCAGAACTGATCACCCCACCAACCGGGTTTACCCGCGGCGTCTGCCGTACATTCGCCGCAGGGTTACCTGGTCCTGGCTGAACTCCAATGACTCCGGGGAATGGTTGACGCGGTGCGGATCGGCTGTGGCTGGTCGCGCTCTCGTGGGTCGGCAACGGTAGCTTCGCGTGCTCAGCCTTGAAAGCGTCTCGGCCCGCGGTCCCCACGGTTGATCCTCGTGGCCTGCCGCCGACCACGCCCGGAGCCGAAGTGGTAGTGCGCCCGGCGGTTGGATGGCGCTGTCGCGTCGATAGCTTCGTAGCTGGGCGATCTCGCGCCTCCTTGGCACTGCGCGTCCCTGCGATGCCTCCACGGCGAGTTCCGACTCGAGCCTTTGGAACGACGGACGGCACGACGGGGGAGACGAACCCCGGACCACCGTCTGCCGCGAGGCGGTCCTGTCCAGGATCCGCCCGCAAGCGTGGTGCAGAGTACTCCGGTGGCTGGGTGAGTTGAAGGCTGGCCAGCGCGAGCTCTCCGCTCACCGCCTCCATGACCCCACGCGCCCGGGCGTTCAACTCGTCCCGCCAGCTCACCGGCACGGGCGGCGGTCCCGGCATCGGCGTCGGCAACGGGCCGGAACGGCTCGACTCGGCCGCCGCCTCGTACGCTGCCATCGCCGACTCGTGGGCCTGCCACTGCTCGTACACCGGCTCGAGCTGGTCGCGGACCTCGGCGATCGCGTGCGTGGCTGCGGACATCACGCCGTGGTTGGCCGTGGCCGCATCGTAGGTTGCCTGCACCGAGGCGATCAACCGGTCGAGTTCTGCCACGTACGCGCTCGACGCCGAGCCGGGTGAGAGCGGCCAGGCCGCGGCCAGCCGGTCGCGGAAGGATCGCATCTCCGTCAGGTGCCGTTCGGTCAGCGAGCACGCCCGCTGCCACCCGGTCACGTGGCGCCACTGTGGACCGGGATCGAAGTCCGCCACCATCGACCAGATCGCCGGCACGTCGTACGCGGACCAGTCGGTCCCGGCGCCGTCGCCCGGGTCGGCGCGGTAGCCGGTCACGACGGATCACCGGGCTGCCGCGGCAGCAGGGTGGTCGCGCGGGCGGCCGCGGCGCCGTCCGACTCGGCGTACCGGCGGGAGACCGTCTCGGCGGCCAGCGCCAGCGAACGCGTCGCGTTGCCGTGCTCGGTCAGCAGGGCGGTAGTCAGCACCCGGCTCGACCGGTGTCGCTCCAGCAGCAGGCACAGCTCGGCGAACCGCTCGTCCGGCGCCGAGCCGGCCACGATCATGTCCCGGTTCACCAGCTCGCGGTACGGCGTGTAGTACGTCTCCAGCTCGCGGACGAGGGCAGCCGCGCAATCCTGAATGCTGCCCAGGTGCGCCCAGATGTTGCCCCCGTCGTCGGGAATCCACCCCACGGCGTCTCCCAGGTCAGCGTCCCCGTTTCTCCGGGTGAGGTTAGCGGTTCGGACCTACGCTCGGGTGCCCCCGCGTGGGACCATCCCGGGCATGCGCAACCTGTGGCGGGAGTTCAAGGCCTTCGCGATCAGCGGCAACGTGCTGGATCTGGCGCTCGCGTTCCTGATCGGCGCGGCATTCGCCAAGCTGGTGGAGTCGCTTGCGAACAACGTGCTCATGCAGATCGTGGCGGCGATCGCGGGCCAGCCCGACTTCCGGACCCTCCGGGCCGGACCAATCCGGTACGGCCAGTTCCTGACCGACCTGCTCAACTTCCTGATTCTCGCGGCGGTCATGTTCGCGGTGATCAAGCTCATCATGCGGATCGGCATCGCCAGGGCGCGGAGCTTCACCGACACGCAGTGCCCCTACTGCCACGAGACCGTCCCGGCCAAGGCGCTGACCTGCCGCTCCTGCGGACAGCACCTGGTCGACGAGCTGCCGTCGCCGCAGGAGGCGCGGCGCCTGTTCGCGGAGCAGCAGGCCAGGCGCGGGCTGACGCTGACCGTGCCGGGACGTCGCCGCCGGGCCGAGGATGCCTGACCCCGGTCTTCGTGAGGCCGGCGCGGTCCCGCCAAGGTCGACGCGGGCTACGAGGACGTCACTGGGCCGCCGAAGACACCACCGAGGTGCTGCGCATCTACCGGGATTTCGTCGCCGACGCCCCCGACGGGCTCGGGCACGTCATTCGGCCGGGAACGGTTCCGCAACAAGAACATCCAGCCCGGCAGGGTCTGCACCTGAATCAGTGATCTAGCGCCAGCGGCGGGGCGCCGCCGGCCGTGCGCTCGCCGCCCACCGGGCTGGCGGGGATGGGATCCGGTGCCGCGTGGGCCGCCGCGCCAGCAACACGGTGACCAGCGCGGCCAGCTCCTCCGGGGTCGGTTCGCCCCGTACGACACGAATCACAGCCGCAGCATAAAACAGTGGTCAACGGGGTACGCCCAAGACAATGACGAGCACGTTGGTCGGTCAACGGTACCGGCTGATCGAGCAACTGGGCAGCGGCGGCATGGGTGTCGTCTGGCTGGCCAGGGACGAGGTGCTGGGCCGCGACGTCGCGGTCAAGGAGGTCGTCCCGCCGCCGGGCCTCAGCCCCGACGAGCGGGAACAGGTCCGCCGCCGCACCCACCGCGAGGCGCGGGCCGCCGCCCGACTCAACCATGCCAACGTCGTACGGGTGTACGACGTAATCGACGGCCCCGAGGCGCCCTGGATCGTGATGGAGTACGTCCCGTCGCGCTCCCTGCAGCAGGCGATCACGCAGGACGGCCCGCTGCCCGAGGCCCGCGTCGCGGCGATCGGACTCGACGTGCTCGCCGCGCTGAACTCCGCCCACCGGGCCGGCGTCCTGCACCGGGACGTCAAGCCGGGGAACGTCCTGCTGGCCGGGAACGGTCGGGTGGTGCTCACCGACTTCGGCCTCGCGACGGTGGCCGGGGAGGCGGCGGTGACCCGGCCGGGGCTGGTGATCGGGTCGCCGGGCTACATCTCGCCCGAGCGGGCTGCGGGCGAGCCGGGCGGGCCGGAGTCCGACCTGTGGTCGCTGGCGGCGACACTCTACACGGCGGTCGAGGGCCGTGGACCGTTCGACCGCGACTCCGCGATGGCGACGCTGACCGCGGTCGCGACCGCGCCGCCCGACCCGCCACGGCACGCCGGGAAGGCGCTCAAGAAGGTCTTCGACGGGTTGCTGCACAAGGACCCGGCGAGCCGCATCGGCGTGGCCGAGGTGGAGCGGCTCCTCCGGCAGACGGCGGCGCCTTCCGTGGCGCCGGCGGTCGCGCCGGTACAGCGACGATCGGCCCCCCTGCCGCCGTACCAGCCGGTACCGTCCACTGTGGTCCCGTCCCGGCGCGGGCGGGCCTCACTCATCATCGCGCTGATGGCGGCGGCCGCGCTGGCGCTCGCGATGTTCGCGCTGCTGCCCAGGGACGACCCGTCCGGTGGAGTGCTGCGCGAGCCGCCACCGGCCACCTCTGCCGAGGTCGCCCCGCAGACGACCGAGGCCGCACCGCCGAGCCTCGAGCCGGCGCAGCCGCCGGTCGAGGCGAGTCCGGCACTGCCCGCGGGCTGGCACCTGTACCGGGATCCGACCGGCTTCGCGGTGGCCGTACCCGATGGCTGGCAGAAGTCACAGCGGGGATCCATTGTGTACTTCCGCGAGCCCGGTGGTGGCCGGCTGCTCGGCATCGACCAGACCAACCAGCCCAAGATGGATCCGGTCGCCGACTGGACGGCGCAGGAGAGCTACCGGGTACGCCGTGGCGACTTCCCGGGGTACCAGCGGATCCGGATCGAGGAGTGCGACTACTTCGTGGCCTGCGCGGACTGGGAGTTCCGCTACTCGCGGACGCACGTCAACAACCGCGGCTTCGTCGTCTCGAACACGCAGGCGTACGGCATCTGGTGGTCCACCCCCGAGTCACAGTGGACGGACAGCCTGCCGATGCTGGAGACCGTGTTCCGGACCTTCCAGCCCAGGCGCTGACGTGGCACGCTGCATGGCGTGCTGGACTTCCTCGACCCGCAGCCGGATCCGCCGGCCCTGCTCGTCGTCGTAACCGCCGCGCTGGCCCTGGCGATCGTGCTGGCCCGCCGGCCGTGGCGGCTGGCCCGCAACGCCATCACGATCGCGCACGAGGGCGGTCACGCGCTGGTCGCGGTCCTGACCGGTCGGCGGCTGCGCGGGATCCGGCTGCACTCGGACACATCGGGACTGACCCTGTCGGCAGGGCGACCGAGCGGGCCGGGGATGGTGTTCACGCTGCTGGCCGGGTACGTCACGCCATCGCTGCTGGGCCTGCTGGGGGCGTGGCTGCTCGGGCTCGACCGGATCCGGCTGCTGCTGTGGATCGTCGTCGCGTTGCTGTTGGCCATGCTGGTGATGATGCGCAACGCGTACGGGATGCTCGCCGTTCTCGCCACCGGCGTGCTCGTCTTCGCCGTCTCGTGGTACGCCTCCGCGGATGTGCAGGCCGCATTCGCGTACACCGGGGTCTGGTTCCTGCTGCTCGGCGGCGTCAAACCGGTCGGTGAGCTGCGCCGCCTGCGCCGGCGGGGTTACCTGCCCAACTCCGACGCCGACCAGTTGGCCGGCATCACCCGGGTACGGCCGCTGGTGTGGATCGTTCTCTTCGGACTCGTCAACCTGGTCGCGCTCGTCGTCGGCGTGGCCCTGCTCGTCGACCCGGTCGCCGCCTGGCTTCAGGACGCCCTCACCACCAGTGCGACAGCTCGTCCGGATTCAAGCTGACCGCTACCGGTTCAGTCAACGTCAGCGGCTGGCCCGACGCACCTGATGCATGTTCGACGTAGTGGTCCCCGTCCAGCCGGAACAATCGCAAGGCGGGTGCGTCACTCACAACTTCGCCGGGGTCGACCGGCTCCGTGACAACGAGGTCGGGGATGGCGATCCGGCCATGTCTCAACCGCTCGTTGATCGCTCCGTAGACCTGTAGGCCGGCGGCCTCGGCGGGGGATCTGAGAGCGAGGTACAGCTCGCTGGAGGTCGCCTGATGGCCTTGGGTGGGTGCCGGACTCAAGATCAGTCCCCCGTCGACGAGTTCGACCCGGACGTCCGTCTCGCCGAGGGCCAGGTACTCCTCCTCGGTCCACGGAAGACTGTGCTCGCTGAGCACGGCCGCGGTCACCTCGTCATCGCCCGAACAGATCCTACAGCGGGATGTTGCCGTGCTTCTTCGGTGGAAGTGTCTCGCGCTTGGTGCGCAACGCCCGGAGCGCGCGGACGATCTGGGCGCGTGTCTCGCGGGGCTGGATGACCGAGTCCACGTACCCCCGCTCCGCCGCGATGTACGGGTTCGCCAGCGTGTCCTCGTACTCCTGGACAAGTTCGGCCCGGGCCGCGCCGGGGTCGGTCGCGTCGCGCAGCTCCGAGCGGTAGAGGATGTTCACCGCGCCCTGGGCGCCCATCACCGCGATCTGCGCGGTGGGCCAGGCGAAGTTGAGGTCGGCGCCGAGGTGCTTGGATCCCATGACGTCGTACGCGCCACCGTACGCCTTCCGGGTGATGACGGTGACCTTGCCGACGGTCGCCTCGGCGTACGCGTAGAGCAGCTTCGCGCCGCGCCGGATGATGCCACCCCACTCCTGGTCGGTGCCGGGCAGGAACCCGGGAACGTCCACAAAGGTCAGGATGGGGATGTTGAACGCGTCGCAGGTACGCACGAAGCGCGCGGCCTTCTCCGAGGCGCCGATGTCGAGGCAGCCGGCGAAGTGCATCGGCTGGTTGGCCACGACGCCGACCGAGCGGCCCTCGACCCGGCCGAAGCCGACGATGATGTTCTGCGCGTAGAGCGGCATCACCTCGAGGAACTCGCCGTCGTCCAGGACGTGCTCCACGACGCGGTGCATGTCGTACGGCTGGTTCGCCGAGTCCGGGACCAGCGAGTCCAGCTCCCTGTCCTCATCGGACAGTGCCAACGAAGCCGGCGACTCGAAGAACGGCGCGTCGTCGAGGTTGTTGGACGGCAGGTACGACAGCAGCGCCTTCACGTAGTCGACGGCGTCCTCTTCGTCCGCCGCCAGGTAGTGTGCGTTGCCGGATTTCGTGTTGTGCGTACGCGCACCGCCCAGCTCCTCGAAGCCGACGTCCTCGCCGGTGACCGTCTTGATGACGTCGGGGCCGGTGATGAACATGTGCGACGTCTGGTCCACCATGACGGTGAAGTCGGTGACCGCCGGGGAGTAGACCGCACCGCCGGCGCACGGGCCCATGATGAGCGAGATCTGCGGGATGACGCCGGAGGCCCGGACGTTGCGGAAGAAGATCTCGCCGTAGAGCCCGAGGCTGACCACGCCTTCCTGGATCCGCGCCCCGCCCGAGTCGTTGATGCCGACGACCGGGCAGCCGAGCTTCATCGCCAGGTCCATGACCTTCACGATCTTCTCGCCGAACACCTCGCCGAGCGAGCCGCCGAAGACCGTGAAGTCCTGCGCGAACACGCACACCTGGCGACCGTCGATCGTGCCGTAGCCGGTGACGACGCCGTCGCCGTACGGGCGGGTGGCGTCCAGGCCGAAGTTGGTCGTCCGGTGCCGGGCCAGCTCGTCGAGCTCCACGAAGGAGTCCGGGTCGAGGAGCAGCTCGATCCGTTCGCGGGCGGTCTTCTTGCCGCGTGCGTGCTGCTTCTCGATGGCCCGCGCGGAGCCCGCGTGTGCCGCCTCGTCGATGCGGCGGTCGAGGTCGGCCAGCCGGCCGGCGGTGGTGTGGATGTCGGGCTCGGTGGTCGTCACGCCCCGATCGTAGGCGCCGCAGGAGGTGCGGACGTTTCATATGGAATGTGTAGTTCGTCCTGCGGCGCCGGTGACCGCGCGGGTCCAGCCGCGACCTGACGTAGCGTCATCTGGTGGGCAATCCCTTCACAGACCTGGATCGGCCGCCGCTGCGGGAGGTGGATCTGGCGCGGGCTCTCGTGGTACCGGACGGATTCTGGACGCGACTGCAGGTCCGCGCGGAGACCGGCTCGACCAACGCGGACGTCGCGGCCGCCGCCGCGGCGGGTGCCGGCGAGGGGCTCGTCATCGCGGCCGAGCGGCAGACTGCGGGACGGGGCCGGGTGGGCCGGCAGTGGCGCTCGCCGGCCCGGGCCGGCCTCGCGGTCAGTGTCCTGCTGCGGCCGGCAGATCCGGATCCGGACCGGGGTTGGGATCCGGTGGGTGTCAGCCGGTACGGCTGGCTGCCGCTGCTCGCCGGCGTCGCGCTGGCCGGGTCGGTGGCCCGGCTGGGCGAGGTCGACGCCGCCCTCAAGTGGCCCAACGACCTCCTGGTCGGCGGCCGCAAGTGCGGCGGCATCCTCGCCGAGGTGGTCGCGGAGAGCGCGGTCGTGGTCGGCATCGGGCTCAACGTGACCCTGCGCGAGGGTGAGCTGCCGCAGCCGGACGCCACCTCGCTACGGATCGCCGGGGCCGCCTGCACGGACCGGGATCCGTTGCTGCGCGCGCTGCTCCGGACACTCGCCGGCTGGTACGCCCGCTGGCGCGACGCGGGTGGTGACCCGGATACGAGTGGGCTCGCCGAGGCGTACCGGGCCCGGTGCGACACGCTCGGCCGTGAGGTGATGGTGACGGTCCCGGCCGGCGACCCGGTCTCCGGGCGCGCGACCACAGTGGACGGCGACGGGCGCCTCGTGATCGGTACCGCCGGTGGGGTCAGGACGGTCGCCGCCGGTGATGTCGTGCACGTACGTCCCACAATGGGTGGCGCGTGAACAACGAGACGGTCAGGTGACCCCGTTCGGGCGATCCACCCGCTACCGTCAGCGCGGACAGACGACGGGCACCACATTACGAGGCACCACAGGGAGGTTGGTGTGGCTTTTCCCGAGGACGTGCTCACGACCGACGAGCACGTCGTCCTACACCTGCACCCGCACTGGAAGGCCATGATCCGACCGGTGATCGTGCTGGTCCTGGCGATCGCGGCGGTGGTCGCCGCGTTCATCTTCCTGCCGGAGGGTTCCGCGGGGATGGTCGGCACGTACGCGATCGGCGGGGTCGCGCTGCTCGCCGTCATCACGCTGACGTTCTGGCCGTGGATCGTGTGGCGGACGACCCACTACGTGTTCACCAACGAGCGGGTCCTGCTGCAGTCCGGCGTGTTCTCCCGGGACCGCCGCGACATCCCGCTCGCCCGGGTCAACGACCACTCGATGAGCCAGACCTTCATCGAGCGCCTCCTGGGCTGCGGCACGCTGACGATCGAGTCCGCGGGCGAGCGCGGCCAGTCCCAGCTCACCGACATCCCCGGTGTGGAGAAGGTCCAGACCACGCTCTACGAGCTGGTGGAGGCGGACCGCGACAAGCACTCGCTCGGCGACGACGAGCTGAAGCGCGCGATCAAGAACGCGCAGGAGTAACCGGCCACAGACTGCGGGCAGTTGGTCTTCGACTAACTGCCCGCACGTTGTGCGCGGCTGGCGGCCGAGCGCAGCTCGGCTTCCAGTTCAACGTCCACCCACTCCGCCTCCAGCGGGGCGGTGATCTCGTCGAACCCATGCTCGACGGCAGGCTGGACGGCCGGCTCGACCGCCACCGGCTGGCCGGGGACGGCCACCGCGGCGGCCGGCGTAGCCAGCGGGAAGACGAACGTCCGGTACGCCCAGAAGCGGAAGATCGTGCCGAGGCCGAGCCCGAAGGTCTTCGCGATGTTCAGTGCCAGCAGGCTGGTCAGCCCGAGGCCGTACTTCGCCGTCGCCAACACACCCAGCTCGATCACCAGGCCGGCGAGGTTGAAGACGAAGAACAGCGTGTACTCCCGGCGCAGCGCCGACTTGGGCCGGTCCCGGTAGGTCCAGTGCCGGTTCATGAAGTACGACGCGGTCGTGGCGATGACCGTCGCGATGACGTTCGCCTTGAGCTGCCCCTGCGCGAAGACGGTCAGGATCAGCGCGTTGAACACCGCGTAGTTGAGCACGGTGTTGACGACGCCGACAGTGCCGAACTTTGCGAACTCGCCAGCGAGCTTCTGCAGCCCGCCGCGGGTCAGGGACAGGGGCGAAGGGACAAGACGCACCTGGCAACCTTACGCTTCTTGGTCAACGGGCGCCGGGCAACCCGGCGGTAATAAGGAAGACGTCACGCTTTGCTGCCGAGGGGTTTCGGACCGGGGGCGAACACGTACGTCCGGTAAGCCCAGAATCGGAACATCGTTCCGAACGCCATCCCCACCACCATCTTCGCGACGTTGTCGGCCAGCCGGGTGTGGAAGATCTCCGGCCAGAAGTGGCCCAGCATGTCGTGGCTGACCCACAGGCAGACGATGCCGATGGCGAGCCCGACCGCGTTGAAGAAGACGTAGAGCGCGTACTCCCGGTGCAGGCCCGATCGCGGGCGGTCGCGCCAGGTCCAGAACCGGTTGCCGAGGAAGGCGACCGTCGCCGCCACGGTCGTCGAGATCACCGTCGACGGCAGCCACCACATGGCGAACAGGCAGATGTTGAAGATGACGATGTCCACCAGGTAGGCGATCGCGCCCACGACGCCGAACTTGCCCAGCTCCTGGAACAGGTGCTGGAACCGGACGACGAGCCGACTCAGCCCCGGCACGCGTTCCTGGGTCACGGTCACGGTCAGAGCGTACCTGCCGGTGTTCTCGGCGCGATGACGCCGATCTCGAACCGGTCCCCGCCGGCGCAGCAGGCCAACCAGGCTGTACCCGACGTTGTCGACGACCAGGCGTCGCCCAGCAGGAGCGCCTCCAGGTCAGGCCTGCTCGCCGTCCCCCACCACGAGTCCGATATCCGACGGTCCACCCGCCGCGAGCGAGAGCCGGGCGGCACCGCGCGGGTCGTCGTGGCGGTCGTCGCGGCAACAGAGGATGGGCGTCCCGGCCAGACGGCTCGCCGAGAATTGTGCGCGAAACTGCGCGCGTACGAGGAAAAAGGTGCGCGGGTGAACAGCGGGGCGGCGCTTGTGCAGATTTTCACTATCCCTCGCTGTGCCCTCGCGCGAGCCGGGGCATACGCTGTCAGCAATCCCAGCTGACTGACGTGCGTCAGTCACACCTTCGTCAACGGGTCAGTGCCGACCACGAGGAGAAGTCTCATGACTGCTTCGGCCGTCACCGCAGGGTTGGAAGCCGCCCCGACTGCGCACCAGGGACTGCTCGCGTGGATACGGGAGGTCGCCGAGCTGACCGATCCCGACCATGTCGTGTGGTGCGACGGGTCCGAGGCGGAGTGGACCCGGCTCACCGACGAGCTTGTCGAGTCCGGCACGCTCCTTCGGCTCAACCCCGAGCGGAAGCCGAACTCGTTCTGGGCGCGCACCGACCCGACCGACGTGGCCCGGGTCGAGGAGCGCACGTTCATCTGCTCGGTCGACGAGGCCGACGCCGGCCCCACCAACAACTGGGTGGCACCGGCCGAGATGAAGCGCACGATGACCGACCTGTACCGCAACTGCATGCGTGGCCGGACGCTCTACGTCATCCCGTTCTGCATGGGCCCGCTCGGCGCGGAGAAGCCGATGTTCGGCGTCGAGCTGACCGACTCGCCGTACGTGGCCGTGTCGATGCGGATCATGACCCGGATGGGTGCCGCGGCGCTGGAGGCGATGGGCGCCGACGCCGACTTCGTCAAGTGCCTGCACTCGGTCGGCGCGCCGCTGGCCCCCGGACAGGCCGACGTGCCGTGGCCGTGCAACCGGACCAAGTACATCTCGCACTTCCCGGAGACGCGCGAGATCTGGTCGTACGGCTCCGGGTACGGCGGGAACTCGCTGCTCGGCAAGAAGTGCTACTCGCTGCGGATCGCCTCCGCGATGGCGCGGGACGAGGGCTGGCTCGCCGAGCACATGCTGATCCTCAAGCTGACCTCGCCCGAGTCGAAGGTCTACTACGTCGCGGCCGCGTTCCCGTCCGCCTGCGGCAAGACGAACCTCGCCATGCTCGAGCCGACGATCCCGGGCTGGAAGGTCGAGACGCTCGGCGACGACATCGCCTGGATGCGCTTCGGCGACGACGGCCGGCTCTACGCGATCAACCCGGAGTACGGGCTGTTCGGCGTCGCGCCCGGTACCGACTGGACGACCAACCCCAACGCGATGCGTACGCTCGCCCGCGGCAACTCGCTGTTCACCAACGTCGCGCTGACCGACGACGGGGACATCTGGTGGGAGGGCATGGGTGAGCCGCCCGCGCACCTGACCGACTGGCACGGTCGCGACTGGACCCCCGACTCCGGCGAGCTGAGTTCGCACCCGAACAGCCGGTTCTGCACGCCGATCACGCAGTGCCCGATCCTCGCCGAGGAGTACGAGGACCCGCGGGGCGTGCCGATCTCCGCGATCCTGTTCGGCGGGCGGCGCAAGACGACCGTCCCGCTGGTGACCGAGGCACGCGACTGGACCCACGGCGTGTACCTGGGCGCGACGCTCTCCTCGGAGACCACCGCCGCCGCCGCCGGAGCGGTCGGTGTCGTGCGCCGCGATCCGATGGCGATGTTGCCGTTCATCGGGTACCACGGCGGCGACTACTTCCGGCACTGGATCGAGATCGGCAAGGGCGCCGACGGCGACGCCTCGAAGCTGCCGAAGATCTTCTACGTCAACTGGTTCCGCCGCGGTAAGGACGGCCGGTTCCTGTGGCCCGGCTTCGGGGAGAACTCGCGCGTGCTCAAGTGGGTCATCGAGCGGCTGGAGGGCCGCGGTGCCGCGTCCGAGACGCCGATCGGCATGGTACCGCCGGCGTCCGGGCTCGACCTGTCCGGCCTGGACGTCTCCGTTGAGGACGTCGAGGCCGCGCTCGCTGTCGACGTCGAGGAGTGGCGCGCGGAGATCCCGCAGGTCACCGAGTGGTTCGCCAAGTTCGGCGACAAGCTGCCGGGCGTGCTCTGGGCCGAGCTGGACGCGCTCAAGGCCCGCCTCGAGATGGAGTGAGCCTCCGCGCCCTGACCTGGTTGCTCGCCGCAACGGCCGCCGCCACCGTCGCGGTCGAGGTTCTGGTCTTCTGGTACGCACCGGAGCGCGGCTTCGGCCTCGCCGTGCGCACCGGCTGGGCGGTCCTGCGGTCGATCGGCTTCCTGTTCCTGATCTGGCATGTCCGGGCCGGCCGGGCCGGTGCCCGCCCGTTCGGGCTCATCCTGGCGGTGAGCACGGTCTTCGCGGTCGGCCGCCTGCTCGTCCCGCGGTCCGGCCTGCCGGCCTGGCCGGGCCTGCTCGGCTTCGCCGTGCTGAGCGTGCTCTGCGCCCTGGTGATCTGGGCGCTCTACCGGTCGCCCGCGATCGAGGCGCACCTGGTCCGCCGCCCGGTCCGGCGGCCGGTGCCGCCGCGGGTCCTGACCGCCCGGGTCGCGGTGCTGAGCTACGCCCCGCTGATGCTGGTACCGGCGCTCGCCTCGATCGGCTCGATCGTCGACCGGCGGGTACCGGTGACGGTCGCCGCCTGGCTCGTCGGTGCCTGGCTGGTGGTCGCGTTCGGGCTGAGCTACGTGCTCCTGCTCGTCGTATTCTTCCTGCTGCGCGGCCACGACTGGGCCCGGACCGCGGTCATCGCGTTGACCGCTTTCGTGGTGTTCGTGCAGCTGTCGCTCAGTACCATCCTGCTCGGCGTCGATGGTCTGATCCGCGACGGCGGTCCGCTCGTCGTGGCGGCAGGATTGGCTGTGTGGGGTGTGAGCTCGTCCGGTAGCCGACGCCCGCTGGCCGCTGATCGTGGCTAGGCTGCGTCAGGTGAAGCTGCGGAAGCTGGTCTACTCCGTCTACGAGCGGCGGCTCGCCGCCTCGCTCGCGGGCAAGCCGCGGCCCCGGCATGTGGGCGTGATGTGCGACGGCAACCGCCGCTGGGCCCGGGAGATGGGGTACGTCGATCCGAACGACGGACACCGGGTCGGCGCGCAGCGGATCAAGGAACTGCTCCGCTGGTGCGACGAGGCCGGCGTGGAGCTGGTGACGCTCTGGCTGCTGTCGACCGACAACCTGTCCCGCCCGGCCGCCGAGCTGGAGCCCTTGCTGCAGATCATCGAGGACCTCGCGACCGAGCTGGCCGAGGACGGGCAGCCGTGGCGGCTGCGCGTGGTCGGTGCGCTCGACGTGCTCCCGGCCCCGCTCGCGCAGGCGCTCAAGGCGGCGGAGGAGCGTACCGTCGGGCGGTCCGGCGGCGCGCAGGTGAACATCGCGGTCGGGTACGGCGGCCGGCGCGAGATCGCCGACGCGGTCCGTTCCCTGCTGCACGAGCACGCCCGGGCCGGCGGCACGATCGAGACGCTGGCCGAGGTGCTCGACGTCGACCACATCGCCGAGCACCTCTACACCCGCGGGCAGCCTGATCCGGACCTGGTCATCCGGACCAGCGGGGAGCAGCGGCTCTCCGGGTTCCTGCTGTGGCAGTCCGCGCACTCGGAGTTCTACTTCTGCGATGTGAACTGGCCCGGCTTCCGGCACGTGGACTTCCTGAGGGCGCTGCGCTCGTACGCGAACCGGCAGCGCCGCTTCGGCAGCTGAGTCGGCGCCCGATTCGGGTCCCGAGTCGGCGCCTCAGTCGTCGCCGTGGGCGGCAGCTCGCCGGTTGCGTGGTGTCATCGGCACCACCGAGCTGTCAGCCGGACGGCCGAGCAGGTAACCCTCCACAAAACCTGAGTTGCGATCGCCGGTCTCGGCATCCAACCGGTCGAACCGGGACGTCATCAGCAGCTGCATCTCGTTGAGCTTGCTGTTTAACCGGACGTAGAGGTCGGCGATGATCGCGACCAGGATGGCGACGGCCGCCGTGGCGATGGTCACGTAGTTCACCATCTCCGGTATCGATTCGTCCGTTGCGAACAAGTTAGCGGTCACGGCGAGAGTCAATGCGATGACCGTAACGAGGATGCCCGCCCACTTGAGGGCCATTCCCCCTCCTCATCCCCAGGCTGTTCGGCACGACCCATTCCCCCTGCGGGCCATAACAGTCAGGGAACGGACGGTAACCCCTAGTTGCCGCATACCAGATCATCCATCCGTCTATTGCTCATCTTTTTTCGTCATGTGAGGAACTAGCCCGCCTGTTTGCGTGCTTTGCGCTCATTCGGCACTGTTGGCCGGTAGGCGAGATATCGCACGGTTTCGCGGATGTGGTACTTCTCCGCGTCCGGCGTGTTCGGGTCGAGCAAGCGACGCAGCAACGCCTCGATGTCCGGGTCCATGGGGGGCGGCGGCGGTGCGGCGGGCCGGGCGGCAGCCGACCGGTCCCAGCCGAGGATGCCGAAGGCGGTGGTCGGGTTGAGACCCAGCCCCTCGCAGAAGGCGACGACCCGCTCTGGTTCCGGGTCGTTCGCCCAGTCGCCGCGGACCCACCGGTGGATGGTCTGCCGGGACACGCCGGTGCGGCGGGCCACCTCGGAGCCCGTCCAGGCGCGTACGGCGCGGGCGTCCTCGAGCGCCTTGCGGACAAAGGCGGCGAAGGCCAACTTCCGGCCGGTGGAGCTGTCACGCACCGAAAGACCGTACGGCCCGGACCCCGTAACGTCAGGACCCAAACGCGCGTTGTCTTCTGTACGTGACAGTGCCATGCGCTCGTCATGGAGGTCGCTTGCGCCGTGACTGAGGGGTGTCACGCTCGGCAAGCTAGCTCGTCCGGACGTCTTGTGGTAATCGTCCGAACGGCTGATGCTGTATCACGTACGAGACAATCTAGGCTTTGTCACGTGTACGAGACAACTCTCCCGGACATGGTGTCACGCTCAAGTGACGCAGGTGGAGGTCCGCGTGGTTGAGGAGAAGACGCGCTCCCGAGCATTCGGCCTGGTGGCAGACGGCGTGTCGGCTGGGCTCAGCGCGCCGTGGCGGGTCTATCTGGCACGCGGATGCCGGTACCTCTCGGTCTCGGTCAGCGACCGGTTCGAGTGGGATTCCTGGCGGACGCATCTCGGCTGCCCGGATCTGACGGTGCGCATCTACGAAATGGGTGGCGACATCCGCCGCTCGTCCGTCGCCGAGGCTGTCCGTGACGGCTGCCGGATCAGCGTGGAGCTGGTCGAGGACGTACCGCTGGACGGTCTCGGTCGACTGCGGCCGGTGACGGGGGTGGTCCGGTGAACGCGGTATGGGCGCTGTTCCTCGTTTCCCTGCTCGCCACGTCCAGCTACGCCGCGGGTCGGCTGCACGGGCAACTGAGCTACAAGATTGGTTTCCGGAGCGGGTACCGGCAGGGCTTCGGCGACGGCGACCGGGCCGCCTGGCTGCTCGGCCGCCGCGAGTCCGGTCCCGCGCACCGGCGCAACGGGCCACCACCCACACTGACGTCCCCGCCGGCCCCGTTGGCCGCGCCGCCGGTGGGGCAGCCTTCCGGTCCGCACGCCGCCCGCGCTGGCAGACGGGGTGCCGGATCGGTGGTCGGGCCACCGGCCGACGTCCGATCGGCCGTTCCTGCCGCCGCACCGGTGAGCGGGGTCGCGCCCGCTGGGGTAGCACCGGCCATCGCACCGGCCGCCGCGATGGCCGCGGCTGCCTCGGCGGGGGTCAGGTCGTCGGACGTCGGACCGGCCCCCACCGGCTCGGCGGACGTCGAGCCGGAGGGCGACCGGAGCGTCGCGCCCGTGGCCGCGCCGATGAACAGCCTGACCGCCGCGGCGATCGCGGCCCGTCAGCTCGTGGTCTCCCTGCCGGAGCACGACGTGCCGAGCCAACCGGCATCCCCCGCGCATTCCGCACCCGTACCCGACGAGGACTATGTCCCAGCCGCGATCCCAGTCGACGGCGAGTCCGATTCGGGTCACCTGGCCGGTCCGCCCGTACCGGCCCGGCCCGGACCCGGCCCGACCGACGAGGCGTACCCGCCCGGCGCCGGTCTGGCGGGTCCGGGTCACCAGCCCGCCGGTCTGTACCCGGTTGGGCTCTCTCCGGCCGGACCTCCGAATGTCCGGCCCGTCCGCGGCGTGGTGCGCCAGGGAACCATGTACCACGCCACGTATCCGGTAGCCGTTCGTGGCGGAAGGCACGCCCACCCTGATTGAGCCACACGGCTATCCAGTCGCGGCGCGCCGCCAGGCCCGGGGACGGGCGTGCCGCAGCTGCCGGCCGGGACGCGTACAGGGGGCATGCGTCCCGGCCGGCTCCTGGATGCCGGGCGGTCGGAGCCCGGCCAGCTCCTCCTGCTCCGGCCGCCCGGCCTCCGGCCCGGCTGAGCGGCCCGGCTGAGCGGCCCCGGCAACCCGGCGCGGTACTGGCCCGGACTGGCGCCGGACCGTTAGCGTCTAGGCAGGGCCGGGGACATCCCGCGCTCGCCGGCAGGCCCGGACCTTCGAGCCCGCAGGAGTTCTCACGTGACTCGGCGTTCTGCGTCGGCAGGCTCCTCGGCAGAGTCCTCTCCAAAGTCCTCTCCAAAGTCCTCTCCAAAGTCCTCCCCGGAGCCCTCGGCCACGTCCCGGTCCCGCCCCGCCCGCAGCTACGTTCTGGACACGTCGGTCCTGCTGGCCGACCCCGGAGCGCTGTACCGCTTCGCCGAGCACGAGGTCGTACTCCCGCTGGTGGTCATCTCCGAGCTGGAGGGCAAGCGCAGCCACCCGGAGCTGGGCTGGTTCGCGCGGCGCTGCCTGCGGATGCTCGACGACCTGCGGGTCGAGCACGGCCGCCTGGACCAGCCGGTCCCGATCACGGACACCGGTGGCACGCTCCGGGTCGAGCTGAACCACGCCGACCCCTCCGTACTGCCGCCGGGCTTCCGGTCGGAGTCGAACGACGCGCGGATCCTCTCGGTGGCGTTCGCGCTGGCCGCCGAGGGCCGGGACGTCGTGCTGGTGACCAAGGACATGCCGTTGCGGGTCAAGGCCGCGTCGGTGGGTCTGCAGGCCGACGAGTACCGGCAAGGCCTGGCCGTCGACCCGAGCTGGACCGGCATGACCGAGCTGGGGCTCACCGAGGAGCAGATGACCGCGCTCTACGCCGGCGAGAACGTCGATCTGGACGATGCGGCGGCACTACCCGTACATACGGGTCTCGTCCTGCACTCGGCCCGCGGGTCCGCGCTCGGCCGGGTCCACCCCGACAAGACCGTCCGGCTGGTCCGCGGCGACCGCGAGGTCTTCGGCCTGCGCGGCCGGTCGGCCGAGCAGCGCATCGCACTCGACCTCCTGCTCGACGAGTCGGTCGGGATCGTCTCGCTGGGCGGGCGGGCCGGCACCGGCAAGTCCGCGCTCGCGCTCTGCGCCGGGCTGGAGCAGGTCATGGAGCGCCGGCGGCACAAGAAGGTGGTGGTATTCCGCCCGCTCTACGCGGTCGGCGGCCAGGAGCTCGGCTACCTGCCCGGTACCGAGGCGGAGAAGATGTCGCCCTGGGCCCAGGCCGTCTTCGACACGCTGGGCGCGCTGGTCCACGAGAACGTCCTGGAGGAGATCGCCGCGCGAGGCATGCTCGAGGTCCTGCCGCTGACCCACATCCGCGGGCGCAGCCTGCACGACTCGTTCGTCATCGTCGACGAGGCGCAGTCGCTGGAGCGCGGGGTCCTGCTGACCGTGCTGTCGCGGATCGGCACCGGCTCGCGGGTCGTGCTGACGCACGACGTCGCGCAACGGGACAACCTCCGGGTCGGCCGGTACGACGGCGTGGCCGCGGTGATCGAGACGCTCAAGGGTCACCCGCTCTTCGCACACGTGACGCTCACCCGGTCGGAGCGCTCGGTAATCGCCGAGGTGGTCACGGACCTCCTCGAGGACACCGCCCGCTAGCCTGGTTGCCCCATTTTCTACGAGAAGATCCAGTGACGCGCCTCACATTGACACCGTCACACCGTTCACACCTGCCCCACTGTGCGCAATGGTGGTGGGCGGCGCAGGTTGGTCGCGCCGCGTATCTGCCCCCTAGCGAAGGGACACTGTGTGAGTCGGCTGGCCACCCGGGTCGCCATCCGGTTCCTCGCCGCCTTCCTGCTGCTCTTCGGCGTGGCCGGCGGCCTGTACCTCGGCGGTGATCCGAAAACCCAGCGCGGGATGGACGACGCGACCCGAGCCGGATCGGGCTTCCTGCAGGCATCGTCGCAGCAACGGGCGGCCGAGCAGGAGGCGCTGAAGAAGGCGAACGCCGAGGCGAAGGCCGCGGCGAGCAAAGCCCGGGCCGCCGAGGAGGCGGCGCGCCGGAACCAACCGGCGAGCCGCTCGGAGCCCCGGGTCGACGTGGGTCCCATCCCGACCTCGTGCAACGGCAACACCGGGAACCGCGCCATCGGATGCAAGCTGCTCCTCGAATGGGGCTACGGCCTCGACCAGTGGCCGTGCCTGGAGAAGCTCTGGAGCAAGGAGAGCGGCTGGACCACGACCTCGACGAACAAGTCGTCCGGCGCCTACGGCATCCCGCAGGCACTGCCCGGCTCGAAGATGTCGAAGTACGGCGACGACTGGCGTACCAACCCGGCGACCCAGATCAAGTGGGGACTCGACTACATCAAGGGCCGGTACGGCTCGCCCTGCCAGGCGTGGTCGTTCTTCCTGTCGAATGGTTGGTACTAACTTGCCGTAGTACGGGCGTACTGTCCGTTACAGTGCTGATCATGCCTGTGGTGCCCGGGTCGTTCGCGGTCGCGAGCGACCCGGGCACCAGCATCGTGGTGACCGCCCGGCTCGGTGGACCGGCCGGTGTGTCCTTTGTGGATGAGGCAGCGGTGGCCGGCCCGTCGCCGCGTAGAATCCCGCTGCGTGACGGTCGAGCGGTTCGGCACCGACGAGTTCTACGGCGCCCTGGGGCGGGCGTTCGTCGCGATGTGTGCGGTCGTACCCGTGTTGTTCGCGGTCGAGCTGCTCGACCGGGTCACGCCCGTGGACCTCGAGACGATCGGCGGTATCTGGCCGCGGCACGTCGAGGGCCTCGACGGCATCGTCTTCGCACCGTTCCTGCACGCGGACTTCGCCCACCTGTACGGCAACAGCGTGGTGCTCATCCCGCTGGGCACGTTCGTGCTCGCCGCGGGCACCGCCCGGTTCATCGGCGTGACCATCACCGTGATGCTGGCCGCCGGGTTCGGTGTGTGGTTCACCGGAAACCCGGACGCCGTGGTCATCGGCGCCAGCGGGGTGATCTTCGGGTACCTGGGGTACCTGCTCGTCCGCGGGCTGGTCGAGCGCAGCTGGTGGAACATCGGCGTGGCGCTGCTCATCGGCCTGCTGTACGGCTGGCAACTGGTGGGACTGCTGCCCACGGATGAGCGGGTTTCCTGGCAGGGACACCTGTTCGGGTTCGCCGGCGGGGTACTCGCGGCGGTGCTGTTCCGGCGTCGCCCGGCGCCGCGGCCGTACCCCGACATCGAGCCCGCGACACCGGATGAGATCGCCCCGGCGGCATAGCGCCCGCCCGGACCCGGCCGGACCAGGGCGGTTGCCTCGCATCGATCCCGACTCGTACGGTATGCCCATGCGCGAGGTCGACATCGTGATCGTCGGGGCCGGGCCGACCGGGCTGTTCGCGGCCTACTACGCCGGTTTCCGTGGCTTGTCCACGACGGTCGTCGATGCCTTGCCGGAGCCGGGTGGCCAGGTCACCGCGATGTACCCGGAGAAGATGATCTTCGATGTCGCGGGCTTCCCGGCGATCAAGGGTCGGGACCTCGTGGTCAACCTGGTCGAGCAGGCGGCCCAGTTCGCGCCGGAGTACCTCCTCGGCATCCGCGCCGAGTCGCTGTCCTATCAGGACGACAAGCCCGTGCTCAGGATGACCAACGGCACCGAGCTGCACTGCGGCTCGATCATCATCACCGGCGGACTCGGCAGCTTCACGCCCCGGCCGCTGCCCGCAGCGGACGCGTTCGCCGGTGAGGGCATCGTCTACTTCGTACCGCACCTCGATGACCACGCGGGCCACGACGTGGTCATCGTCGGCGGTGGCGACTCCGCGTTCGACTGGGCGCTCGCGCTGCAGCCGGTGGCGAAGTCGGTGACGCTGGTGCACCGGCGGGACAAGTTCCGCGCGCACGCCTCGACGGTCGCCAAGGTGCAGGCGCTACCGGTCGAGATCGTGGTCAACGCCGAGGTGACCCGGATCCTGGGTGACGGCCGGGTCTCCGCGACCGAGATCGTGCAGCGCGGCGCCGAGCCGCGGATCGTGCCGGCGGACACGGTGGTCGCCGCGCTCGGGTTCACCGCCGACCTCGGCCCGATCGCGACCTGGGGTCTCAAGCTCGACAAGCGACACATCATTGTGGACAGCACGTTGGCGACGAACCTGCCGCGGGTGTTCGCGGCCGGGGACATCACCGAGTACCCGGGCAAGGTCCGGCTGATCGCGACCGGGTTCGGCGAGGCGGCGACCGCGGTCAACAACGCCGCGATCGTCATCGATCCGTCCGCGCACCTGTTCCCGGGCCACTCCTCCGACGCCGGCTGACCGGAGGTTGGCCGGTCAGGTCGCGGCGCATGATCACCCGCCGCGCCGTCGGGCGGGCCACCGCGGTGAACCCGCAGGACTCGAAGACGGCCTCGACACCCAGGTAGGCCTCCCCGCTCGGGTGCCGGTCCCCGTGCGCCAACGGAAAGCCCTCCACCGCCGTCGCGCCGTGCTGCCGCGCCAGCTGCACCGCGGCGGCGAGCAGTTCGCGGGTGACCCCGGACCGGCGCGCGTCGCGGCGCACGAAGAAGCACGGCACGAGCCACACGTCGTCGTCCTCGTCCGCCGAGCGTCCCTTGAGGACGGTGGAGCGCAGCGCGCGGGCGTACCGGGAGCGCGGCCCGGCGGCGCACCAGCCGACCGGCTCCTCGCCGGAGTAGGCCAGCAACCCGGCCGGCGTGTCGGCCGCGGTCGCGAACTCCTCGAACGCCGCCCGGTTCGGCGGACCCCAACCCGAGTTGAACTCCCGGTTGGTGACCAGGAAGAACATGCACCAGCACCCGCGCGTGGTGCCGTTCGTGCCGAACAGGTCGGCAAGGTCGTCGAGCCGGTCGGTGACCGGGTGGATGGTGATCGTCATCGCACACGTCAACCTAGTACGCTATATGTAACCGGTCAATTGTCTTAGCCGGTTCGGTCGGACCCGCGGGACGGAGGTGAACGGTGGGATCGGAGGTACCCGCGTCCCTGTGGCTGGTGGAGTCCTACCTGAACTCGCTCGACGTCGAGAGCGACCTCGACGACCTGCGCACGGTGGAGAGCTTCCGGCGCTGGCTCGGCGACCACGGCCGGCGCGAGGCCGCCGCCACGGCCACCGGAGCGGATCTGGACCTTGCCCGGGCGCTGCGCGCCGAGCTGCGGGACATGCTGCACGCGCACGGTGAGGGCCGGCCCGGCGGCTCGGCCCGGCTCGACGAGCTGGCCGCCGGCATCCCGTTGCGTACCCGGTTCGCCGGCGGTGCGATCGGTCTCGCCCCGCTCGGCACGGGGGTCCCCGGGATGCTCGGCGAGATCCTTGCCGCCATCACGATCGCGGACCGGGAGGGCACCTGGCACCGGCTCAAGCTCTGCCGGGAGAACACCTGCGCGGTCGTCTTCTACGACCGCTCCAAGAACGCGTCGCGTTGCTGGTGCTCGATGAAGGTGTGCGGCAACCGGGCGAAGACCCGCGCGTACCGGGGTCGCCAGCGCGGTTAGCCGCGCACGGCCGCGGCCACCTCCGCCGCCGTCGGCGGGTCCGCGCCGGCCCGGCCGCAGGCCAGCGCGGCGGCCGCGCACACGTACCGGAGGCTCTCCGGCCGCCAGCGACCGTCCCGGTGCAGCGTGGCGAGCAGGGCGCCGGTCGCCGTGTCCCCGGCGCCGATGGTGTCCACCAGGTCGACCGGCGGCGGGACCGCGGTCACCTCGCCGTCGCGGGTGAACGCCGTCGCGCCGGCCGCACCGTGGGTGAGCACGACCAGGTCGACCTCACTCTCCGCGAGCCACCGCCGGGCCGTCTCGCGGGGCTGCACCGACGGGTACGCGAGCCGCACGTCACCCTCGCTTACCCGTACCACGTTGGCCAGCCGGGCGAGGCGCTCCAGGCGTACCAGCGAGTCGGGCCGGGCGAGCGCGACCGGCCGCAGGTTCGGGTCGAACGAGATAGTGCACTGTGGACGGTGCTGCTTCGCCCAGTGTTCGAGCACGTCCGCCCCGGGCGGCAGGAACGCGGCGAGCGATCCGATGTGGAGCACGTCACCCGGTCCGGGGTGGGGCAGGTCCGCCTGGTGCCAGGTGAAGTCGGCCGCTCCGGCGAGCCAGAAGTCGTACTGCGCGTCGCCGTCCGCCCCCGGTGTGGCGAGGGCGAGCGCGGACGGGTGGTTGGTCTCGACGAGGTACCGGGTGTCCACACCGGACTCGTCGAGCCGGCGGCGGAACGCGGCGCCGAAGGCGTCGCGGCCGAGCCGGGCCACCATCGCGGTCGGCGCGCCCAGCCGGGCGGCCGCGACCGCGACGTTGGCCGGGCCGCCGCCGAGCGCCGGGCACAGCATGCCGTCGCCGGCCGGCATCAGGTCGACGACGTTCTCCCCGGCGACGATGATCACGGTCAGACGATGAGCGGCGAGCCGTCGAAGTCCACCGCCGAGTACCGGCGCAGCTTCTCCAGCCGGTGGAACGAGTCGATGACCCGGATCGTGCCGGACTTGGACCGCATGACCAGCGACTGCGTGTACGCGCCGCCGGACCGGTACCGCACGCCGCGCAGCAGGTCGCCGGAGGTGACCCCGGTGGCGCAGAAGAAGATGTTCTCGCCGCGGACGAGGTCCTCGGTGCTGAGCACCCGGTCGAGGTCGTGGCCGGCGGCGAGCGCCTTGTCCCGCTCGTCCTCGTCGCGCGGCCACAGCTTCGCCTGCATCGCGCCGCCCATGCACTTGAGCGCGCAGGCCGCGACGATGCCCTCGGGCGTACCGCCGATGCCCATCAGGACGTCCACATCGGACTGCTCCCGGGCCGCGGAGATCGCGCCGGCGATGTCGCCGTCGGAAATGAACCTGATCCGCGCACCCGCCTGGCGGACCTCACCCACGAGCGACTCGTGCCGGGCCCGATCGAGGATGCACACGGTCACGTCGGAGACGCCGGAGTTCTTCACCCGGGCGATCCGCCGCAGGTTCTCCGTGGCCCCGGCGTTGATGTCGATGACCTCCGCGCAGTCCGGCCCGACGGCCAGCTTCTCCATGTAGAAGACGGCGCTCGGGTCGAACATCGCGCCCCGCTCGGCGACGGCCAGCACGGCGAGCGCGTTGGGCATGCCCTTGCTCATCAGCGTCGTACCGTCGATCGGGTCCACCGCCACGTCGACCTCGGGCCCGGTACCGTCGCCGACGTGCTCCCCGTTGTAGAGCATCGGGGCGTTGTCCTTCTCGCCCTCCCCGATGACGACCACCCCCCGCATCGGCAGCGCGTTGATCAGCCGGCGCATCGCGTCGACCGCCGCGCCGTCGCCGCCCTCCTTGTCGCCACGCCCCACCCATCGACCGGCGGCCATCGCGGCGGCCTCGGTCACGCGTACGAGATCCATCGCGAGGTTACGGTCCATGTCCTGCGGTTGCCGCGGCTGGCTCATGGCGTCTCCCTTCCCGCCGACCGACCCCGTTGACAGGAATCCTGGCAGACTTGCCGGCCTGTCAGAATGGCGGGGTGAGCCAGATCGGAGGCCCCCCAACAGCCACACCGGGTGCGGCACCGGCCCGTCCCGCCCGGTCCGCCCGGGACATGGTGGTGTCGCTGGCGGTGCTGCTGGGCATCGTCCTCCTGGTGGTGATCGGGTACCGGGTGCTGCAGAACGGTGAGCAACCGGTGGTAGTCGACCCGGCACCCACCGTGGCCGAGGCCGAGCGGGTCGCCGACTTCCCGGTCGGCCAGCCGGAAGGGCTGCCCGCGGGCTGGCGGCCGCTGAGCGCGACGTTCGGCCGGGCCGAGACCGGCGACACCCTGCGGATCGGGTACCTGACGCCCAGCGGCGGCGGGGTCCAGCTCGTACAGAGCGACGTCGAGCCGGTGGCGCTGGTCGCGGCCGAGCTGGGCCCGGGGCCCGCCCTCCAGGGCACCGAGACCGTCGGCGGTCGTACCTGGCAGCGCTACTCGGCCCGCAAGAGCGAGGTGGCGCTGGTCCTGGCCGAACCCGAGCGGACGGTCATCGTGATCGGCACGGCGCCGGTCGAGGAGATCCGGTCACTGGCCGCAGCCGTACGCTGACGGACGCGGGAGGCACCGGCCTCCGGGCGACGCGAGGTACCCGGGAGAGGTAGTGTGCGCGGGTCCATCGTCGCCGGCACAGCGGAGGTTGCCGGGGACCCCCTCGAGGACTGGGAGTACCACCGTGATCAACCGTCGATGGGCAGTCGCGGGCCTTGCCCTCGCCGCCGCGTTCGCCGTCGCCACGGCGGGCTGCAACACGGCGCCCGACAGCGAGCCGGGCGCCGCCACATCGCCGACCGCGGCGGCCACCCCCAAGGACGCGTTGCTGGCGTCGGTCAAGGACCTCAGGACGACGCCGTTCAAGGCCCAGGGCACGCTCTCCGGCGGCGTCGCGGTCGAGTCGGCCATCGACCCGGTCGCCAAGGCCGGTACCCACACGATGTCGCTGTCCATCCCGCAGATCGACATGTCGCTGACCGCGGAGCAGATCACCATCGGCTCCGACGTGTACGCGAAGATCGCGGTGAAGAACTTCACCGACCCGCGGGTCAAGTCGCTCCCGAAGGGCTGGATGAAGGTCGACCTCGCGAAGATCAAGAAGCCTGAGGACTTCACGCTCGACGACCCCGACCCGGCCAACCTGGAGTCCCGGCTGTTCCCCGGACTGTCCACGGTGGAGCGTTCGGGCGACCGTGGGTTCAAGGGCACGCTGGACCTGACGAAGGGGACCGGGTCCGGCATCGTCGACGAGGAGACCGTGACCGCGCTGAAGGAGAAGGCGTCCGCGGTGCCGTTCGAGGCGACGGTCGACGACAAGGGCCGGATCAGCACGTTCAAGATCCTGGTACCGGCCGTGGGCAGCGACGAGGCCGAGACCTGGCAGGTCACCTACTCGGCGTACGGCACGCCGGTCACCGTGACCAAGCCGGCGAACGTGGTACCGGCCCCGGACGTGGTCTACTCCGCGTTCTTCAACGCCTAGTCAGGGAGCTAGGCCTCGTCGGAGCGCGCGGCCCGCGCGGCGTCGAGGCGCTGCCGCGCACCGTCGAGCCAGCGCTGGCAGACGTCGGCCAGTTGCTCGCCCCGTTCCCACAGCGCCAGCGCCTCCTCCAGCGTGGTCCCGCCGGCCTCCAGCCGCTCGACCACGCCGGCCAGCTCCGCGCGCGCCTGCTCGTACGAGAGTTCGTCGGTCATGATCTAGCTCGCTCGGTTTGCGCGCCGACCGGAGGTCCAGGCGCTGGAGGCATTTCGGCCACTGTAGCGGCGATTTCGCCCTCGGCGAGCCGGACCCGCAGGGGATCGCCGGGCGCCACGTCACGGGGAGTGCGGACCACGGTACCGTCGGGGGCCTGCACGATCGCGTACCCCCGCCGCAACGTCGCCGCGGGGGACAGCGCCCGCAGCCGGGCGAGGGTGTGGCTCAGGTCGCCCGCCGCCGAGGTCAGCCGGTGGTCGAGGGTACGGGCGCCGCGCTCCCACAGGCTGGTCACCTCCACCTGCCGGTGCTCCACCATCAGCTCGGGCCGGGCCAGCACGGGCCGGCTCCGGACCGCGTCGAGCCGGTGCTGCTCGCGGTCCAGGAGCACGGTGACGGCGCGGTCGAGCCGGTGCCGGGCGTACCGGATCAGCCGTAGCTCCTCGCCGAAGTCCGGGACGAGCCGCTTGGCGGCGTCGGTCGGGGTCGAGGCCCGTAAGTCCGCCACGAAGTCCAGCAGCGGCGTGTCGGTCTCGTGCCCGACCGCGCTGACCACCGGAGTACGGCAGGCGAACACCGCCCGGCACAGCGCCTCGTCGGAGAACGGGAGCAGGTCCTCCGTGGACCCGCCGCCGCGGGCGATGACGATGACGTCGACCGTGGCGTCCTGGTCGAGTACCCGCAGCGCGTCGATCATCTGCGGCACGCTGGTCGGCCCCTGGACGGCCACGTTGATCACCCGGAACTCGACCGCCGGCCACCGGCGCCGGGTGTTCATGAGCACGTCCCGCTCGGCCGCGCTGGCCCGGCCGGTGATCAGGCCGATCCGGCCGGGCAGGAACGGCAGGCGGCGCTTGCCGGCCGGCTCGAACAGGCCTTCGGCGGCGAGCAGCTTCTTGAGCTGTTCGAGCCGGGCCAGGAGTTCGCCGAGCCCCACCTGGCGGATCTCGTCGGCACGCAGGCTGAGCGTGCCCCGGCCGGGGTAGAAGTCCGGCTTCGCGTGCAGGAGCACCCGGGCGCCCTCACCGAGGTTGGGCGCACCGGTGTCCAGTACGTCCCGGTTCGTGGTGACAGTGAGGCTGATGTCAGCGGACGGGTCACGGAGCGTGAGAAAGACCGTGGTCGCGCCGGGCCGCCGGGTGATCTGCGCCACCTGCCCGTCGACCCAGATCCAACCGAGCCGCGCGATCCACGCACCGATCTTCTGGCTCACCACCCGTACCGGCCACGGCCGCTCTGGCGTGCTCGCAGGCGTGCTGGCGGCTTCGGTCACCGGGCTAGCCTACGGGCGGCCTGCGTACCATGGGCGGGTGACCGAAGCCGTGCCCCGCAAGCGCATCCTGCTCGCCAAGCCCCGCGGCTACTGCGCCGGCGTCGACCGCGCCGTGCAGACCGTGGAGGAGGCGCTCGCGCTCTACGGGCCGCCGATCTACGTCCGCAAGGAGATCGTCCACAACAAGCACGTGGTCTCCTCGCTGAGCGCCAAGGGCGCGATCTTCGTGGAGGAGAACGACGAGGTGCCCGAGGGGTCGATCGTGATCTTCTCGGCCCACGGCGTGGCTCCGGAGGTCCACGAGCAGGCCCGCGAGCGCGGCCTCAAGGCGATCGACGCCACCTGCCCGCTGGTGACCAAGGTGCACCAGGAGGCCCGCCGGTTCGCCGCCGAGGGGTACGACATCCTGCTGATCGGCCACGAAGGTCACGAAGAGGTGATCGGCACCGCCGGCGAGGCGCCGGACCACGTGCAGCTCGTCGACGGTCCGGAGGCGGTCGACCGGGTGACGGTCCGCGACCCGTCCAAGGTCGTCTGGCTGTCGCAGACCACCCTTTCGGTGGACGAGACGATGGAGACGGTCGAGCAACTGCGTACCCGGCTGCCGCTGCTGCAATCGCCGCCGAGCGACGACATCTGCTACGCCACCTCCAACCGGCAGGAGGTCGTCAAGCGGATCGCGCCGGAGTGCGACGTGGTGATCGTGGTGGGCTCGCAGAACTCGTCGAATTCGCAGCGCCTGCGGGAGGTGGCACTCGACGCCGGTACGCGGGCGGCGTACCTCGTGGACTTCGCCTCGGAGATCCAGGAGGACTGGGTGGCCGAGGCGCGCACCGTCGGTGTGACGTCGGGCGCCTCGGTCCCGGACGACCTCGTGATGGAGGTCCTGGACCGGCTCGCCGAGCACGGCTTCGCCGACGTGGCGGAGGTCACCACGGCGCAGGAGAAGCTGGTCTTCTCGCTGCCGCAGGAGCTCAAGCGGGACTTGAGGGCAGCCGCGTCGGCCCGGGTGGCCGAGGCAGCGGCGCTCGCCGCCGACGCCACCGTCCACAAGTGACCGGACCATGACCGCCGCTCGGCGGCCTCTCGGTGGCCAGCACCTCGCCACGGTCACGTTCGCGGCGCCACCGGTCAGTCCGGGACCAGCTCGGGTGCCTGGAGCTGGCGTGGCGTCAGCTCCAGCTGCGCGGCCGGTTCCAGTGGCTCGTCAGAGACGCCCAGCTCGGCGAGTTTGCGGGCGCTGACCAGTACCCGGGCCTCCAGCGAGCCGACCGCCTTGTTGTACGCGGTCACCGCCGTCCCGAGCGCCCCGCCGAGCTTGCCCACGTGCTCGCCCATCGTGGCGAGCCGGGCGTACAGCTCGCGGCCGAGCGTGTGCACCGCGAGCGCGTTGCGCGTCAGCGCCTCCTGCCGCCAGGCGTACGCCACGGTGCGCAGCAGGGCCACCAGCGTCGCGGGGGTGGCGAGCACGATGTCCCGGGTGAATGCGTGCTCCAGCAGCGTCGGGTCGCGCTGCAGCGCCGCGTCCAGGAACGGGTCGGCCGGCACGAACAGCACCGTGAACTCGGGCGCCGGGTCGAACGCCCGCCAGTACGCCTTGGCGGACAGGCCGTCCACATGGGACCGGAGCGCCCTTGCGTGCGCGTGCAGCCGGTCGGCGCGGCTGCGGTCGTCGCGGGCCTCCATCGCGGCGAGGTACGCCTCGAAGGGCGCCTTCGCGTCCACCACGACCGACCGTCCACCGTGGAGCCTGACGACCAGGTCGGGACGTACCCCGCCGGCGTCCGTACTGCCGGCCACCTGCTCGACGAAGTCGCAGTGCTCCAGCATGCCGGCCGCCTCGACGATCCGGCGCAGCTGGTGCTCGCCCCACCGGCCGCGTACCTGCGGGGCACGCAGAGCGGCGACGAGCTGGCCGGTCTCGGTCCGCAGCGCGGTCGAGACGTCGTGCACCGCCCGGACCTCGGTGCGCAGCTCGGCGTACGCGTCGACCCGGTCCCGCTCCAGCTCGGCCACCCGGTGCTCGTACCGCATCAGCGTCTCGTGCAGCGGGGCGATCGCGCGGGCGACGGCCTCCTGCGACTGGGCGGTCGCTTCGAACTGCAACGCCCGCAACGACCGGGTGAGGCGTTCCTCACCCTCGCGCGTGGCCTGGAGCGTCGCCTCCAGCCGGGCCACATCGACCGCCGCCCGCTGCCGGGCAGCCAGCCAGCCGACCGCACCGCCCGCGGCGAGGCTGACCAGTATGACGGCCAGTGTCCAGATCCCCACACCGAGCAGGATGCCCTATGGGTGCGACAGGCTACCGTCATAGCTATGGAATGGGTGTTTCTCGGCGTGTTCGTGGTCGTCGTGCTCGGTGCCGGCCTCTGGCTGCAGCGGATGAGCAAGGCTCGGCGGGCGCAGGCCCTCGCCGACGCGCGGGAGGAGGCGCTGCGGTGGTACGAGCGCCTGGGCGGACAGATCATGAACCTCGGCGGGGACGAGCCGGCCGTCCGGCAGGCCCTGGTCGACGCGGGGGAACGGTACAACGCGGCCGGTGCCCAGCTCGACCGGGCCACCACCGCCCGGCAGTACGAGCTGGCCCGCGAGACCGCGCTGGAGGGCCTGCAGTACGCCCGCGCGGCCCGGGTCGCGCTCGGCCTGGACCCCGGGCCGGAGCTTCCGGCGCTGGCCGGGCAGCGCGGCGCCGGCTCGATCACCAAGGAGCGCGAGGTCGACGTGCAGGGGCACGTGTACCGGGCCTCGCCCAACCCCGGCGACGCAACGCCGTACTACTACCCGGGCGGCCGGGTCGGCGGGCGCCCGGTCCCCGGCGGTTGGTACTCGGAGCCGTGGTGGAAGACCGCCCTCGTCGCGGGTGCCTGGGGGCTCGGCGGCGCACTGATCTTCAACGCGCTGCTCTCCCCGGCCTGGGGTGATACGGGCCACGACGCGGGCTTCCAGGACGGGCTCGACTACGCGGACCAGCACGGTTGGGACCCAGGCGGCGAAGGCGGGGAGGCCGGTGGGGACGCCGGTGGTGACGCCGGTGGTGGGGATTACGCGTCCGGCGACTACGGCGGCGGTGACTGGGGCGGCGGTGACTTCGGCGGCGGTGACTTCGGCGGCGGTGACTTCTGAGTCGCCGCCCGCCGGCCCGCAGTGATCATGGAGTTTGGCGGCGCGACACGCCCCGGCCGCGCCGCCGCACACTCCATGATCACGCCGGGAAGTGGCACTCCACGACGAGGTCGGGCGTGCCGTTCGGGCGCAGGTCGAGCACGGCGATCCGGCCGGCCGCGCGGAGGTCGGGCGCGGCGAGCGCGAGCCGCTCCAGCACGGCGGCCGGCCCGGAGGCGACCGCGAGCGGCACCTCGGCCCGCATCGACAGGCTCCGGGCCGACTTCGCCCGGCGCACCTGCCCGAGGGCGGTCCCCGCGAGCGAGAGCAGCCCGGGTTCACCCTCCGGTTCCGGTGCCGGCCACGCTGCGCGGTGCACCGAGCCGGGCTGCCACCACGACCACACCTCCTCGGTGACGAACGGCAGGAACGGCGCGAACAACCGCAGCTGCACCGAGAGCGCCCGGGTCAGCGCGGCCCGCGCGGAGACGTCGCCGCCGTACGCGCGCTCCTTGACCAGCTCGATGTAGTCGTCGCAGAACGTCCAGAAGAACGCCTCCGTCGTCGAGAGCGCGGCGGTGTGGTCGTACCCCTCGAACGAGGCCGTCGCCGAGGCCACCACGGTGGAGAGCTCGGCGAGCATGGCCCGGTCGAGCGGCCCGGTGACGGTACCGGACGACGGCCCGAAGCCCAGCACGAAGCGGGACGCGTTGAGCACCTTGGTCGCGAGCCGCCGACCGACCTTCATCTGCGCCTCGTCGACCGCCAGGTCGGTACCCGGACGGCCGCTCGCCGCCCAGTACCGCACGCCGTCCGAGCCGTGCCGATCCAGCAGGCCGGTCGGCGTCAGCGCCGCTCCGCGCGACTTCGACATCTTCTTGCGGTCCGGATCCAGGACCCAGCCGGAGAGCACCGCGGTCCGCCACGGCAGCAGGCCCTGCTCCAGGTGCGCCCGCACGACCGAGCCGAACAGCCAGGTACGGATGATCTCCTGGCCCTGCGGCCGCAGGTCCAGCGGGAAGGTCCGGTCGAACAGCGATGGGTCCCGCTCCCATCCGGTCACCAGCTGCGGGCTCACCGACGACGTGGCCCAGGTGTCCATGACGTCGGGCTCGCCGGTGAAGCCACCGGGCCGGCCGCGGTCCGTCTCGGCGTAGCCGGGCGGCGGCTCGGCCGACGGATCGACCGGCAGGTCCTCCTCGGCCGGCACGAGCGGGCGGGAGAAGTCCGGCTCCCCCGAGGCGTCCAGGGCGTACCACACCGGGATCGGTACGCCGAAGAAGCGCTGCCGCGACACCAGCCAGTCCCCGGTGAGCCCGTTGACCCAGTGCTCGTACCGGGTCCGCATGTGCGCCGGCACCCAGTGCAGCTCCCGGCCACGGGCGAGCAGGGCCTCCCGCAGCGCCGGGTCGCGACCGCCGTTGCGGAGGTACCACTGCCGGGTGACCACGATCTCCAGCGGGTGGTCGCCCTTCTCGTAGAACTTGACGGGATGGGTGATCTGCCGGGTGTCGAGCAGGTCGCCCGACTCGGCGAGCCGCGACCCGACGGCGTGGCGGGCGGCCTCGACGGTCAGCCCGGCGAGCGGGGCATATGGTGCCGCCGCCACCCCGTCCGGTGGGGTGGCCAGGAACCGCCCGTCCAGCCCGATCACCGCACGGGTCGGCAGGGTGAGGTCCCGCCACCAGACCACGTCGGCCAGGTCGCCGAACGTGCACACCATCGCTACGCCGGTACCCTTCTCCGGGTCGGCCAGCGGGTGGGCGTGCACCGGAACGTCCACATCGAACAGTGGTGTTCGGACGGTGGAGCCGACGAGACCGGCGTACCGGCTGTCGGACGGGTGGCACACCAGCGCCACGCACGCCGGCAGCAGCTCCGGCCGGGTGGTCTCGATCTCGACCGGGCCGAACCGCAGCCGATGGAACGCCCCCGGCTGTTCGCGGTCCTCCAGCTCGGCCTGGGCCACGGCCGTGCCGAACGTGACGTCCCACAGCGTCGGGGCGTCCGCCTGGTACGCCTCGCCGCGCGAAAGGTTGCGCAGGAACATCTTCTGGGACAGCGCCCTGGCCTCGGGCCCGATCGTCGTGTACGTGTACGACCAGTCGACGGAGAGCCCGAGGCGCCGCCACAGCGCCTCGTACGCCCGCTCGTCCAGCTCGGTCATGAACCCGCACAGCTCGACGAAGTTCTTCCGGGATATCGCTCTCGGCGGGTCGAACGCCTGGGCAGGCGGCGCGAACGACGGGTCGTACGGCAGGGACGGGTCGCAGCGCACGCCGTACCGGTACTGTGCCCGGCGTTCGGTCGGCAGCCCGTTGTCGTCCCATCCCATCGGGTAGAACACCGCCTTGCCGCGCATCCGGGCAAAGCGCGCGACCAGGTCCGTGTGCGTGTACGAGAACGCGTGTCCAATATGGAGCTCACCGGATACGGTGGGCGGAGGAGTGTCGATCGCGTATACGTCCGCGCGGTCCTTCGACCGGTCGAACGCGTACGTCCCCTCCTCTGCCCAGCGGCGCGACCAGGTCTGCTCCAGCCCGTCCAGTGACGGGCGGGACGGCACACCGGCGCGCTCGTAACGCTCCGTATCAGTCATGTGCCGATGGTAGGGCGGCCACGACGGCCGGTCACCGGGTTTACCGGCTGGGGCTCCAGGTGCGGGGCCGGTGCGGCACGGGCGTGATCGCGATCAGCCGGAAACCCAGTCCGGAGACCGAGTTCGCGTGGGCGAGGATCGTCGACAGCGGGGCGTAGAAGTTGCGCTCGGCCGGGTTGGTGCACGGCCCCTCACCCTCGTCGCCGAACGACAGGATGCCCAGCGCCTTGCGGTCCACCTCGGTGAAGAGCGGTCCACCGCTGTCACCGGGCCGGGCGCAGATCAGGACGTCGATCCCGCCGCTCGTCCGGCCGGTCACCTCACCGCAGCGGGTACCCGGGAGGTAGCCGATCCCCGCACCGGAGTCCACATAGGTCTCTCCCGGTCCCGGCGTGTACCCGGAGCCGGTCGCGCAGACCACCCAGCCGGTCTGGATGTCGGCGAACGGGACGAGCCCGGTCAGCGGGAGATCCTTGCCACCCGCGCAGCCGCCGGGGCACCAGACGTTGACGTAGTGCCCGGTCGGCGCTGGCGTGTTGTCGAACCACTGGGCGAACGCACCCTGCTGGAACGGCATGATCGCGTAGTCGTTCGGGAACGCGTTGAAGGACAGGCTCTCGTTCTCGATCGTGACCGGCTTGTTCGGCCCGAACCGCTGGTGGAACGTGAGGTCGACGTTCTGGTGCCGGCTGGAGTCCACGCAGTGCCCGGCGCTGAGCACGAACTGCTCGCCGGTCGCCGACATCAGGTTGAACCCGGTCGTGCAGCCGCCGAACGAGCCGTCGTCGCGGGTCACGTCGAGCCGGATCCCGGCCCGCAGCGGCTTGTCCGTGCAGAACCGCGGGTCGCAGGCCTTCTGCCGGCCCGCCGGCAGGTCGCGGATCTCCACCGGTACCCCCGCCGGAGCGGCGGCCGCCACGGCGCCCCGCTTCGCGGTGGTCGGGACGACCACGGTGTTGCGGGCCGCGTCCACCACCGCCGGTACGCCGGCCCGTGACGCGATCCGGTCGGCGGCGTCCCGCAGCGTACGCAGCGAGTGGGTGACCCGGGCGGCGCGGACGTGTGCCGCGTCGGCCACACCGGCGAGTGCCGGGGCGAGCAGGTCAGGGCGGGTCATGCCGACGATCAGGCGACCGCCGCCGGCCTGGTCCAGCCAGATGCCGCCGTACTCGTCCGGGAAGCGCGCGGCGAGACGCTGGGCCAGCCCGGTCGAGGCCTGCTGCAGCTCCAGCCGGCGCAGCGCCTCCCGTTCGGAGACCCCGTATGCCTCGCGCAGGTAGGCCACCGAGCCCGGCGCATCGGCCACGGTCAGCGAAACGGAGGCGGCGGATGCGGGTAACGGTGCGACCACCAGGCCCGCCAGCACGATTGCAGCCAGAAGAACAGCACGGGTACGCACGAGTCGGACTCCTCCCCAGTCAGTTGTCCGGTGCTCGGCCGAGGTTACACCAAGCTGTCCCGCCATTGCTGGTGCAGAGTCGCGTACCGGCCACCTCCGGCGATCAGGTCCTCGGGTGGGCCGTCCTCGACGATGCGCCCGTTCTCCAGTACCAGCACCCGATCCGCGATCTCTACTGTGGACAGACGGTGGGCGATGACGATCGCGGTACGGTCGGACAGGATCGTCCGCAACGCCCGCTGTACCAGCCGTTCCGACGGGATGTCCAGTGAGGATGTCGCCTCGTCCAGGATGAGGACGGCCGGATCGGCGAGGAACGCGCGGGCGAACGCGACGAGCTGGCGCTGGCCGGCGCTCAGGCGCCCGCCACGCTTGTGCACCTCGGTGTCGTACCCGTCGGGCAGCGCGGCGATGAAGTCGTGCGCGCCGATCGCGCGGGCCGCGTCCTGGACCTCGGACCTGGTCGCGCCGGGCCGGCCGAACGTGATGTTGTCGGCGACCGTACCGGAGAACAGGTAGTTCTCCTGGGTCACCATCACCACGGCCCGGCGCAGCTCGTCGTCGGCCACCTCGCGCAGGTCCACGCCGTCGAGCGTGACGGTACCGGCGACCGGGTCGTAGAACCGGGCCACCAGCTTGGCGATCGTGGACTTGCCGGCGCCGGTCGCCCCGACGACCGCGACCGTCTGGCCGGCCGGGATGTGCAGGTCCAGCGCGGGCAGCACCGGCCGGTCCGGGCGGTAGCCGAAACTCAGCCCGGAGAACCGCAGGTCACCGTGCGCGGCCGGCAGCGGGGTCGGGCGCTCCGGCTCGGGTACCGACGGCGACTCGGCCAGCACGCCGGAGAGCTTCTCCAGCGCCGCGGTCGCCGACTGCAGGGAGTTGTAGAACTGCGACAGCTCCTGCATCGGCTCGAAGAACCGGCGCAGGTAGAGCAGGAAGGCGGCGAGCACGCCGACCTCGATCTCGCCGTGCAGGACCCGGTACCCGCCGTAGGTCAGCACGATCGCGATCGTCACGTTGCCGATCACCTTGATGCCCGGCGCGAAGATCGCGATCAGCCGGAACGCGCGCAGGTTCGCCTGCCGGTAGTTGTCGTTGACCGCGTCGAAGATCTCCTGGTTGCGCGGCTCGCGGCGGAACGCCTGCACGGCGCGGATGCCGCCCAGCGACTCCACGAAGTGGACGATCACCAGCGCGACGGCTTCGCGGGTCCGCCGGTACGCCACCGAGGACGCCTTCTGGAACCAGCGCGAGAGCACCAGCAGGAACGGGAACGACAGCAGCGTGACCAGGGCGAGCGGTGGGTCCAGCCAGAGCAGGATCGCCGCCACCGAGACCACTGACAGGCCGGCCAGCACGAGGTCGTCGATGCCGCCGTCGACCAGCTCCGCGATCGAGTCCATGTCGGAGGTCAGCCGGGACACCACCCGACCGGACGTGTACCGCTCGTGGAAGCCGATCGACAGGCGCTGGAAGTGGTCGTACACCCGGCGGCGCAGGTCGAGCAGCACGGCCTGGCCGATCCGGCCGGAGAGCGTCAGGAAGCCCCGCTTGCCGGCGTACTCGGCGGCGATGGCCAGCGCGAAGGCGACCGCGACCGTGATCAGCACGGAGGCGTCCCCGGTCGACGCGAGCGGCGGGATGCCCATGTCGATGCCGAGCTTGACCAGGTACGGCCCGGCCATACCGGCCGCGTTCTGCAGCAACAGGAGCAGGATCATCAGGGCGATCAGCCGGCGGTGCGGTCGCAACAGCGATCCCAGCAGCCGCCGCGAGTTCGACCGGAGCCGGACGACCGCGGCCTCGTCCGGTGACTCCGCCGCGGTCCGGTCCGCATCGTCCTCGGTGGCTACCCCGCGCCACTCCTCGATGCCGACCGTCATGCGCCGCCGCCCGCAGCCGATCCGGAGCGAGGGAGCGAAGCGACCGGGTCGCAGGCTCGGCTACAGGGCGGGACAGGCGCATGACCCGCGCGAACGGAGAGAGCGCCAACCAGCTCAGTCATACAGAGACCTCGGCCTCTTGGGAGAGAACGGCGCGGTACTCCGGCTCGGTCGCCATGAGCTCGGAGTGCGTACCGATGGCGCCGATCGTGCCGTCGCGCAGCAGGGCCACCCGGTCCGCGAGGGCCACAGTGGACGGACGGTGGACCACGATCAGGGCCGTGGTGCCGCGCAGTACCCGGGCCAGCGCCTCCTCGACGAGCGCCTCCGTGTGCACGTCCAGGGCCGACAGCGGGTCGTCCAGCACGAGCACCCGCGGCTTGCCGAGCACCGCACGGGCCAGCGCCAACCGCTGCCGCTGCCCGCCGGAGAGCGACAGGCCCTGCTCTCCGACCCGGGTGGCCAGCCCCCAGGGCAGGTCGTGGACGAACTCGGCCTGCGCCACCGAGAGCGCTTCGGCGATCTCGTCGTCGGTGGCGTCGGCCCGCCCCAGGGTCAGGTTCTCCCGTACCGACATCGAGAACAGGGTCGGCTCCTCGAACGCCACGCCGACGAGCCGGCGCAGCGAGCAGAGCTCGATGTCCCGGACGTCCCGCCCGTCGACGGTCACCCGGCCGGCGGTCACGTCGTACAGCCGCGGGACCAGCGAGACCAGGGTCGTCTTGCCGCACCCGGTCGTGCCGACGATCGCCAGCGTCTCGCCCGGGTACACCTCGAGCTCGACCCGGGCGAGCACCGGTTGGCTGGTACCCGGATAGCGGAAGTCGACGCCCTCGAACCGTACGTGGCCGGCGGCGCTCGCGGTGGAGACGGAGACCGCGCCCGGCCGGTCCACGATCGCCGGCTTCGTGTCGAAGACCTCGTAGATGCGGTCGGCCGCGGTCATCGCCTCCTGCGCGTTCGCGATGATCCAGCCGAGCGCGTCGATCGGCCAGACGAGCATCAGCTGCAGCGAGACGAACGCGACCAGCCCGCCCAGCGTGAGGTGCCCGTGGGCCACCGCGACCGCGCCGGCGACCAGGACGATCGCGAGCGTCACGTTGGGGACCAGGTCGAACTGCGCCCACGACTTGGCCAGCAGGCGGGCCTTGCCGACCGCGGTGTCGTGCAGCCGCTCCGCGCCGCCGGCGAACCGGCCGGCCATGTGCGCCCGCCGGCCGAACGACTTGATCAGCCGGACGCCCTGGGCCGACTCCTCGATCAGCGTGGCCACGTCGCCCTGCTCGTCCTGCAGCTTGCGCGATGCCCGGATGTAGAGCCGGGTGAAGTGCCGGCTGGCGAAGAACAGCGGCACCGCGCTGACCGCGACCAGCAGCCCGAGCGGCCAGTAGATGTGCAGCAGCAGGGCGACGACCACGATGTACGTGCCGACGTTGACGATGAAGAAGATCAGGCCGAACGACAGGAACCGCCGGATCACACCCAGGTCGCTGGTCGCCCGGGACAGCAGCTGCCCGGACTGCCACTTGTCGTGGAACGCCACGGGCAGGCGCTGCAGGTGGGCGTAGAGGTCGTGCCGGATCGCCGCCTCCATGCCCAGCGCGGTGCCGGACTGCACCCACCGCCTGATGAAGATCATCACGGCTTCGAGCAGTCCGAGCAGCAGCGCCAGCCCACCCAGCAGCAGGAGCCCGTCCGGGTCGCCGTGGGTGACGGGTCCGTCCACCACCCGGCGGACGACCAGCGGGACCACGATGCTCGCCCCGGTCGACCCCAGTGCCGCCGCCAGCAACCAGGTCATCTGGCCCGCGTACGGGCGCACGTAGTGGCGAAGGCGCCACAGGTTGCGTGCGGCATGGTAACGGGGTGGGGGCACACCGTGACGTTACCTGGTTGGTCACGCGTTTCTCATCGGGCTTTCATGTGCTAGGAGCCACTCTTTCACCGGCAGGCCCCAGCGGTAGCCACCCAGTGTCCGATCTGTACGGATCACCCGGTGACACGGGACGAACAGCGCGACCGCGTTGCGCGCGCAGGCCTGCGCCGCCGCCCGGACCGCGGCCGGTCGTCCGGCACGCTCGGCGAACTCGGTGTACGTGATCGGCTCGCCGGGCTTGACCTGGCGCAGCACCTCCCACGCGTGGGAGAGGAACTCGCCGCCGGCCCGCTGCCGTACCGGTACGTCGTCGAGGGCGGTCAGGTCACCGTCCAGATAGGACCGCACCGCGGCGGCGACCGGGCCCTCCTTCGTGTCGACCAGCGGTACACCGGGCAGCAGCGCCCCGGTGTCCGCGGTGAAGCCGGCGGCCACCACGGCGCCGTCGGTGTCGACGACGACCGTGAACGGGCCGGCGGGGGTGGGGACGGTCGTGACGTTCATGCTGCTCTCCAGAGTCGGATGGTCGCGTAGCTCCGCCACGGGCGCCACGCCTGGGCGTGTTCGTCGAGCGGTCGTGGGTGCTCGGGCAGGCCGAGCGCGGCGGCGCCACGCCGGACCCCCAGGTCGGTCGGGAGGAACGCGTCCGGGTCGCCGAGCGCGCGCAGCGCGAGGTAGGACACCGTCCACCCGCCGACGCCCGGGATGGCGGTCAGCCGGGCGGCGACCTCGTCGCGGTCCATGCCGCCGTCGAGGTCGATCTCGTCGGTCGCCACCGCGGCGGCGAGCGCCCGGATGGTCGCGCGCCGGGCGGCCGGCATGCCGAACGCCTCGTCGGGGGCCGCGCCGACCTCCGCCGGACCGGGGAACCCGGCCCCGCCGGTGTGCCGGACGAGCCGGCCGAGCGTGGTCCGGGCGCCGGCCACCGAGACCTGCTGGCCGACGATCGCCCGGACGGCGATCTCGAAGCCGTCGACCGCGCGCGGTACCCGTACCCCCGGTTCCTTGTGGACCGCGGGGGCGAGCGCCGGATCCTCGGTGAGCGCGGCGTCGACGGCGACCGGATCGGCGTCCAGGTCGAGCAGGCGCCGGCAGCGGGCCACGGCCGGGGCCAGGTCCCGCAGGTCGGCGAGGCGCAGGGTGGCCTCGACGTAGCCCGGCCGTGGGGTGAGCACGACCGTGCCGGTGCCGTGCGGCAGCCGCACCGTGCGGTGGTACGTGCCGTCGGTCAGCTCCTCCACCCCGGGCACGGCCCGGGCGCCGAGGAACTCCAGCAGCGACTCGGCATGCAGTGGCGGCCGGAACGGCAGCCGTACGGTCAGGCTGCCCGCCTCCGTCTGCGGCGCTGCGGTCTTGGTAGCGGCGCGCATCGCGGACGGCGCCACCGCGAAGACCTCGCGGAGCGTGTCGTTGAACTGGCGTACCGAGCCGAACCCGGCGGCGAACGCGATCTCTGCGAGGCCGAGGTCGGTCGTCTCGATGAGAGTGCGCGCGGTCTGGGCCCGTTGCGCCCGCGCCAGCGCGAGCGGGCCGGCGCCCAGTTCCGCGGTGAGCATGCGGTGCAAATGCCGGTCGGTGTAGCCCAGCCGGCGGGCGAGTCCGGGTACGCCCTCGCGGTCCACCACGCCGTCGCCGATCAGCCGCATCGCCCGACCGACCACGTCGGCGCGGTTGTCCCACTCGGGCGAGCCGGGGGCGGCGTCCGGCCGGCACCGCCGGCAGGCCCGGAAACCGTGCCGCTGGGCGGCGGCCGCGGACGGGTAGAACCGCACGTTCTGCCGCTTCGGCGTGATGGCCGGGCAGGACGGCCGGCAGTAGATGCCGGTCGACGTCACGGCGGTCACGAACCAACCGTCGAACCGCGGGTCGCGGCTGTCGACGGCCCGGTAGCACCGCTCGAAGTCAAGCTCCACGCTGTCGATACTGCCCGGGTCGGGGCCGCCTCGGCTGGCGGAAATCGGACTTCGGTGGGCCGTCAGCCGTGGAAGGCCGCGAGGCGGTCGGCCTCGTCGTCCAGCTCGGCCCGCACCCGCTTCGTCAGCGGGTGGAACGGTTCCAGCGTGATGCGCTTGTGCTCGTACCGCCACGTGCCGGCCACCGCGCCGTCCACCAGGAACGAGTTGAACGAGTGCGGCGTCTTCGTGCTGAACAGCCTTGGCCGGTACCGCTCCGGCAGGATCTGCGTGCGGCGCGCGTGGACGAGCAGCGTGGCGTCCCAGACCGGCAGGAACCGTACCGGTGCCGGGGTCTGTGCCTCCGGCAGCGGCGCGTCCGGCAGGTCGAGCAGCTCCGCGCCGTCCTCGGCGCGGTACGTCCGCAGGGTGAGCCGGTCGAGGGCCGGCTCGAGCTCACCGGCGGTGAGCCCGGCCCAGGTCGCGACGTCGTTGCGGGTGGCCGGTCCGAAGCCGCCGAGGTACCGGCGTACCAGCAGTTCCAGCCCGTGTTGAGGGCTGCCCGTCTGCGGGCCGACCCAGTTCTCGGCCGTCTGGTACAGGTCCGCGCGGCGGCGCTCCCACGTGCCGGACGGCGGTACCCGGACGAGGTCGAGCCACATGCCCGCGGCGGCGAGCGTGCCCGGGCCGAGCAGCTTGTCGATCTCGGCGCGGCTCTTCGGGCCGTCCTCGAGCGCCGCGCGCAGCGTCGCCGCCGCGGCGGCTATGTCCGCGCTGTCCACCTTCGGCCGGGCCACCCGCGTGTACCAGTTCCGCCGGCTCGTCCGGATGGCGAGCGCGAACGGCCAGTAGTCGGCCTTCGAGACCAGGTGGATCGTGGACCGCAGCAGCGTGCCCTGGATCGCCGTGCGCTTCTCCAGCGCGGTCGTGACGTCGTCCCGGTTCAGGTCGGCCATGCGGGACCAGAGGCCGAGGTACATCGCGGGCGCGTACTGGGCCTGCAGGCCGGCCATCCGCTCCAGCGCCTTGGGGATCGACGTCTCGGTCCGGTCGAGGAGGAGCTGGCGCGCCAGCAGCGCCCGGTTCAGCTCCCGCTGGGTCAGGACACGCGATTCACCCATGCCGCGCACGGTATACGACCGCACCGGTGGAAGGACCCGGCCGACAAGGGATCGGGCACCGTAAGCTCGTACCTCGTGAGTCTCACCATCGGGATCGTCGGGCTGCCGAACGTCGGCAAGAGCACGTTGTTCAACGCGTTGACCCGCCACCAGGTCCCCGCGGCGAACTACCCGTTCGCGACGATCGAGCCGAACGTCGGGGTCGTGGGGCTGCCGGATGGCCGGTTGGAGAAGCTCGCCGAGTTGTTCGACTCCGCCCGGGAGATGCCGGCGACGGTTACATTCGTCGATATCGCGGGTCTCGTCCGGGGCGCCTCGAAGGGGCAGGGCCGGGGCAACGCGTTCCTCGCGAACATCCGCGAGGCGTCCGCGATCTGCCAGGTCGTACGGGTCTTCTCCGACCCGAACGTGGTCCACGTGGACGGCAAGGTGTCGCCGGCCGACGACATCGAGACGATCAACACCGAGCTGATCCTGGCCGACCTCCAGACGCTCGACAAGGCGCTGCCGAGGCTGGAGAAGGAGGCGAAGGTACGCCAAGCCAGCTCTGCCCGGGTGGCCGCCGCGTCCGCGGCGCGGGAGCTGCTCGACGGCGGTACCACGCTCTACGCGGGGGCGAAGGGCGCCGGGATCGACGTGGACGAGCTGCGGGAGCTGCACCTGTTGACCGTCAAGCCGTTCCTGTACGTGTTCAACGTGGACGAGGACGAGCTCGCCAACGCCGACCTGTTGGACGAGCTGCGCGGGCTCGTGGCGCCGGCCGAGGCGGTCGTCATGGACGCCAAGGTGGAGGCGGAGCTGATCGACCTGCCCCCGGCCGAGGCGCGCGAGCTACTGGAGTCGATCGGCCAGCCCGAGCCCGGCCTCGACCAGCTGATCCGGGTCGGGTTCCGGACGCTCGGGCTGCAGACCTACCTGACCGCCGGGCCCAAGGAGGCCCGCGCCTGGACCATCCGGTCCGGGGCCAAGGCGCCCGAGGCGGCCGGTGTCATCCACTCCGACTTCCAGCGCGGGTTCATCCGGGCCGAGGTCGTAACGTACGACGATCTGGTCGCGGCCGGATCGATGGTCGCCGCCCGCGCGGCCGGCAAGGTCCGCATGGAGGGCAAGGAGTACGTGATGCAGGACGGCGACGTGGTGGAGTTCCACGTCAGCAGGTAGGCCTCAGGCCTCAGTGATCGACCGGTACGCGTCCTCGATCCGCGCGGCCAGGGTGACCTCGCCCGCACTGAGGGCGGCGCCGTCCTCGGCGCCGACGCGGATCTGGGTGTGCCCGTCGAGACGGCGGATGTCCGGCCGGAGCTGCAGCGCGTCCGCCGCTACCTTGATGCGTTCGGTAAGCTGCGCGTGCTGGGCGTCGTCCAGCCGGAGCGTGCGACGGATCTCCTTGCCGTCGCGGGTCCAGCCGCCGAGGAGGGCCAGAGCGTCGCTGAGATAGTCAGGCTGCTCCCTGCCCCATCGCGCGCGCATCGCCCGTACCTCTCCCTGGCGCCGTTGCCGGTTTGTGGCCGACTTGTTGCCGGGCCGTCATCCTTGGTGCCCTCAGTGTGCCGCCGTGGGGACGGTGTGTCCACGCCCACATTTCCCACTCTTGGTGTCCTACGGGACGGCCCCGGCACCCGCCTTTCGGTTGAATCTGGCACGCTAGACCGCCGTGTACACCGATCGGGCGAGTCTCCAGGTGATCGTGGGCGCCGCAATCGTCGCGGACGGTCGCGTGCTGGCGTGCGCCCGGGCAAATCCGCCTGAAGTAGCCGGTAAATGGGAGTTTCCCGGTGGAAAGGTCGATCCGGGAGAATCCGAGGTCGGTGCCCTGATCCGGGAGTGTGCGGAGGAGCTCGGGGTCCGCATCGGCGTCGGGAACCGCGTCGGCGCCGACATCGTGCTCGGCCACGGCCGCGCGATCCTGAAGGTCTACCTCGCGTCCCTGCTCGACGACGTCGAGCCGCACCCGCACGAGCACGAGGAGCTGCGCTGGCTCGCCGCGGACGAGCTGGACAGCGTCGTGTGGCTGCCGGCGGACGCGCCGATCGTCGATGCGCTACGGCCGGCACTCGCCGCGCTCACGCCACCAAGATCGCCGTAACGGTACGGGCTCACGCAGTCGAACTGCATGATCCCGCCGGCCGGCGCGGGCCCGGACGGCCGGCGCTACGAGTCCAGGCCGGACGGGCTGGGTCGCTGGTAGCGCAGCTGCTCGACCGGCAGCGGGAACTGGACGTCGTCGCCGAACGGTGAGGCGGCGCCCGACCGGTCGAGCGTGAACTCGGTCACGCCGATCCGGCCGTCGTCGCCGACCCTCGACACGACCGGCGCCGGCGGCGCCGCGTGCCAGGTGACTCCGGCCGGTACGTGCGCCGCGGTCGACTCGGTGACGTGCACGGTCGGCGTCGTGGACACCTCGGCACCCTCCACCTCGTCCCGACGGAAGATCTTACGGCCCAGGAAGACCAGCGGATCGAAGCGACGGTCCACCACGCGCTCCTTCATCGGAATGATCGCGTTGTCTGTGATCTTGATGTGCTCGGGGCACACCTCCGTACAGCACTTGGTGATGTTGCAGTACCCGAGGCCCTGCTCGGCCTGCGCCATCTCCTTGCGGTCGGTGCGCGCGTCGAGCGGATGCATGTCCAGCTCCGCGGCCCGGATGAAGACCCGCGGCCCGGCGAACGCCCGCTTGTTCTCCTCGTGGTCCCGGACCACGTGGCACGTGTTCTGGCACAGGAAGCACTCGATGCACTTGCGGAACTCCTGCGACCGGTCCACGTCGATCTGCTGCATCCGGTACTCGCCCGGGGCCAGGTCCGGCGGCGGCGCGAAGGCCGGCATCTCGCGCGCCTTCTGGTAGTTGAAGGACACGTCGGTGACGAGGTCGCGGATGACCGGGAACGTCCGAAGTGGAGTGACGGTGACCGTCTCGCCGTCGTCGAATGTGGACATCCGCGTCATGCACGCCAGCCGCGGCATGCCGTTGATCTCCACCGAGCAGGATCCGCACTTGCCGGCCTTGCAGTTCCATCGGCAGGCGAGGTCCGGTGCCTGGGTGGCCTGCATCCGGTGGATCACGTCGAGGACGACCTCGCCCTCGTTGACCTCGACCTGGAAGTCCTCCAGCTGGCCGCCGGAGCCGTCGCCCCGCCACACCCGGAAGTGGCGTTTGCTGTCCATCTCAGCCCAGCTCCTCGTCCGTCATGTACTTCGCCAGCTCCCCCCGGTCGAACAGCTCCACCAGCTCGGCCGGCATCGGCGGCAGCGGCTGCGGGTTGAGCTGCACGTCGCCGTGCAGGTCCTCGACCGAGCAGACCAGGACCACCTTGCGCCAGTCCGGATCCATGGCCGGGAAGTCCTCCCGGGTGTGCCCGCCACGGGACTCCTCCCGGGCGAGCGCGGCCATCGCGGTGCACTCCGAGACGATCAGCATGTTCCGCAGGTCCAGCGCCAGGTGCCAGCCCGGGTTGTAGCGCCGCCCGCCGGTGGCACCGACCTTGTTCACCCGCTCCTCGAGCTCCGCGAGGCGGACCAGCGCCTCCTCCAACTCGGACCGCCGCCGGATGATCCCGACCAGGTCACCCATGACCTGCTGCAGCTCCTGATGCAACGTGTACGGGTTCTCGCCGCCCTCGCCGCGGGACAGCGGGGCCAGGGCCGCCTCGACCGCCGCGTCCACGTCGGTGGCGGCCGGCCTGGGCCGGGAGTGCTCCAGGCCGTCCACATAGGAGGCCGCGTACTCGCCCGCCCGTTTGCCGAAGACCAGCAGGTCGGAGAGGGAGTTGCCGCCGAGCCGGTTCGAGCCGTGCATCCCGCCGCTCACCTCGCCGGCCGCGAACAGGCCGGGGGTACGGGCGGCGGCGGTGTCCGGGTCGACCTCGACGCCACCCATCACGTAGTGGCAGGTCGGCCCGACCTCCATCGGCTGCTTGGTGATGTCGACGTCGGCCAGCTCCCTGAACTGGTGGTACATCGACGGCAGCTTCTTGCGGATCACCTCGGCCGGCAGCCGGCTGGACACGTCGAGGTAGACACCGCCGGCTTTGGTGCCCCGGCCGGCCTTGACCTCGGCGTTGATCGCCCGGGCGACCTCGTCGCGGGGCAGCAGCTCCGGCGGCCGCCGGTTGTGGTCCGGATCGGCGTACCAGCGGTCCGCCTCCGCCTCGGTCTCCGCGTACTGCTTGCGGAAGACGTCCGGGACGTAGTCGAACATGAACCGCTTGCCCTGGCTGTTCGTGAGCACGCCGCCGTCGCCGCGGACCGACTCGGTGACCAGGATGCCCTTCACCGACGGCGGCCAGACCATGCCGGTCGGGTGGAACTGGAGGAACTCCATGTTGATGAGCGTCGAGCCGGCCCGCAGCGCGAGCGCGTGCCCGTCGCCGGTGTACTCCCAGGAGTTGGAGGTCACCTTGTACGACTTGCCGACGCCGCCGGTGGCCAGCACGATCGCGGGCGCCTCGAACAGCACGAACTCACCCGAGTCGCGGTAGTAGGCAAGCGCCCCGGCGATGCGTCCGTCGGCGAGCAGCAGCTCGGTGATCGTGACCTCGGAGAAGACCCGGATCCGAGCCTCGTAGTCGCCGTGCGCCGCCTTGTCCTCCTGCTGCAGCGAGACGATCTTCTGCTGCAGCGTGCGGATCAGCTCCAGGCCGGTACGGTCGCCGACGTGGGCCAGGCGAGGGTACTCGTGGCCGCCGAAGTTGCGCTGGCTGATCCGCCCGTCCCTGGTCCGGTCGAACAGCGCGCCGTAGGTCTCCAGCTCCCAGATGCGCGCCGGCGCCTCCTTGGCGTGCAGCTCGGCCATCCGGTAGTTGTTGAGGAACTTGCCGCCCCGCATGGTGTCCCGGAAGTGCACCATCCAGTTGTCGTTGGCGTTCACGTTCCCCATCGCGGCGGCGGCCCCACCCTCGGCCATCACCGTGTGCGCCTTGCCGAACAGCGACTTGGAGATGATGGCCGTACGCTTGCCGGCCAGCCGGGCCTCGATCGCCGCGCGCAGACCCGCGCCGCCGGCGCCGATCACGACGACGTCGCACTGGTGTCTCTCGATGTTCACCATGATGCCCTCAGTTGACGATCCGCAGGTCGGTGATCCAGCCGGCGGAGACGGCCATGATGTACGCGTCGGTCAGGATCACCGTGAACAGCGAGATCATGGCGAACGTACCGTGGCGCGCGTTGAGCTTCGAGACGAACGTCCAGAAGCGGTAGCGCAGCGGATGCTTGGAGAAGTGCTTGAGCCGCCCGCCGACGACGTGCCGGCAGGCGTGGCAGGAGACCGTGTAACCGGCGAGCATCAGCACGTTGATCCAGATGATCAGCGTGCCCACGCCGACCCCGAACCGCCCGTCCGGCCCGGTCGTGGCGAAGATGGCGTCGTACGTGTTGATCAGCAGGACGGCCGCGGCGAGGTAGAAGAAGTACCGGTGGTAGTTCATCAGCACCAGCGGGAAGCGGGTCTCCCCGGAGTACTTCTGGTGCGGCTCGCCGACCGCGCAGGCCGGTGGTGACGCCCACAGGTAGCGGTAGCCCGCCTTCCGGTAGTAGTAGCAGGTCACCCGGAAGCCGGCCACGATCGGGAACGCGACGATGCCCAGCGGCAGGAAGAACGGCAGCGCCGGCAGCGGCGTGCCGAAGTGCGCCGAGCCCGGCGCGCACGAATCGCTGACGCAGGGCGAATAGAGCGGCGTGAGGTAGTGGTAATCCTCGACGTAGTACCACCTCGCCATGAAGATCCGGATCGTCGAGTAGATGATGAAGAAGGCCAGGATCGAGCCGATGGTCAACCAGGAGAACCACCAGCGGTCGGTCCGCAGCGTCCTGGCCGCTATGGTGGCGCGCGGCCGGGTCCCGGTCGGCCTCGTTGCCGTGATGCTCATCCTTCGCTGCTCCTGATCGGTCTGCCGCTCCTGCCGGGCGGTGAAGTGTCGAGGACACGTTACGCCGCGATCTGACGCGCTCGTGCGATGGGAGTCTCGCGTGTGACCGGTCAGCGACGAAACCCTTTCCGGCCCTGAAGCGTGAACTGTGCAGAACCTCACTGCCGGCGGCGTCGTTGGCCTTCATGCAACCCGGACCGCATCGGGTGCCGTCAACGGAGGGGGCGTACCGGGCAGGAGGGCTGGCATGGGGGTGAGACCGATGTCACGCCTGCTGGTCGCGGTCCTCGCGGTTGTCGTGGTCCTGCTGGGGGCCTCGGCGGGCGGCTGCGGCGGGCGACCCGCCGGGTCGGGCGCACCCGACGCGCCGGATGTGCCGGCGGCCGAGCTCCCGGCGTTCACGGTCGGTGCCCGGCTGCACGCCGGCGACGACGAGGTGACCCTGGCCGCGCCGGCCGCCGCCCCGCCGAACGGCTGGTTGTCGCCGGTGACGGTGCCGTCACCGGACCGGGAGCACCTGATCTACCGGACCTGGACGGTGCACGGTGACTCCGGCCGGCCCGCGCTGCGGTTGCGCCACCTCGCCAGCGGTACGGACACCGTGTTCTGCGACGGCGCCGCGAGCCTGGCCTGGAGCGGGGACGGGCGGATCGGGTACGCGGCCGGCGGGGACGACCGGCCGGGCGCGGCCTGGACGGCGCGGATCCTGGTCCGGCCCTCGCTGACCGGCCCGGACCAGGTATGGACGACCGACCGCCGGCACTATGTGGTGGCCGCCTGGGCCGGGCCGCACCTGCTGGCGTACGACCTGGACCAGCCCGCGCAGCCCCGGCTGCTCGCGTTCGACGGGCCCGGCCGGGCGCGGCCGCTGGGTCCCGGCGTCCTCGTGGCGGTCTCGCCGAACGGTACGGCCGTGTTCCTGGCGGAGACCGGGGACACCGAGACCCCGCACGTCCGGGTCGTGGAGGTGAGGACCGGTGCCACCCGGGCGCGGTTGCATCTGGCCGGTACCGGCATCGCCGGGGTCGGGCACGCCGGCGACTGGGCCGGGGACCTCGTGGTCGCGGCCGGCGTGCCGGATCCGTTGATCTTCCGGGTCGCCGCGGACTCGATCCGGGTCGAAGCCCGGCTCTCGCTCGATGCCGTGGCCCACCCGTACGGGTTGCGGGAGCCCCGGCTGGTCGGGAACGTGGTGATCGCGTGGGCCGCCACCGACGCCGGGCAGGACCCGCCGACGGCGATCGTCCGCTGCCCGCTCGCGACCCGGGCGTGCGCCGCGGGGGAGACGTTCGCTCCACCGGCCGCACACCCCGTGCGCAACCCCAGCCGCCCCTGACAGCTCAATGTCAGCCGGAGGCGCCGCCGGTGAAGTTCCAGGACGCCAGGCGCAGGGCGGGCGCGGTCCAGCGGGCCACGGCCCAGCTGTCCGGTTGCGCCTGCGGGTACGCCCCGATGCCGAGCACCGCACCCGGACCGAGCGCCTGCGGGTACGACTGGGTGAACCGGAAGTTCTTCACCGGCCGGGTGACCTGACCGTCCTCGATGAGCCACACGCCGTTGCGGGTCAGCCCGGTGACCGCGAGCGTCTTCGGGTCGAGCACGCGCGTGTACCAGAAGTCGGTGACCAGCACTCCGCGTGCCACGGCGGCCACCAGCGCGGCCACCGAGGAGTCCGCCGCCGGCCCGTCGGCCTCCGCGCTCGGGGACTGGTCCAGGGCCGGCGCCGCGATCCGCAGGTTGACCGGGAAGGCACCGAACATGCCGGCGTCGGTGAAGGCGTGGCCGGTCGATTCGGCGCCCGCCCGGGCACCCGTCCGCCGGTCGTGCGCCACGGCCGACGTGATCCCCGCGTCCACGAGGACGAGGCGCTGGCGCGGGGTACCTTCCGCGTCGTGCGGCAGCGCGATCTCGCAGCCGTCGACCGGGTCGTCGACGAGCGTGATGGACGGGTCGAACTGGGACTCGCCGAGCGCGACGAACGAGCGGCGCTCCGCGAACGCCTTGCCGTTGAAGCCCCACACCGCGAGGTTGTGCAGCAGGTCGGCGACCGCGGCCGGTTCGAGGACCACCTCGTACCGGCCGGGCGGCAGCTCGACCGGATCCGCGCTGGCCCGTGCCTTCGCGGCGGCCCGCGCACCGAGCACCCGACCATCCAGATCGGAGAGTGCGGTGGCGGCGAGCCGGGCGACCCCGTCCGCGCCCGCGTTGCGCGCGATGCCGTCCATCGCGGCCTGCGTGGTCTCCCCCGTGGACGATTGCCCGGCGGAGTTGGCGAAGCCACCCCGCCAGTGCTGGGTCCGGATGTAGCCCGCGGTCTCCAGCCCACCCGCGGCATCCACAAAGGACCGTACCCGGGCGGCGCGCTCGGCCGGCGTGGCGGCGGCGGTACCCGCGTCGAAGCCGCCACAGCCGGCCGGCCGGGCCGGCGGGGCGAGACCGGGCCAGCCCGGGTCCACCGGTGCCGTCCGGGAGGCGACCACGGTCCGGTCGACGAGGTCGGCCAGGCCGGAATCGGAGACCACGGTCGTCGCCGCGCTGGCCGTCCGGCCGTCGAGGTGCAGCCGCAGCCGCACCGCGGTCGCCGCCTCGGCCACGTTCTGGTGGATGAACGAGTTCGCGAACCGGGTCAGCGCGAGTGCGTGGTAGTCGACCACCACCTCGGTCTCGACGCCGGTACCGGCGACCGCCCGGACCCGGTCCAGCACCCGCGACGCCATCTCGAGTTCGGCACTCATGCCCGTACCCCCACTCGGACGTCGGTGAAGCGGGCCGGGGCGGCCGGATGGCCGGTGTGCCCGACCTGGCCCGGCTGGCCCTTGCCGCAGTTGGGCGTACCCCAGGGGACGATCTCCGAGGAGAGCATGTCCATCGAGCGCCAGAAGACCGGCCCGATGCCGGTGTACGTCGGGTTGCGCAGCATCCGCCCCACCTTGCCACCCTTGACCTCCCAGCCGATCTCGCAGCCGAACTGGAAGTTGAGCCGCTTGTCATCGATCGACCAGGAACGGTTCATGTCCATGTATATACCGTCGTCCGTCGACGCGATGATCTCGTCGAGCGTGTGCGGTCCGGGCTCCAGGCCGACGTTGGTCATCCGGACCATCGGCAGCCGGGCCCAGCCGTCCGCGCGGACGCTGCCGGCGTAGTCGAGGCCGGCCACCGCGGCCGAGTCCCGCCCGGCGAGGACGCCCACCCAGGTGCCGGCCCGGACCGCGTCCCGCGCGGCGGCGGGCGTGCCCTCGTCGTCGTACCCGAACGTGCCGAGCGCACCCGGGATCGTCGGGTCGATCGTGATGTTCATCAGTTCAGATCCATATTGGAGCGAGCCGAGCCGGGCCAGGTCCAACCAGGACGTACCGGCGAACGCGGCCTCCCAGCCGAGGATGCGGTCCAGCTCGATCGCGTGCCCGACGGACTCGTGGATCTGCAGCGCGAGCTGCTCGCCGCCGAGGATCAACGTGGTGGTCCCGGTCGGGCACAGCGGTGCGGTGAGCAGGGCGCGGGCCTCCTCGGCGATCCGCGGCGCGTGGGCCAGCAGGTCCAGCGCGCTGACCAGATCCCAGCCCCGGGTGCCGTACTGCCCGCGGTAGGACGGGTACGACCGCCGCTGCGTCTCCCCGGCCGAGATCGCGGTCGCCGAGATGCCCGCACCGCACTCGCGGATGTGCTGGTCGATCCGGTGACCCTCGGACGAGACGAACCACTTGTTCGTGTCCCAGATCTGGTAGATGCCTTCGGCGTGGTCCGCCCCGCTGTCGCGCATCACCGCGGTCGCGCCGGCGAGCAGATCGCCCTTGTCCGACAGCGGCACCGCGAGCGGGTCGGTCTCGCAGCCGCTCGACCACGAGTCCACGGCCACCGTCGTCGGTACCAGCTCCGCGGCGGGACCGGCCACCATCGCCGAGGCCGCGGCGATCTCGGCGGCCCGGTGGCCGGCCTCGCGCACCGTGCCGTTCGCGATGTCTGGTACCGCGAAGAAGCCCCAGCTGGAGCCGACGAGCGCGCGGACACCGAGGCCGGCACTCTCCAGCTGCTTGAGTTCCTCGATGTCGCCGTTGCGCGCCGACATCGACTCGTAGCGCCGATGCATCACACGCGCGTCGGCGTACCGGGCGCCGGCGGCGAGCGCCGCCTCCACCGCGGCGGTCGCCGCGTCGAAGTGAGTCATGACCAGCACCCTAGGGCATGCCTTACTCGGCGGCCGCCGGAGCACTCGCAACTTGGTAACGAACGCCGGCGCACCCGTTGACAGCCCGGCCACAAGGAAGGAAAGTTCGCGACACGGACGGCGAGCGGGGCGTCGTGACCGACTTGTTATCTGTGGCCGGTGCGCCATACAGCCTGGCGTAGATTATTTTCATCACTCACGAGGTGGTGGAGGTTCTCTTCACGAGGCGGTACGGCGGGGAAGGTGGCTCGATGACTATGCCGGGCGCGGAGTTCGACGCGCTGGCCGCTGGTGGGTCGGGCGGGATCGCGGTCGCACCTTCGCTGCCGGGCGATCCGGGTACGACCGGCGTACCGGGCGCCTCCGCGAAACAGATCATCGGCCGGTCACCAGGGCAGCTCGCCTGGCTGCGGCTGAAGCGCGACCGCACGGCGCGGTTCAGCGGTGGTCTGGTCGCGCTGTTCATCCTCGTCGCGATCACCGCGCCGGTGGTCGAGATGGTGTACGGCAAAGGCCCGTCGGACCGGTTTCCCGACAAGATAAGCCGGATCGATACGTTCCCCTACGGATACCTCGGCGGCGTGAGCGGCAGCCACTGGTTCGGCGTCATGCCCGGCTCCGCGCAGGACATCTTCATCCACGTCGTGTACGGCCTGCGTACCTCCCTGTCGATCGCGTTCATCTCCGCGGTGATCACCGTGGCGGTCGGCATCGTGATGGGGATCGTCGCCGGTTACGTGGGCGGCAAGGTCGACGGGGTGATCAGCTGGTTCATCGACCTCACGCTGGCGTTCCCGTTCTTCGTCTTCTGCCTCGCGGCCGTACCGCTGGTGACCGCGCGCTTCTACACGCCGCGGGACGAGGTCTCGCCGTACTTCCGTGCGGGTCTGTTGATTTTGATCTTCACCGCGTTCAACTGGACCTACACCGCGCGGCTCGTCCGCGGCCAGGTGTTCTCGCTGCGGGAGCGGGAGTTCGTCGAGGCGGCCCGGGCGGCCGGGGGCGGGGTCGGGCACATCCTGTTCCGCCAACTGCTGCCGAACCTCTGGGCCCCGATCCTCGTGGTCTTCTCGCTGAACGTGCCGCAGTTCATCACGGCCGAGGCGGCCCTGTCGTTCCTCAACATCGGCATGGTCGAACCGACCCCCGACCTCGGCCGGATGATCTTCTCTGGCGCGAAGGTGATCCGGGCCGACCCGGCGTTCGCCATGTTCCCCGGTACGGTCCTGTTCCTGCTCGTGCTGGCGTTCAACCTGTTCGGTGACTCCGTGCGCGACGCGCTCGACCCGAAGTCGTCCCGATAGGAGCCGGCGAATGGTCCGCTACGTGGTCAAGCGCATCCTGCTCGGGGCGCTCACCCTGTTCGTGATCAGCGTGGCCACGTTCCTGCTCTTCTTCGCGGTGCCCAACAACCCGGCCGAGGTCATCTGCGGTAACGGCAAGAGCTGCAGCCAGGCGCGGATCCAGATGCTGGAGGAGCGGTTCGGGCTCAACGACCCGATCCCGGTGCAGTACGCCAACTATATGAAGGGCATCTTCGTCGGGCGCGACATCGGCGCGGCGAACGACCCACGGCACTGCGCGGCGCCGTGCCTCGGCTACTCGTTCCGGTACGACGACGAGGTCACCGACATCATCGGCCAGGCGCTGCCGGTGACACTCTCGATCGTGATCGGCGCCATCACGTTCCAGGTGGTCTTCGGGGTCAGCATCGGCATGATCTCCGCGCTACGCCGGGGAACGGTCTTCGACCGGCTGGCGGTCGGCATCTCTCTCATCGGCGCGTCGACCCAGGTCTACTTCCTCGGGTACATCCTGCTGATCCTCTTCGTGTACGAGACCGGATTCCTCCCGCCGCCCGGATACACACCGATCACCGAGAACCCGCTCGCCTGGGCGGGTGGCCTGCTGTTGCCCTGGATCACGCTCGGCTTCATCTTCTCGGCCGTGTACGCGCGGCTCTCCCGGGCCCAGATGATCGAGACGCTCTCGGAGGACTTCGTCCGGACCGCCCGGGCCAAGGGACTGCCGAAGCGGCAGGTGTACACCAGGCACGCGCTGCGCGCGGCGATCACGCCGATCGTCACGATCGCCGGCCTGGACCTCGGCGCGTACCTGGGCGGGACCGTGATCACCGAGACGGTGTTCGGCATGAAGGGTCTGGGCCTGTTCTCGATCCGCGCCGTGGAGGATCTCGACATGCCGATCGTCATGGCCACCGTGCTGCTCGCGGCCCTCTTCGTGGTCGTGGCGAACCTCGTCGTGGACCTGCTCTACACGGTCATCGACCCGCGCGTGAAGCTCGGCTGAGGGGCACCGATGGCGCCGTACGTAGAGGTCCGGGACCTGAGGGTCCGGTTCACCACCGAGGACGGCGTGGTCCGCGCGGTCGACGGGGTGAGCTTCGCTGTCGACCGTGGACACACGCTCGGGATCGTCGGCGAGTCCGGGTCGGGCAAGAGCGTCACCAGCCTCGCCATCATGGGCCTGCACGACCGCAGGCGCACGAACATCACCGGCCAAGCCCTGGTCGGCGGGCGCGACGTGGTGGCCCTCGACGAGGAGGCGGTCCGCCGGCTCCGGGGTCGGGACATGGCGATGATCTTCCAGGATCCGCTCTCCGCGCTGCACCCGTACTACACGGTCGGCCGGCAGATCATCGAGGCGTACCGGATCCACCACCCGGAGGCGGGCAAGCGCGAGGCCCGCCAGCGCGCCCTGGACATGCTGGGCCGGGTCGGCATCCCGCAGCCGGCGCGCCGGATCGACCAGTACCCGCACGAGTTCTCCGGCGGCATGCGGCAGCGCGCGATGATCGCGATGGCCCTCGTCAACGACCCGGACCTGCTCATCGCCGACGAGCCGACGACCGCGCTGGACGTCACCGTGCAGGCCCAGATCCTCGACCTGCTCGCCGGCCTGCAGGCGGAGTTCCACTCCGCGATCATCCTGATCACCCACGATCTCGGCGTGGTCAGCCAGGTCGCGGACCAGGTGCTGGTGATGTACGGCGGGCGCGGCGTCGAGCACGGCAGCGCGGCACGGGTGCTCCGCGAGCCGCAGCACCCGTACACCTGGGGCCTGCTCTCCAGCGTGCCGACGTTGCACGGTGACGCCGACGCGGACCTGGTACCGATCAAGGGTTCGCCACCCAGCCTGATCAACCTGCCGTCCGGGTGCGCGTTCCATCCGCGTTGCCGCTACCAGCTCGGGCCGGCCAGCCCGTGCGTCACCACCGTGCCGGAGCTGGAACCGACCCGCGACGGGGGCCAGCGGGTCGCCTGCCACCTGCCGGAGACGCAACGCCGCTCGATGCTGGAGGTGGTGCGGTGAGCGGAGTGGAGCGCCGCGGCGCCTGGACCGAGGAGCGCGAGCGACAAAGGCAAGCTCTGCGGCGGGCGCGCAGCGAAGCGAACCAGGGGGCACGGTGACCGCCGAGACCAGTGTCGTCACGGTACCGGCACAGCGCACGCCGCCGGCCGAGCCACTGCTCACTGTGGACGGTCTGATCAAGCATTTCCCGGTACGCCAGGGGATGTTCTCCCGCGACCGGGTGGCGGTCAGGGCGGTGGACGGGATCGACTTCACGGTCTCGTCGGGGGAGACGCTCGGGCTGGTCGGCGAGTCCGGGTGCGGCAAGACGACCACGGGCCGGCTCGTGGTCCGGCTGCTGGAGCCCACCGCGGGCCGGATCCTCTTCGAGGGCCGGGACATCAGCCACGCGAGCCGCCGGGCCATGCGACCGCTGCGCTCCGATCTGCAGATCATCTTCCAGGACCCGTACGCGTCGCTGAACCCCCGGCACACCGTCGGGAAGATCGTGGCGATGCCGTTGCAGGTCAACGATGTGGAGCCGGGCGGCGGGGTGAAGCGCCGGGTACAGGAACTGCTGGAGATCGTCGGGCTGAACCCGGAGCACTACAACCGGTACCCGCACGAGTTCTCCGGCGGGCAGCGCCAACGCATCGGTGTGGCCCGCGCGCTCGCCCTGCGGCCCAAGCTGATCGTCGCCGACGAGCCGGTCAGCGCGCTGGACGTCTCGATCCAGGCGCAGATCATCAACCTGCTGCGCGATCTGCAGCACGAGTTCAACCTCGCGTTCCTGTTCATCGCGCACGACCTGGCCGTGGTGCGGCACTTCTGCCAGCGGGTGGCGGTGATGTACCTCGGGAAGATCGTGGAGACCGGTACCCGGGAACAGATCTATACGCGCTCGGCCCACCCGTACACCCGGGCTCTGCTCTCCGCGGTGCCGGACGTGACGACGCTCGGCGGTGAGCGGCGCACCCGGATCCGGCTGACCGGCGATGTGCCGACGCCGCTCGATCCGCCGTCGGGCTGCCGGTTCCGGACCCGGTGCTGGAAGGCCCAGGACCGGTGCGCGGCCGAGGAACCGTTGCTGCGCCCGATGCCGAGCGGGCAGCTGGCCGCCTGCCACTTCCCGATCGAAGGCGAGTGATGTCCATAGTGGATGATCGCCGTTTGGTACGCGAACGCGGATGCGGGAGCCAGTGATGATTACGAAAAATTACCTGCGATCACCTCATCTCGGAGGTAATTTTCCGCCAAGCCGAGATGGGGTCGTTGTAAATCCGTGATGATCGTGCGGTCCGGTACGGCTACGGTCAATGGCTAACCGGCCGCGCGCACCGCGGGTCCGTTCGTCCAACAGGTCAGTGGGAGGACACGTGAAAAGTCGACCTCGCCTCGCGGTTGCGGCCGTTGGCGCGTTCGCGCTGGTGGCGGCGATGCTGGGCGCATGCAGCCAGAAGACGCAGGAAGGTGAGCAGGGCGGTCAAGGTTTCACCGAGACGCAGGGCGTGATCGCCACCGACCCCAAGGACTCGCAGGGACCGGCGCCGGCCGTGCAAGGCGCGACCAAGGGCGGCACGCTGCGCATCATCCAGGCGGACGACTACGAACACCTGGACCCACAGCGCAACTACACACTCAACGCCACGGCGCTCGGTCACCTGATCTACCGGACGCTGACCGCGTTCCGGGACGACGGCAAGGGCAAGCTCACCCTCGTCGGTGACCTCGCCACCTCACCGGGCAAGGACGTCAACAAGGACTGCAAGGTCTGGGAGTACACGCTCAAGGACAACCTGAAGTTCGAGGACGGCACGCCGATCACCGCCGACGACGTGGCGTTCGGCATCACCCGCAGCTTCGACCCGGACCTGTCCGACGGTGCCACGTACGTCCAGGCCTGGATGGCGGACAGCGGTGACTACAACGCGACCTACAAGGGTCCGTACAAGTCGGCCGACGCCAAGGCGCCCGGCCTGGAGGTCAAGGACGCCAAGACGCTGGTCTTCACGTTCCAGACGCCGCGCTGCGACACGCCGTACGCGATGTCGATGAACACCACAGTGCCAGTGCCGAAGGCCAAGGACACCAAGGACAAGTACGACGACCGGCCGTTCGCGTCGGGCCCGTACAAGATCAAGGAGTACAGCAAGGGCCGGCAACTGGTCCTCGAGCGCAACTCGAACTGGGATCCGAACACCGACCCGATCCGGCACGACTACCCGGACCAGGTCTTCGTCGAGATCGGCCCGGACCAGACCCAGTCGAGCGAGCGCGTCGTGGCGGACCGGGGTGACGACCAGTTCGCGATCGCGCACGACGGCATACCGCAGGGTCTTGTCCCTACCGTCTACCGGAAGCCCGAGTACGCGAACCGGGTCATCGACGCGCCGACCGGGCTCGTCTGGCGGATATCGATCAACAATGATCGGGTCAAGGACCTCAAGGTCCGTCAAGCCATCGCGTTCGCCCTCGACAAGCAAGGCATCCTGGATGTCTTCGGCGGCCAGGCCGCCGGCACGATCACGCACCAGATCCTGCCCGAGGGAACGATCGGCTACAAGAAGTACCCGAACCCGTACGACGGTGGCCCGAACGGCGACCCGGAGAAGGCAAAGACGCTCCTCGGTGGCCAGAAGGTCAAGCTGGTCATGCTCTGCCGTCAGGTCGACGAGCCGTACCTGAAGGCGTGCAACGTGGTCAAGACCAGCCTTGAGCGGGCGGGCATCGAAGTTGTGGTCACACCAATCGTCCGCAACCAGCACAACCCGACGACGGAGCGACGCGGCAACCCGTACGACATCTACATGCCCGGTTGGGCGCCGGACTGGCCTTCGCCGGCCTCCACGCTCCCCGTGCTCTTCGATGGTCGGAGCCTCGTCGCTACCGGCAACAGCAACAACGCGTACTTCAACGAGCTGACCGACGAGTTCGCGCGGATCGAGAAGCTGAACGCCAACGAGGCGCCGCCGGAGTACATGAAGCTGGACGAGCGGATCATCAAGGAGTACTGCCCTGCGGTGCCGATCTTCCAGGCCCGCAACCTCCTCATCATGGGCTCGAAGGTCGGCGGGGTGTTCAACTCCGACGCGATCGGCCAGGAGGTCTACTACAACGCGTACCTGAAGCAGTAAGGCACATATAGATGGATCGGGGCGCTCCAGCTCGGCCGGGGCGCCCCGAACCGTTTCTGCACGAGCCGATCACTCGGCGACCAGAGGGCTGACGAGCGTGCCGAGCTTGGTCCGCACCCGGTCCGAGTCGGCGTGGTCGAGGTCCTCCAGGATGGCCAAAGCGTTCCGCCAAGCGGCCGACCGACGATCACCGATCGGTCCACGCCCAGCAGTGACCGCAGCCCCGCCACATGCACCCGCACCTGCTCCGCCGCCGCCGGCGGCTGCGAATCCCACAACACATCGACGATCTCCGCCTGGGACACCAGCCGGCCGGGGTGCAGTGCCAGCAACCCGAGCAGCGCCCGGGGCATCGGCGCCCGCACCGACAGCTCCACGCCGCCCCGGCGCACCACCAGCGGTCCCAACACACCCACCGACAACACATCGGCGGCGGGTGCACCCAGCACCGCCGTCAACCGGCGCAGCGACGACTCCCGCGGCCGGACCGCTCCACGCTCGATGGCCCGCACCGACCGCACGCTCAACCCGGAGCGCCTGGCCAGCTCCTCCTGCGTCCACCCGAGTCGCTGCCGGTGACGCCGTGCCACCTCACCCGGCTCCCGCACAGGCGTCGATGATTCCGGCCGGTACCCATGCCGCACAAGCCGTTACGGCAGAGATCGCCGCAGGAAGTCCAGTTCCAGGGCGAGCAGCCGGTCGGCCAGACCACCGGAGGCCATGTGGGTGACCGACGGCAGCGGTACCACCGAGTGCGTCCGGCCGGCACCGAGCAGCGCGGCCGACAGGCGCAGCGTGTGCGCGGCGACCACGTTGTCGTCCGCCAGCCCGTGGACGAGCAGCAGCGGCCGGACCTCCTCGGGCCGGCCCGGCGGCTCCGCGGCGAGCGTGACCAGCGAGTGGTGCGCGTACACCTCGGGGTTCTCGTCCGGCAGGCCCAGATAGCGCTCGGTGTACGCGGTGTCGTAGAGCGACCAGTCGCTGACCGGCGCGCCGACGATGCCGCAGTGGTACACGTCCGGCCGGCGCAGCACGCCGAGCCCGGCCAGCCAACCGCCGAACGACCAGCCGCGGATCGCCACCCGTCCCAGGTCGAGGTCCGGGTGCTTGGCGGCCAGCGCCTCCAGCGCCTCGACCTGGTCGGTGAGGATGACGTCGGCCATCCGCCGGTGGATCACCTTCTCGAAGCTGGGCGCCACGCCGGGCGTACCCCGGTTGTCGACGACGACCACGGCGAACCCGGCGTCCGCCCACCACTGGCGCTCCAGCCACTTGCCGCGGGTCGCCATGACCTCCTGGTGCATCGGGCCGCCGTACACGTCGACGAGCACGGGCAGCCGCCGCCCGGCCACGTGCGAGCGCGGGTAGAGCACCCCGGTCGGCAGCCGCCGGTCGGTGACCCGCTCCAGGGTCGGCCGGGGTGCGTACGGTGCCGATCCGGCGAACGACGTGATCGAGCCCGGCTCGACCCCGTCCGCCAGGACCGTCCACTGTGTACCCGAGTGGTCGAGCGAGGCGCGCCCGACGACGAGCGTGCCGCCGCCGGCGTACCCGACGTGCCAGCCGGAGTCGGTGGTGAGCCGGCGGGCGTCGATGTGCGTGGCGCTGCCGCCGGTCCGGATCCGGAACAGGTGCTGCTCGGACGGCTCGCCGTCGCTGCCCTCGACGAGCAGGTCGGTGATGCCCGAGCCGGGATCGGTGCGCAGCCGGCCGCAGACCCGCCGGACGTACAGGCTGGGTGGGGTGAGCAGGGTCCCGTCGGCGAAGAGGCACCGCGCGTCGTACCCGTCGTGGGCCAGCTCGCCGCCGACCAGCACCCGGCCGTCGGGCAGGTACCCGGGCGTACCCGGGACGGGGTCCACCCAGCGCGGGTCGGCGAGCTCCGCGTGCACCTGCGTCTCCCCGGTGCGGGGGTCCACCGCGAGGACGAGGCCGTGCTGCTGCAGGCGGCGCAGCACGGTGATGAGCGGTCCACCGCCGGCGTCCCAGTGCACCGAGACCAGGTACGGGTAGACCTCCCGGTCCCAGTGCACGTCCACCCAGCCGCCGTCGAGGTCGAGCAGGTGCAGGGTGACCTCGGCGTTCGGTCCGCCGGCCCGCGGGTACGCGACGGTCGTCGGCGGCTGCTCCGGGGTGGACGGGTCGTGCAGGTGCCAACGCGGCAGCCGGGAGTCGTCCACCCGGCTGGCGAGCAGCGACCGGCCGTCCGGCGCCCACCAGAAGCCGCGGAACCGGCTGAACTCCTCGGCCGCGATGAAGTCCGAGAGCCCCCAGGTCACCCCGCCGCGCTCGCCGGCCAGCAGGATGTCCCGGCCGGAGAGGTCGACGACGTGCAGCGCCCCGCTGGTGACGTACGCGACCCGCTGGCCGGACGGGTCCGGCCGCGGGTCGACCGCCGGGCCGGCCGCGGTCAGCTCGGTGACGCCGCCGTTGACGAGATCGGCCAGGAACAGCCGGCTGCCGAGCGGGAACGCGGCGATCCGGGCCGCGGGATCGGTCGCGTACGAGCCGATCCCGGTCGCGGTCAGCCGCAGCCGCTCCCGCAGCACGCGCTCCTCGGGCGGGAGGTCCCCGGCGTCGAGCAGGGCAGCCGGATCGACGATCTCCCGTTCCCGGCGCTCGGCCACGTCGTACACCCACAGCCGGTCCGCCTTGTCGTACGGGCCGGACGAGCGCAGGAACACCACCCGTGCGCCGTCGCCGCCGATGGTCACCGCCCGCGGCGCCCCGCTGGTGAACCGGCGGGTACGGGCCGACTGCTCGGGAAAGCTCGAGGTCGTGGACTCCACGTCCACGATCGTGACTCCTGAAGACCGTTCTTGCGAGCGATTGCGCCCGTGTCGTGGCCCCGGCCGGTCCTCCGCGACTCGCGCCGGTCGAGCCGGATCGGTTACCGTGGTTGGGCACCGGTGAGGGGCATCGATGGACCAACGCGATACGCTGCAGGCGAAGAAGCTGCGCGAGAGCTTCGCTGCCGAGCTGCGCCGGTGGCGGACCATCCGCCGGTGGACCATGCGGGATCTCGCCGAGCGGATGCTCTTCGATCCGTCGTACATCAGCCACGTCGAGGGGCTGCGGCACCGGCCGACCGAGGACTTCGCCCGGCGCGCCGACGAGGCCCTGCGCGCCTCTGGAGCGCTGCTCGCGATCTGGCAGCAGTACGACGCGGCCCGCGGTACCGGCCGTCCGGAGCGGATCGTCGCGGCGCCCGAACCGTCCGGCCAGGCCGCGCTCGTGGTCGAGCGCGAGGAGGCCGTGCAGTACTTCGACGGCGAGGTCTATTCCGTGGCGATCCGCCGGGACCTGCACAACCAGACCGCCGCGCCGGTGATCCGGTACTTCATCCGGGTCAGCGTGGACGAGGGCCTACCACTGTCCATCGAGGACCTCGGGCTGACCGCGACCTGCGAAGGCCGCTCGATGGCGATCGATGTCGAGACGGACCACGACGCGTTGAAGGAGATGTGGCTGCTGTTCCGCAATCCGGGCTGCCGCTTCCCGCTGCAGCCGGGCGGGCGGACCACGATCGAGTACCGCTACCGGGTACCGAAGCACATCTGGGGCGACTGGTTCCAGCGCTCGATCCGGATACCGACCCGGCTGCTCGTGGTGCGCCTGGTGTTCCCGATCGAGCACGCGCCGAGCGAGGTGTGGGGGCTGGAGACCTCCCCGCCGGTCGCGGACGGCACGCTCGACATCGACCTCACCCGGACGGCCACCGAACGGATCTACGAGTGGAAGACGCAAGATCCCTGGATGGATGCCCGGTACCGGCTCGAATGGCAGTTCCCCTCGAACCGGCCCGGCCCGTCACACCACCAGCCGGGCGAGCATGTCGACGTCCACGTCGACCAGGCTCTCCACCACTAGGTCACCGTTCACGGCCGGAAGCCCGCCGGTGAGTCCGCCGGTGGGCCCGCCGAAGAGCCCGCCGACCAGCACCACCCGGCAGCCGGCCGCCCGGGCGCTGGTGGCGCCGGGTGCGGAGTCCTCGACCGCGACGCACCGCCCCGCGGGTACGCCCAGCCGCGCCGCGGCCGTGAGGTAGGGCTCCGGGTCGGGCTTGGGCGCGCGTACGTCGTCGCCGCAGACCACCACGTCGAAGTGGTCCCGACCGACCGTGTCCAGCACCAGGTCGACCAGCGGGCGGTTGGTGGAGGTGACCAGCCCGGTCGGGATCCGGGCGGCCCGGACCCGCCCGATCAGGGTCAGTGCCCCCGGCCGTAGCCGGATCTGGTCGAGGTATATCTCGCGGACCCGGGCCTCCACCCAGGCGACGTCCGCGGCCAGGTCGCGACCCTGCCAGGACAGGTGGTCGTGGACCAGGGCCATGGCGTCCACGGAGGCGAGCCCCTGCGTCATCGCGAGGATCTCGGCGGCGACGTTCGCACCGCGCTCCGCGGCGAGTGCGCTGACCGCGCCGTCCCAGACCGCATCACTCTCGATGAGCGTGCCATCGAGATCGAAAAGCACGGCGGACAGCGACTGAGCAGCCATCCCTGCCACCCTAGGACGGGTCAACGGCTGATCCGCCCGCTATCAAAATCGTCCGAGATGAATGAGTGCGCGGTCACGATTCACTCATGGCGGGACGCTTGGCAAGATCACTGGCCTTTTGCAAGGTGCGAGGCGGCCGGACAAGGGTGCAAGATGCGCTTCGAGTCCGAGTCGCTATAAGGGCGGCCGCATAATCTCCGGGTGATCGACAGCGAGGCGATGGCCGGATTCGGCATCGTCCAGAGCGGCGCGGCCGGCGACGCGATGCTGCGCCGGCCGGTGTCTGCGGTGGACCTGCCGGCCGAGGGCCCGTACCTGGCGCAGGTGCTGGGAAAGCTGCACGACGTCGCGGGGCTGGCTCGGGCGTACCACCCGTTCGCCGCGGGGATGGGCCTGGCGGCGCCGCAGATCGGCATCGCCCGGGCGGTCGCCATCGTGCAGCGGCCCGGCCAGGACGGGTTCGTCACGCTCGTCAACCCGATGGTCACCGCCGCCTGCGACATCACCGTCGAGTTCGAGGGTTGCCTGAGCTTCTTCGACGTCCGGGGCGGTGTGCCGCGGGCCAACCGGCTGACGGTCAGCTACCAGCTGCCGGACGGCGGGTGGCGGACCGAGACGTTCGTCGGTGCCCTCGCCCGGCTGGTCGCCCACGAGATCGACCACCTCTACGGCCGGCTCTACATCGACCGGATGGAGCCGGGTGCGCCCCTGGTGCCGGTAGCGGAGTACCGCCTGCGCCGGTGCGTAGAGTTGTCCGGGTGACAACGCTCCCCGAGCGTCGCATGGTGCTCGTGCACGCGCACCCGGACGACGAGTCGATCAGCACCGGCGCGACCATGGCCCGGTACGCCGCCGACGGATGTCACGTCACGCTGGTCACCTGCACGCTGGGCGAGGAGGGTGAGATCCACGTCCCCGAGCTGGCCCAACTCGAGGCGGCCCAGGCGGACCAGCTGGGCGGCTACCGGATCGCCGAGCTGGACCGGGCCTGTACCGCGCTGGGCGTGACCGACCACCGGTTCCTCGGCGGCGGGGGCCGGTACCGCGACTCCGGGATGATGGGTCTGCCCGCCAACGAGCACCCGCGCAGCTTCTGGCGCGCCGACCTGGACGAGGCCGCCGGCCACCTGGTCGAGGTGCTGCGGGAGATTCGGCCCCAGGTGCTCGTCACGTACGACGCGAACGGGTTCTACGGTCACCCGGACCACATCCAGGCACACCGGGTCGCGATGCGCGGCGCCGAGCTCGCCGCCCGGGAGGGCTTCGGCCCGGCGAAGATCTACTGGAACGGGCTGCCCAAGAGCGTGCTGGAGGCCGGCATCGAGGCGTTCGCCGAGTCGTCGGAGAACCCGTTCGCGGAGATCTCGACGATCGAGGACTTCCCCTTCGGTACGCCGGACAGCGAGATCGCCGCCCGCATCGACGGTACCGACTACGCCGACGCGAAGGTGGCCGCCCTGCGTGCCCACGCCACGCAGATCCCGGCAGACTCGTGGCTCTACTCGATCGCCGGCAACTTCGGCGAGGAGTTCATGGGCGTGGAGTACTACCTCCTGGGCGCCGGCGAGCGGGGGCCCGGCACCGGGCCGTACGGCTGGGAGGATGACCTCTTCGCGGGCCTGCCGGTCGCGTTGCCGTGAGTGTTTCGGATCTTGCCCTGCGGTTCACGGGGACGCTGGTCGCCGTCGTGGGCGCGGTGGCGACCGCGGTAATGGCCGCGTTCCTCACCCCGCTCTACGCGGGCACGGTACGGCTGCCGGTGGCGATCGTCGTCGCGGTGGCGGCGAACTACGCCCTCGTGTGGTTCACGTACCGGGTGACCGAGCACAAGCTCGTCGCGTTGCTGCCCGGCCTGGTGTGGATGGGCGTGATGATCCTGTTCTCGGCCCGGACGAGCGAGGGCGACATCGTGCTCGCCGGCAACAACTGGGTCGGGCTCGCGACGATCTTCACGGGGGTGGCGGCGTACGCGGTCGCCGCCTACCGCTTGCTCATCCCCCCGCCGCCGCCCGTTCGGCCGTCTCCCGGTCCGCCGGCAACAGACCGGCAGCGAGCGTTCCCGCCAGGGCCGGATCCGGCTGGCGATCAAGCTCGGCCAGCCCGTCCCGCCGATCCTCCACAGTGGAGCACGCCGCGCTGAGCAGGAACAGCCGGCGCCGCCGCCGACGTGAGGCGCGACACTGTGCTCGTACACTTCGAGTGTTTTGTCCGCCTCTATCCAAATGCCGTTGATATGGTGATCAGGTCCTCCCCACACCCCTCGGACAGGATGATGGCGAATCCCTTCACCTCTCGTTTCCGCCGCCCCGTGATCGCTGGCGTGATCGCCGCCGCGGTGGCTCTCCCGCTCGTCGGCGGCGGCGCGGCCTACGCGTACGCGGGCGACGTGCCGCGGGGCACGACCGTGCTCGGTGTGGACCTGGGCGGCAAGAGCACGGAGCAGGCGGCCCGGGCGCTGCGCGACGGCTTGGCCGCGCGCGAGGACCAGCCGGTCACCGTGACGATCTCCGGCCAGCGGGCCACGATCGAGCCGGACGCCGTCGGGCTCGCCGTCGATGTCGACGGTACGGTCGACCGCGCCGCCCGGAGCAGGAACCCGCTGAACGCGTTCTTCGGCCGGGGCCAGGACGTGGAACCCGTGGTCCAGGTCGACCGCGACCGGCTCGCCGCCGCGCTGGCGGCGCCGGCCGCCGCGGTGACGAGGGCCGCCACCGCGCCGGCGATCCGGTTCGACGGGCTCACCCCGAAGCCGACCCATCCCACGGCCGGCAGGGGCCTCGACCCGCAGCGCTCGGCCGACGTGGTCACCGCCGGCTGGCTGCGGCGGGACGTGATCGAGATCCCGGTCGTGGACCGCCAGCCCGCGATGACCGCGGCGGACGTCGACGCGATGGTCACCCAGCTGGCCCGCCCGGCCGTGGCCGCGCCGGTGACCGTCCGGCTCTCCGGCGGCAAGGGCGGCGGCCTGACCGTGTCCCGGCAGGCGATCGCGAAGAGCCTGGTGCTCACCGGCGACGCCGGCGGCACGATCACGCCGCGGGTGGACGAGGCGAAGCTGCGCGGCGCGCTGCGAAGCGCGCTGAAGAAGGTGGAGCGCCCGCCGCAGACCGCTTCCGTGCCGGGCACCGTGCTCGCCAGCACCGGCGGTACGGTCGTCGACACCGCGGCACTCTCCCGTGACCTGCTCGGCGTGCTGCCGAAGGCGGCGCCGCGGACGGTCGACGCCGGCCTCACCACGGTGGCCGCCAGGCCGATCCCGGACGAGCTGGCCCGGCAGGGCATCCGCGAGCAGGTCTCCTCGTTCACGACGTACTTCACCGGCGGGCTCTCCGCACCGCGCAGCTCGAACATCGCGACGATCGCCCGCGAGGTCGACGGCGCGATCGTGCCGCCCGGCGAGACGTTCTCGCTCAACGGGCACACCGGGCCGCGCGACTACGCCCAGGGCTACCAGGACGCGCCGGTGATCCTCAACGGCAAACTGGTACCGGGGGTGGGCGGCGGCGTCAGCCAGTTCACCACGACGCTGTTCAACGCGACCTACTACGCCGGGCTCGAGGACGTCTTCCACCAGCCGCACGGGTACTACTTCTCCCGGTACCCGTCGGTGATCGAGTCGACGATCTTCTACCCCGACCTTGACTTCGAGTTCCGCAACGACTCCGACCACGCGGTGCTCATCGACACCTCGTACACCGAGAACTCGGTCACCGTGTCGATCTGGGGCACCAAGCGGTACGACGTCTCGACCGAATGGAGCCCGCGGCGGGACATCGTGAAGCCGGCGGCGCAGAAGCTGCCGAAGGGGCCGACGTGTATTGCCACGGAGGGTAGCGAAGGGTTTACTCAGGACGCCTGGCGCATCTTCCGGCAGGGCGGTAAAGAAGTCAGTCGAGAAAAGTTCACCTGGCGGTACGACGCGGAACCGCGGTTCACGTGTGAGTGATGGGGGGACCCCGGATGTGGGACCGGTGGCGGCGGATCGGCTTGCTGGCGGCCGGTCTATTCGCGATCACCGTGGTGGCACGACTGGTTTCCCGGTTCTGGGCCGATGACAACGAGAGCCGCCAGGACATTCTCGCCTGGGTGGCGTACGGGGCGGTCGCGCTGCTCCTCGCCGTGATGGCGTACCTGTGGGGGCGGCGCTACCCGATGGGCCGGGCCGCCCTGGACTTGGCCGCCGCCGCGCTGGCCGGCTGCGTGCTCTCCGTGCTCGTCGGCCCGTACATCAGCGGCGGTTCCCCGTTCGAGGCCGGTGCCGGCAACTTCTTCGCGGGCATCTGGCTCTACGCGGCGTTCGCCATCGGCGGGTCGCTGCTCGGCATCATCGCGCTCATGGCGGTCGGCCAGGACTACCGGTCCCAGGCGCTGAAGCGGTACGCCGAGATGGCCCGGGCCAAGCCGCGCCGGCCGGTCAAGCGGTAGGGCGGCCGGGTCCGTCCAGCCGCCACGTGATGTACGCGTGGTGGGTGGCGAAGCCGAGCCGCTCGTACAGCGCCAGCGCGGCGCTGTTCTGCCCCTCCACCTGCAGGTAGCACCGGGTCGCGCCGACCTCGGTCGCCCAGCCGCCGAGGGCCCGGACCAGCCGCCGGGCCAGCCCCCGGCGGCGGGCCTCGGGAGCCACGGTGACCAGGGAGATGCCGAACCAGTCGCCGGTGACCACGCCGCGGGCGGCGCCGACCAGCACGCTTCCGTCGTACAGGCGGGCGAAACGGACCTGAGGTGGCGCGGTGAGGATGTGGCGGGCGACCGCCGGGACGGGGCCCTTCCAGCCGGCCACCAGGTCGATGACCTCGTCGTCCGGGTCGGCGGTCAGCCGTACCCCGGCCGCGTCGCCCACCGGCACCGGACCGGTCTGGACCAGCGTGGTCGGCTGGGCGGTCCAGCCCTCGGACGCGAGCAGGCGGGCCACCGGCGTGGCGAGCGGCAGCGGCGTGGTGATCCGCGGGACGAGGCCGCGCGCGGCGTACCAGTCGACCGTGGCGGCGAGAGCCTCGGTGCGCGGCCGGCCGGGGGAGCCGATGGCCAGCGCTGAATTGGCCCGGTTGGTCCAGCCCTCCGCGGCCCGCAGCAGCCAGGCCCCGAGCGGCTCGGTCTCCGGCGCCGGCCAGGCCGCCGCCGCGGCCCGTTCCAGGCTCAGGATGTCGCGCGCCGCCGGCGGTACCCGCTTGGCGAGGGCCACCGTGTCCAGCGGTACGACCAGCAGCCCGCGACCGGTATCGAGGGTGGCATCGGTGTCCGTGAGGCTGACGAGCCGGCCCAGGGCATCAGAGAACTGTGGCCGATCCTCGCGGATCCCGACAAATCTCCGCACTACAACGCGATATCCTACATCCCCGGGCCCGAGCACAATCGACCCCCTCCCGCCGGAGATACTAGGCTCGTAGCCGCCGTGGCCGACACGGCGAGGGACGTGTGAGAGGACGACCCGTGACCTACATCATCGCCGAGCCGTGCGTAGATCTGCTCGACAAGGCCTGTGTCGAAGAGTGCCCGGTCGACTGCATCTACGAGGGCAACCGGATGCTCTACATCCATCCCGATGAGTGTGTCGACTGCGGGGCGTGCGAGCCGGTCTGCCCGGTCGAAGCCATCTTCTACGAAGACGACGTACCGGAGCAGTGGAAGGACTACACGACGGCGAACTACGAGTTCTTCGAGGATCTCGGGTCGCCGGGAGGCGCCTCCAAGGTTGGAAAGATCGACAAGGATGCGACGTTCGTGGCCGCGCTGCCGCCCCGCGAGGTCGAGCACTGATCGAGCTGCCGGACTTTCCCTGGGACGTCCTCGAACCGGCTAAGGCGGTCGCGGCCGCGCATCCCGACGGCCTCGTCGACCTGTCGATGGGGACGCCGGTGGACCCGGTGCCGGGCATCGCCCAGGCGGCACTGGTCGCTGCCGCCAACTCACCCGGGTACCCGCTGACCGCCGGTACCCCGGCACTGCGGTCCGCCATCACGGGCTGGGTCGAGCGGCACTGCGCCACCACCGGGTCCTTCGCGGTGCTGCCGACCATCGGCTCCAAGGAGCTGGTGGCCTCGCTGCCGGCGCTGCTCGAGCTGGGACCCGGCGACGAGGTGGTCATCCCCTCGGTGTGCTACCCGACGTACGAGGTCGGTGCCCTGCTGGCCGGGTGCGACGTGGTCCGGTCGGACTCCCTCGTCTCGCTCGGTCCCGCCCCGCGGGTCCGGCTGGTCTGGGTGAACTCTCCGTCCAACCCGACCGGAGCGGTGCTGCCCGCGACCCACCTGCGCAAGGTCGTCGACTGGGCCCGGGAGCGCGGCGCGGTGGTCGCGTCCGACGAGTGCTACCTCCCGCTCGGCTGGGACTCCGCGCCGGTGTCGGTCCTCTCCGCCTGCGACGGCGCGTACGACGGCGTACTGGCCGTGCACTCACTCTCGAAACGGTCCAACCTGGCCGGCTACCGGGCCGGGTTCGTGGCCGGCGATCCCTCGCTCGTGGCGAGGCTGCTGGAGCGGCGCAAGCACGCCGGAATGCTGGTACCGGCGCCGGTGCAGGCCGCGATGGCGGCCGCGCTCGGCGACGAGTCCCATGTGGAGGCTCAACGGTCGCTGTACGCGGCCCGGCGGGCCGCGCTCCGGGATGCGCTGACCGGTACCGGCTTCACCATCGAACACTCGGTGGCCGGCCTGTACCTGTGGGCGACCCGGGGCGAAGACTGCTGGTCCACGGTGGACTGGTTCGCCAAGCGCGGCGTACTGGTGGCACCCGGGGCGTTCTACGGCCCGGCCGGCGCGTCCCACGTACGGCTGGCGCTGACCGCCTCGGACGAGCGGATCTCCTCGGCCGTGGCGCGGTTGGGGCGTACCCGTGGATGACCCGGTGGTCGCGGTTCGCGGCTCGGCGACCCGTGAGGTGCCGCCCGAGATCGCCCGGGTCTCGGTGGAGGTCTCCGCCCGGGACGCCGACCGCAGGGCCACGCTGGCCCGGCTCGCCGACCGGGTGGCGGCGGTACGCGCGGAGCTGGACTCGTTCGCCGCCGCGATCGAGCGCCGGGAGACGTCCAACCTCAGCGTCTGGCCGGAGACCAAGGGCCGCGTCGAGCGGGTGACCGCGTACCACGGCAGCGCGAGCACCACGGTCACGGTGACCGACCTGACCGTGCTCGGCGACCTCATGCTGCGCCTGGCGGACCTGGACCATACGAGCGTCTCCGGCCCGTGGTGGGCGGTACGCCCGGACAGCCCGGTGCACCGCGACGTCCGCCGGGCCGCGGTGGAGGATGCCGTGCAGCGGGCCCGGGAGTACGCCGGCGCGGTCGGCGCCCGCCTGGTACGGCTGCTGGAGATCTCCGACCTGGCGCTGGGCGCGCAGCCGGTGGCCGTGCGGGCGCTGGGCTTCACCGGCGCAGGTGCCGACAGCGGGCCCACCTTCGACCTCGACCCGCAGGTGCAGACCGTGCAGGCCGAGGTCGCCATGCGGTTCACGATCACCGAGCCGGTCGGGATAACCGGCGGCGACGGGCGGCGGGACCCGGTACCCTGAGCATCGTGCGTCGCCACCTGTCCGTGCTGATGCGCCGCCCCGTGTGGGGGTCGGCGTAGGCGTTGTCGCGCCTTCAGCGGGTCCCCGCGTGGGGCCCGCTCTCGTGTTGTCCGGGCCCCGCTCTGCTCGTCCACAGTGGAGGCTCTGATGTACCTGACCACCCCCATCTACTACGTCAACGATGTGCCACACCTGGGGCACGCCTTCACGACCGTGCTCGCCGACGCGCTGGTCCGCTGGGAACGGCTGCGGGGGCGACCGGCCCGCCTGGTGACCGGCACCGACGAGCACGGACTCAAGGTCGCGCGGGCCGCGGCCGCGGCCGGGGTCGCGCCGGCCACACTCGCCGACGACACCGCCGCGCGGTTCCGGTCCGCCTGGCAGGACCTGTCCATCGGGTACGACGCGTTCGTGCGTACCACGTCGCCGGAGCACTCCGCGGTGGTGCACCGGCTGCTGCGATCGGTCCACGACGGTGGCTTCGTCTACCTGGGTACCTACGACGGCCGTTACTGCGTGGCCTGCGAGGCCTACGTCTCGGCGCCGTCCTGCCCGGTGCACCGCCGGCCGACCGAGCACGTGGCCGAGGAGAACTACTTCTTCCGGCTGTCGGCGTTCGCCGCCGATCTGGAGGAGTGGCTCACCGAGTCGGACGTGGTCCGGCCGGTCTCGCGCCGCAACGAGGCACTGGCCTTCGTCCGCGCCGGCCTGGCCGACTTCTCGATCAGCCGGCCGTCGCTCGGCTGGGGAATCCCGCTGCCGTGGGACCCGAAACACGTGGCGTACGTGTGGTTCGACGCGCTCGCGGCATACCTGACCGGGGCCGGGTGGGGTACGCCGTCGTTCGGCACCTGGTGGCCCGCGCACCACCTGATCGGCAAGGACATCCTGCGGTTCCACGCGATCTACTGGCCGGCGATGCTGCTCGCCGCCGAGCTGCCGTTGCCGTCCCGGGTCACCGTGCACGGGTTCCTGCTCACCCGCGGGGAGAAGATCTCCAAGTCGGGGCTGCGCGGGGTGCCGCTCGACTCGCTGGTCTCCTCGTACGGCGCGGACGCCGTGCGCTACCACCTGCTGCGGTCGTACCCGGTCGGGCCGGACGGGGACTTCTCGGTGGGCGGGTTCGTGGCCCGGTACCACGCCGACCTGGCGAACACGCTCGGCAACCTGGTGTCCCGGTTGGCGGCGCTGGTGGTGGCGCGTGCCGGGGGTGTCGGGCCGGCGCCGCGGGCCGACTCGCCGCTGGCATCCGTCGCCGTGGCCGCGGTCGACGAGGCACGTGCCGGGTGGGACGACGGGCAGCCGGCCGAGGCACTGGCGGCGGTGTGGCGGCTCGTCGCCGCGACGAACTCCGCTCTGGTGGCGGCGGAGCCGTGGCGGCTCGCTCCCGGGTCGGCGGCCCTCACGGCGGTGCTCGGCGGCGCGCTGGAGGCGCTGCGGCTGGTCGCGGTGCTCGTCTCGCCCGCGCTGCCGGGTACCTCCACGTCGATCCTGTCCCGGATCGGCGTGCCGGACGGCCCCGCGTCCCTCGACTGGGGTGGCTACCCGGGCGGACTGCCGGTGGTCAAAGGCCCGCCGCTGTTCCCCCGGGTCTCCTGAGCGGGGTTCACCCGGTCGCGTGCAGGGCGGCGTTGAGGGCGACGCTGCCCGCGGTACGCGGGCGGGCCTCGATCGCACCGGTCACCGAGTTGCGGATGAACAGCAGACCGTCCACTCCGGACAGTTCGGCGGCCTTGACGATCCGGCCGTCCGGCAGGGTCACCTTCGAGCCGGCGGTGACGTAGCAACCGGCCTCGACCACGCAGTCGTCGCCGAGCGAGATGCCGATGCCGGAGTTCGCGCCCAGCAGGCAGCGCTCGCCGACCCGTACCGTCTGCTTCCCGCCACCGGAGAGCGTGCCCATGATGGACGCGCCGCCGCCGACGTCCGACCCGTCACCCACGACCACGCCGGCCGAGACCCGACCCTCCACCATGGACACGCCGAGCGTACCGGCGTTGAAGTTCACGAAACCCTCGTGCATCACGGTCGTGCCGGGGGAGAGGTGGGCGCCGAGGCGGACCCGGTCACCGTCGCCGATGCGGACCCCGGACGGCACGACGTAGTCCACCATCCGCGGGAACTTGTCCACGCTGAACACGGTCAGGTGTCCCCGGGTGGCCCGGCGCAGCTCGCCGACCCGCTCCGGCGGGCACGGTCCCGCGCTGGTCCAGGCCACCGTGGCGAGCAGGCCGAAGACGCCGTCGAGGTTCGCCTGGTGCGGGCGGATCAGCCGGTGTGACAGCAGGTGCAGGCGCAGGTAGACGTCGCACGCGTCGCGCGGCGCGTCGGCGAGCGAGGCGATGCTCGTGGTCACCGGGGTGACCCGCAGGCCGGGCAGGGCGCCGTCCCGGTCGCCCTCCGGCGCGCCGGCCCGTGGCGCCTCGCCGAGACCCAGCGACTCGTACCAGACGTCGAGCACCTGGCCCTGTCCGGTGACCGTGGCCAGCCCGGTGCCCCACGCTGACGTGGCGGAGTACGTCACGGCCTCACACGGTACCGTTCCCCGTTATGGGCAACCCGCTGACCCCCGACGTGCTGGCCGATCCGGTGGCGCTGACCCGCGCGCTGGTGGACATCGAGTCGGTCTCCGGCAACGAGAAGGAGATCGCCGACTGCGTGGAGGCGGTGCTGCGGGCCGCTCCGCACCTGTCCGTGGACCGGCTCGGCCACACCGTCGTGGCCCGGACCGACCTGGCCCGGACCGACCTGGGGCGGCCGCAGCGGGTCGTGCTCGCCGGTCACCTGGACACCGTGCCGCTCGCGGACAACTTTCCGTCCACGGCCGTGGGCGACCTGATCTACGGGTGCGGCACGTCGGACATGAAGTCCGGCGCGGCCCTCGCGCTGCACCTGGCGGTCGCCGTGGCGCAGCCGCGGTACGACGTGACGTACCTGTTCTACGAGGCCGAAGAGGTGGAGGCCGAGCGCAACGGGCTCAACCTGGTCTCGAAGGCGCGGCCCGACTGGCTGGCCGCCGACTTCGCGATCCTGCTGGAACCGACGTACGGGCTGGTGGAGGCGGGGTGCCAGGGCACCCTCCGGGTGGACGTGACGGCCACCGGCCGGCGGGCCCACTCGGCCCGGTCGTGGCTGGGCAGCAACGCGATCCATGCGGCGGGCCGGGTGTTGACGATCCTCGACGGGTACCGGGCCCGCCAGGTCACCATCGACGGTTGTACGTACCGGGAGGGGCTCAACGCGGTCCGGATCCATGGCGGGGTGGCCGGCAACGTGATCCCGGACCGGTGCGTGGTCGAGGTCAACTACCGGTTCGCGCCGGACCGCTCGGAGGAGGCGGCCGCGGCGCACGTCCGGCAGTTGTTCGACGGGTACGAGATCGACGTACGGGACACCGCGCCCGGGGCCCTGCCGGGCCTGACCGCGGCGCCGGCTCAGGAGTTCCTCGCGGCTGTCGGGCAGCCGCCGCTGGCGAAGCTGGGTTGGACCGACGTGTCCCGGTTCGCCGCGCTGGGGATTCCGGCGCTCAACTTCGGCCCCGGCGATCCCAACCTCGCGCACACCAGCGAGGAGCACGTCGAGGTCGGGAAGATCCGCGCAGGTGCGGGGACGCTACTCCGCTGGCTGGTCGGCTGAGGCCTGGTCCTGCCGGGCGAGCCGCCGCTGGGCCACGATCTCGCGGATCCGGCGCTGGATCTGCCGGCGTTGACGGATTATTTCGGTACGACTCACCATCGGCCCACCCACAAGTCCCCCACCTTGTCGTGTACCCATAATGACGCCGGAGCAGCGTGATCGGTTGCATTAGGTTGGCGATATGACCTTCAGCAACGGCCGCAACCGAGGTAGGGCGCCGGAGCGCCACCGGGGTGCCGTCACGCTGCGTCGTGAGGCGATTCCGGCCAGCACGGCTGACCAGCGGTTGCTCGACTCGCGGTCGCGCGCCGACTGGCGGACCAGGGACTCCTGGCGGGCGCTGCGGATCCTCGCCGAGTTCGTCGAGGGATTCGACAGCCTGGCCGAGCTGCCGCCGGCGGTCAGCGTGTTCGGCTCGGCCCGGAGCAAACCGGACAGCCCGGAATGCGAACTGGCCGAACGGTTGGGGGCGGCCCTGGCCAAGGCCGGCTACGCGGTGATCACCGGGGGTGGGCCGGGGGTCATGGAGGCGGCGAACAAGGGCGCCACCGAGGCCGGCGGCCTCTCCGTCGGGCTCGGCATCGAGCTGCCGTTCGAGCAGGGTCTCAACGACTGGTGCGACATCGGCATCGACTTCCGGTACTTCTTCGCCCGCAAGACCATGTTCGTCAAGTACGCCCAGGCGTTCGTCGTGCTGCCGGGCGGCTTCGGCACGATGGACGAGCTGTTCGAGGCGTTGACGCTGGTACAGACGAAGAAGGTGACCCGGTTCCCGGTGGTGCTGATGGGCACCGCGTACTGGCGGGGGCTCCTCGACTGGATGCGCGGCACGATGTTCGCCGAGGGCAAGGTCGGGCCGCACGACCTGGACCTGCTCTGCCTGACCGACGACGTGACCGAGGCGGTCAGCTACATCGCCGACGCCGAGGCCGCGCTCGCCGCTGAACAGGAAGCTCTGCGGGAGGCGGCGGCGAAGGGGGCAGACTGACCGATGGCCGCCGTCTGCGTGTTCTGCGCGTCGTCGCGTACCCTCGCGCCCCGGTGGCTGGAGGTGGCCCGGGAGACCGGCACCGAGCTGGCGCGGCGCGGACATACGCTGGTCTCCGGCGGTGGCCGGGTCGGGATGATGGGTGCCGTGGCGACCGCGGCACGGGCCGGCGGCGGCCGTACGGTGGGCGTGATGCCCCGCCCGCTCGTCGCGCTGGAGGTCTCCGACCTCGACGCGGACGAGCAGGTCATCACCGACGACCTGGCGACCCGGAAGAGCCTGATGATCGCCAAGTCGGACGCGTTCCTCACCCTGCCCGGCGGCCTCGGCACGCTGGACGAGCTGTTCGAGGTGTGGACACTGGGCGTGCTCGGGTTCCACGGCAAGCCGTTCGTGCTGGTGAATGTCGACGGCTTCTACACCGGGCTGGTCTCCTGGCTGCGCGGGCTGGCCGGATCCGGGTTCGCCCGGGCGGCCGCCGTGGAGCGGCTGGTCGTGGTCGACTCGGTGCCGGCCGCGCTCGACGCGATAGAGGGGTTGCTCGATGGATCTGCGTGACCGGGCGTTCGCACACGCCGAGCTGTTCAACGCGGCGGTACGGTCGGGTGACTACTCGGCTTTCCTGGAGACGTTCGCCGAGGACGCGGTGATGCGGTTCGAGACCGTGCCGGTCGGGCCGTTCCGCGGGCGGCCGGCGATCGCGGCGGCGTACGCGGCGCAGCCGCCGACCGACACGTTGAGCGTCCGGTCGGTCTCCGAGGTGGACGAGGACACCGCGCAGGTGGCGCTCGACTACGACAACGGCGGATCGGGCTGGATGGTCGTCCGCTGGCGGGACGCCCAGGTCGCGGACCTGACCATCGGCTTCGACTGATCCAGGTGTCCTGCGCTTCCCGATCCAGCGAAAGTTGCCCGAAACACGTGGGGCCGGTGGGGCAGTGTCGTACCCGCGTGGTCTCATAGCGCCGTGAGTGAGCGACCCAGTGGTGTGGCCACCCGGGCGGAGCGGCCGTACCGGTTGGTGCGTCGAGTGGGCGGACCGAGGTCGGTCCTGCTGGACGATCCGTTCCAGCGCGAGGTGATCGCGCACGGCTACGGGCCGCTGCTGGTCGTCGGCGGGCCGGGCACGGGCAAGACGACGACGCTGGTCGAGGCCGTGGCGGCGCGGCTGGACGAGGGCGTCGACCCGCAGTCGATCCTGGTGCTCACGTTCGGGCGCAAGGGCGCGGCCCGGTTGCGCGCGCGGATCGGGGCGCGCCTGGCCGCCAGCGGCCCGCGGACCACGGTCGAGCCGCTGGTGCGGACCTTCCACGCGTACGCGTTTGGTCTGCTCCGCCGGGCCGCGGCCGAGCAGGGCGAGCCGGCGCCGCGACTGCTCACCGGTCCGGAACAGGATGCCGTGATCCGCGAGCTGCTCGCCGAGGACGACCTGGAGTGGCCCGAGTCGCTGCGGCCCGCCTTGCGCACCCGCGCGTTCGCCACCCAGTTGCGTGACCTGTTGCAGCGTACGGCGGAGCGCGGCATCACCGCGGCGGAGCTGGCCGGGTTCGGTGCCCGGCTGCGCCGGGCCGACTGGCTCTCGGCGGCCCGCTTCGTCGAGGAGTACGCGCAGGTTCTGGCGCTGCGCGACGCCACGAGCCGGGGCTCGGTGGCCTACGACAGCGCCGAGTTGATCCGGGCCGCCACCGCCCTGCTCGCCGGGGAACCCGACCTGCTCGCCGCCGAGCGGCAACGACTGTCCTATGTGTACGTCGATGAGCTGGCCGACACCGATCCGGCGCAGGTGGACCTGCTCGCCATGGTGGCCGACGGTGGCGCGCCGCTGGTCGCGTTCGCCGACCCGGACTCCTCGACGTTCGCGTTCCGTGGCGCGGCGCCCGAGATCGTCGCGCGGTTCCCCGACCGGTTCACCACCGCGGCCGGGCTGCCCGCGCCGACGGTGACCCTGACCCGGTCGTACCGTGCCGGACCGGTGCTGCTGGGGGCGCTCGCACGGGTCGCCCGGCGGCTGCGCGGGCCGGCCCGGCACCGGGCACTGGAGCCGGCGGCCGCCGATGCCCCGGGCGACGTCGAGGTGCGGACGTTCCGGTCGTCGACCAGCGAAGCCGCGTACGTGGCGCACCGGCTCCGCGAGGCGCACCTCGTCGAGGGGGTGCCGTGGTCGCGGATGGCGGTGATCGTCCGCTCGACCGCCCGTCAGCTCCCCGGCCTGCACCGGGCGCTCGTCCAGGCCGAGATCCCGACCGTCACGCACGCCGACGACCTGCCGTTGCAGGCCCAGCCGGCGGTGGCGCCGCTGCTGCTGTTGCTGCGCTGCGCGCTGGAGCCCGACCGGCTGGACGAGGACGCCGCGGTCGCGCTGCTGCACTCTCCGCTCGGCGGCGCGGATCCGCTCGCCGAGCGGCGGCTCCGGCAGGGCCTGCGCGCGCTGGCGCTCGCGGCCGGCGACCGCCGGCCGTCCGGCGTACTGCTGGTGGAGGCGATGCGCGACCCGACCGAACTGGTCGCGGTCGAGCGCCGGTGGGCCGCGCCGGCGAAGGCGGTCGCGCGGCTGATGGCAACCGCCCGGGAGACCGCGGCCCGGCCGGGCGCCAGCGCCGAGGACGTGTTGTGGGCGGTATGGCAGGCCAGCGGGCTGGCCGACCGGTGGCTCGCGGCGAGCCTGCAGACCGCCCGGGTCGACGAGCACCGGGCCGCGGCAGCGGACCGGGATCTGGACTCGGTCGTCGCGCTGTTCGACGCGGCCGCGCAGTTCGCGGACCGGCTGCCCGGCGCGGGTACCGAGGTGTTCCTCGACCAGTTGCTCGGGCAGGAGCTGCCCGGCGACTCGCTCGCGCCGTCCGCGGACCGCGGCGAGGCGGTACGGATCCTCACCGCCCACGCCGCGAAGGGGCTGGAGTGGGACGTGGTGGCGATCGCCGGGGTGCAGGAGGGGGTCTGGCCGGACCTCCGGCTGCGCGGCAGCCTGCTGGGCTCGGAGTCCCTTGTGGACCTCGTGGCCGGCCGGCCGGTCGCCGGGCGTACCGGCGCGGCCAGCCAGATCGCGGCCCTGCTCGACGAGGAGCGGCGGCTGTTCCACGTCGCGGCGAGCCGGGCCCGCCAGCGCCTGCTGGTGACCGCGGTGGCGTCCGGCTCGACCGGCGAGGCTGACGGTGAGGAGCAGCCCAGCCGGTTCCTGGACGAGCTGGGCGAGCCGGCCGCCGAGGGCGGGGAGCCGCCGACCACCCAGCCGCCGACCCGGCTGCCCCGCGCGTTGACCCTGCCCGCGCTCGTCGCGGAGCTGCGGACCGTGGTGACCGACCCGGCCACCACGGCCGGGCGCCGCCAGGCGGCAGCCGGCCACCTGGCCACGCTGGCCACGGCCGGCGTACGAGGTGCGCACCCGGACGAGTGGTGGGGCCTGCCGCCGCTGTCCGACAGCCGCCCCCTGGACCCGATGCCGGTCACTCCATCCACAGTGGAGAGCGCACTGCGCTGCGGGCTGCAGTGGCTGCTGCGCCGGCACGGGGGTTACCCGCCGGCAACCGCCCAGCAGGGCATCGGAAACCTGGTGCACGAGGCGGCGATGCTCGCCGAGCCGACCGCGGACCGGGCCACCCTGGCCGACCGGCTCGACGAGTACGTGGGCGAGCGGTTCGACGCCATCGACCTGGCCGCCCGGTGGCTGTCCGACCGGGAACGGGCCCGGGCGGATCACATGCTCGCCAAGCTCGTCGCCTGGCTGGCGGCCAACCCCCGGCAGGTGGTCGCGATCGAGCGCGACTTCGAGGTCGAGCTGGAGGAGGGGATCCGGCTGCGCGGCCGGGTCGACCGGTTGGAGATCGACGCGCGGGGGCGGCTGTTCGTGGTCGACTTGAAGACCGGCGCGTCCAAGCCGACCGCGGCGGAGCTCGCCGAGCACCCGCAGCTGGGGGCGTACCAGGTCGCGGTGGAGGCCGGAGCGTTCGACGAGGGGACCGAGGCGGGCGGTGCGGCGCTGGTCCAGCTCGGCGACAAGGCCAAGTCGGCGGGCGAGCAGGTGCAGCCGCCGCTCGGCGACGCCCCGGATCCGGGCTGGGCACGGGCGATGGTCCGCAAGGCGGCGGAGACGATGGCGGCGTCGGCGTTCGAGGCGGTGGCGAACGCGAGCTGTCGCGCCTGCCCGGTCCGTACGTCCTGCCCGATCTCGGGGAAGGGTCGGCAACTGTGAGCGAGGCGCGGTGACCGAGGCGTTGACGGTACGGGCGGATGCCGGCCCGCGGTACACCCCGACCGAGCTGGCCGGCCTGCTGCGGACCAACCCGCCGACCGAGGAGCAGGTCGCGGTCATCTCCGCGCCGGTGACTCCGCTGCTCGTCGTCGCGGGAGCGGGCTCCGGCAAGACCGAGACGATGGCGGCGCGGGTCGTGTGGCTGGTCGCCAACGGGTACGCGCGACCGGAGCAGGTCCTCGGCCTGACCTTCACCCGCAAGGCAGCCGGCGAGCTGGCGCACCGGATCCGGATGCGGCTCGCCCAGTTGATCCGCCGGGTCGGGCGCGACGAGCTGATCGCCGGCGACCCGACCGTGGCCACCTACCACGCGTACGCCGCCCGGATCGTGACCGAGCACGGCGTCCGTGGCGGGTTCGAGCCGACCACCCGACTGCTCACCGAGGCCGCCTGCTGGCAGCTCGCGGACTCGGTGGTGCGCACGTACGAGGGTGACATGTCCGATGTGGACAGCGCGGTCACCACGGTCACGGATGCGGTGCTGCACCTCGCCGCCGAGCTCTCCGAGCACCTGCGAACCCCGGAGGAGCTGGCCGCGTGGACCGGCCGTCTCTTCGCCAGCGTGCAGAGCCGGCCCGGCCGGGTCTACGCGGACGTGCAGCGGGTGCTCGACCGGCAGCGCTCGCGGCTGCAGCTGCTGCCGCTGGTCCGCGCGTACGACGAGCGCAAGCGCCAGCTCGAGGCGATGGACTTCGGCGACCAGATCGCGCGGGCGGCGACGGTCGCGCGGGACCACCCGGAGGTCGGCGAGATCGAACGGGACCGGTTCCGGGTGGTCCTGCTCGACGAGTACCAGGACACGAGCCACGCGCAGGTCGTGTTGTTGCGGGCGTTGTTCTCCGGCGGGCACCCGGTGACCGCGGTCGGCGACCCGTGCCAGTCCATCTACGGCTGGCGCGGGGCCAGCGCCGGTACGCTCGAGCGGTTCCCGACCGACTTCCCCGGGCCGGACGGGGAGCGGGCCCGGGAGCTGACGCTGAGCACGAGCTGGCGCAACCGGCCGGAGATCCTGGACGCGGCGAACGCGCTCTCCGCGCCGCTACGCGCGGCCGGGGCCCGGGTCGCCCGGCTGGTACCGGCACCCCGGGTGGCCGGCCGGGTCGGCAGCGCGTCCACTCTCCACTGTGCACTGCTGGATACGTACACGGACGAGGCGGAGTGGATCGCGGGCCGGATCGCCACCGCGTGGCGGGAGTCCGCCGGCGCCGCTGCGGAGACCCCGATCGCCGACATCCCGCTGACCGCGCGACCGACGACCGCGGTGCTCATCCGGGTCCGCAAGCAGATCGCCGCGCTGGAGACGGCCCTGCGCGCCCGTGGCCTGCCGGTCGAGATCGTCGGCCTGGGCGGCCTGCTCGACACGCCCGAAGTCCGCGACGTGGTCGCCACGCTGCAGGTGCTGGCCGATCCGACCCAGGGCGCGGCGCTCCTGCGCCTGCTCACCGGGCCGAGATGGCGGATCGGTCCGCGGGACATCGTGGCGCTGTACCGGCGCTCGGCGGTGCTGTCGCGCGAGCGGCGGAGGCGCGGCAACCCCGCGGCGGGCCCTGTCCCGGACCGCCTGGACGAGGCCGCGCTCGCCGAGGCACTGGACGAGCTGGGTGAGCCGGACCGGTACTCGCCGGAGGGGTACCGGCGGTTCGCTGCGTTGCGGGACGAGATGCGGGCCCTGCGTACCCGCCTGGACCAGCCGCTGCCGGACCTCATCGCGGACGTCGAGCGGACCATCGGGCTGGACGTCGAGGTCGGCACCCGGGCCGGTGACGCGGGCCTGGCCCGGGGTCACCTCGACGCGCTCGGCACCGTCGCCGCGCGCTTCTCCGGCCAGGCCGAGGGCGCGACGCTCCCCGCGTTCCTGGCGTTCCTCGCCGCCGCCGAGGACGAGGAGCGCGGCCTGACCCCCGGCGAGGTGGAGGTCGTCGAGGGCGCCGTGCAGATCCTCACCGCCCACGCGGCCAAGGGCCTGGAGTGGGACGTCGTCGCGGTCGCCGGGCTCACCGGGCAGCAGTGGCCGGCACCGAGCACCGGGGCGGACCACTGGCTGCGTGGCCTGGGCGTGCTGCCGTTCCCGTTGCGTGGTGACGCGGACGAGCTGCCCGCGTTTCGGGTCGAGTCGGCCGTGGACGCCAAGGGCGTCGAGGCGGCCCGCAAGGCGTTCGACGAGGACTGGAAGGAGCACGACCGGCGGGAGGAGCGCCGGTTGGCGTACGTCGCGGTGACCCGGCCGCGCCGGCTGCTGCTGTGTTCCGGCTACTGGTGGGGCGAGGGGGTGGTCAAGCCGCGCGGGCCGTCACCCTTCCTGAGCGAGGTACGCGACCGGTGCGCGGCCGGCGCCGGGCGGATCGACGGGTGGGCTCCGCCGCCGGCCGAGGATGCGACCAACCCGACCGCCGCCGAGGTCGCCCGGGCCGTCTGGCCGTCCGATCCGCTGGCCGAGCGCCGGGCTGCGGTCGAGGAGGGCGCGCTCCTCGTCCGGGCCGCGCTGGAACAGCCGTCCCCGCCGGGGTCGGAGGACCAGTGGGCGCAGGAGGTGGAACTGCTGCTCGCCGAGCGCGCGAAACGCCGCCGGCGGGACAGCGCCCGCGAAGTGACACTGCCGGACCATCTGTCGGTGTCCCAGCTCGTCGCGCTGCGCCGGGACCCGGCCACCCTGGCCCGCGCCCTGCGCCGGCCGCTGCCCGCGGAGCCGGCACCGTACGCCCGCCGCGGCACCACCTTCCACCTCTGGTTGGAGCAACGGTTCGGGGCGACCCAGCTGCTGGACCTGGACGAGGTGCCGGGCGCGGCGGACGACGACGCGGCGCCGGACGGCGAGCTGGCCGAGCTGCAGGCCCGGTTCCTCGCCGGGGAGTGGGCGGACCGCACTCCGGTGCAGGTCGAGGTGCCGTTCGCGATGGTGATCGCGGGAATGGTGGTCCGCGGCCGGGTCGACGCGGTCTTCCAGGACGCCGACGGCAGGTACGACGTGATCGACTGGAAGACCGGCCGGCAGCCGACCGGTGCGGCCGCGGGCGCAGCGGCCGTGCAGCTCGCGGCGTACCGGCTGGCCTGGGCCGAGCTGGCCGGGGTGCCGGTCGACGCGGTACGGGCCGGGTTCCACTACGTGCGGGACGGCGTCACCGTCCGGCCCGCGGACCTGCTCGACGCCGACGGGCTGGCCGCGCTGCTGGAGAGGGTGCCGGAAATAGACAGAGACTGAATGATTGCGGCGGGGGATGCTGGCATGGGGGATCTCGGGGGAGGTCGGGCATGGGCGGGTTTCGAGAAGTGCTCGTGGTCGTCGCCGTCGCGCTGGCGGGACTGTTCCTGGCCGCGATGGCGGCGTTCACGCCCTGGTACGGCGCGGGGTCGGGCGGAGCGCCGGCGCCGATGGTGGGGGTGCAGTGATCAGGGTGGTTCACTGGTAGACACATGACTGGTCCGTCCACCACCCCTCAGCCCGACCCGTGGCGCTCCGGCACCGTCACGAGGTCGGTCCTGACGGGGCCACCGGAACCGGCGCCCGCAGAGGCGCCCGGTCCACCCCGCGACCTGCGGGAGAGCAACCGGCGGACGATGATGTGGTTCGGCGGTGCGGCCGGCGCGGTTGTCGTGGTGGGGCTCGCGATCCTGCTCACGATGCTGCTGACCGGGGAGAGCAACCCGCTGCGCCGGCAGTACGCGCCGCCGCAGGACAACCGGCCACCACTGGCCCGGCTCTGCCCGCCGCCGACCGGGGAGCCGGCGCCGCGCCCGTCCGGCCCGGTACCGGTACCGTCCGGCCCGCGCACCACCGACGTCGATTCGGGCATCTCCTACCGGAAGTACCCGGATCCCTGGCTGGTCTGGCGGGATCGCTGGTCCCAGGGCACGCTGCAGGTGTCGTACGCGATCGGTCAGCACTTCGTCACCGAGACGTACTCGGGCGGCACGTACCACGCGTCGATCCTCTCCGGTCGGGTGCCGGCGACCGTCAATGACGCCCTCGCCATCGACCTGGCCTGCACCGGCCGGCAGGTCGCGGCCGACGTCCGGTCGTCCTACTATCCGCAGCCGAACCGCGTGGAGCCACTGCGCGACGAGCAGGTGGTGCTGGGTGGCTTCCCGGCCTGGGTCACCACGTTCCGGCTGCACTTCAACCGGGCCGGCCTGCGGGCCACCAGCGAGCTGGTCGGTGTCGCGCTGATCGATATCGGTCAGCCCGAGGCGGCCGTGTTGTACGTGTCCATCCCCAACACGCACGGGCAGTTCGACTGGGTGGTCGATGACGTGCTGGCCTCGGTACGCCCGGCGTAGCGGCGCTCACTCGAGGCCGAGCACGGCGAGACGGCGGCCGATGTGGACCGCGTGTTCCTCGTGGCCGGCCTGGCGCAGCGCGGTGATCAGGTCGCGGAGGTCGCTCGGGTCGATCGAGCCGCCCGCCGCCTCGGCGAGCCGGACCGCGGCCTCGCTGTCGGCCAGCGCCGCCGGTACCCGGCCGGTGTTCAGCTCGACCTGGGCGCGGATCGAGTGCGACTTGCGCTCGGTCTCCCGCTCGCCGGAGGCCCGGCTCTTCTCCAGCGCGAGGTCGGCGTAGCGCTGCGCCTCGGCGTACCGGCCCAGGTCGTGATGGACGGTGGCGAGGTTGAGCAGGGTGATCGCCTCGCCCGCGATGTCGTCGACCTCGCGGCGGATGGCCAGGCTGCGTTCGAGGCAGTCCAGCGACCTGTCGTACTGCCCGAGCCGGTAGTACGCCTCCGCGGTGTTCGACATCAGCACGCCCTCCGCGCGGATGTCGCCCGCCTCCCGCCGCAGGGTCAGCGCGGCGTCGAAGAACGAGAGCGCGCGTTCGGCCTCGCCGAGCGTCACATGCACCATGCCGAGCGTTTCCAGCGTCTGCGCCTCGCCGTTCCGGTCGGCGGTCTCCCGGTGTATCGCCAACCCCCGCCGCAGGCAGGCCAGCGCGTCGTCGAGCCGGGACTGGGAGCGGTAGAGGATCGCCAGGTAGGTGAGCGCGCGGGCGATGACGCTCGGTGCGGCCAGCCGGTCCTCGGCTCCGATCACCAGGCCGCACAGGGTCTCCCAGTCGTGCGCGTACGACCGCCGCAGCAGCGACGGGTAGAGCGCGAGCACGACGTCGGCCGCCATCCGGTTGGTGGGCGGCGGTTCGCTGATCGACTGCCGTACCAGCGCGACCATGTTGGCGTGCTCGCCGTCGATCCAGGCGGCCGCCTGGGCGATCCCGTCCAGCTCGGCCGGGGCGACCCGGCTGATCCGGGCCACCTCGACGCCGGGAACGGTCCGGCGCAGCAGCCGGTTGACCTGGACGGCCCGGTCCAGGTACCAGCCGAGCGCGGTGTGGACGATGCCGAGGTACGTCTCCGGCTCGCGGGCCGTAGCCTCGGCGGCGAAGAGCCGGACGAGGTCGTGCATCCGGTACCGGCCGCCGACCGCCTCGACCAGCCGGACGTCCACGAGCCGGTCCAGAGCCATCTCCGCCTCGCCGGTCGACGTGTGCACGACTTCCGCGATCAGCCTTCGATCGACATCGGGGAGTTGCAGGGCGCCGAGGGCCAGAAACGCCTGTGCGGCGAGCTGGTTCACCGGATCCAGGGCCGCGGCGTCGGCACCCGTACCGGTGAGTTCCCGCCAGCTCACCTGCAGGCTGGACCGCAGCGAGTCGGGCCCGGCGGACAGTTCGTGGAGGGTACGGGTCTGGTCGGCCAGCCGCGTGGCGAGGTCGGCGAATCCCCAGTCCGGCCGGCTGAGCAGCCGGGCACCGGCGATCCGCAGCGCCAGCGGCAGGTTGCCGCAGGAGTGCGCGACCCGCGCCACGGCCTCCGGCTCGGCCCGGGCCCGGTCGGCCCCGACCAGCACGGCCAGCAGCGTCGCGGCCTGCTCGCCGGTGAGCGGGGCCAGCGGGACCTGCACCGCGTCGTCCAGGGTGCCGAGCACCTGCCGGCTGGTGACCACGACCGCGCACCCGGGCGCGGCGGGTAGCAGCGGCGCGACGTGGGCGGCGTCGACTGCGTTGTCCGCCACGACGAGTACCCGGCGGTCGGCCAGGCACGTCCGAAGCAGCGCACCCGCCTCGCCCGGGTCGGCCGGGATGCGGGCGGGTGGTACACCGAGTGCCCGCAGGAAGTGCGGCAGCACCTCGCCCGGGGTCAGCGGGACCAGGCCGGGGGTGGAGCCCTGCAGGTCGACGTAGAGCTGGCCGTCCGGGAAGTGCTTCGCCGCGTCGTGCGCCGCCGCCACGGCCAGCGCGGACTTGCCCACCCCGCCGGGACCGTGGATGGCCACGACGACCGGGCGCCCCTCCCGGTTCGGGCCGGAGTGCTCGGCGCGCTCGGCCCGTGGGCCACCGGCCAGGGCGTCGGCGATCAGGGCGCGCTCGGCGTTCCGGCCGACGAGGACCGCCGGCGCCGGGGGCAGCTCACGCGGCGCGGTCGGTTCCGCTCCGGGCCGTTCGCCGGGCCGATCGCCGGGCCGTTCGCGCGGCCGATCGCCGGGCCGCCCGGCGGTGTGCTCCGCGGGGGCCGAGGGAGAGCGGATCGTGGTCCCGGGATCGGGCTGGCCCTCACCGGACAGCGCCGGATCGCGCTTGAGGATGCGGTGGTGCAGCTGTTGGAGGTCGGGGCCGGGCTCGACCCCGAGCGCCTCGACCAGCGCGCGCCGGGCCTCCGCGAACGCCGCCCCGGCTCCGGCCACGTCACCGAGCTGGTAGAGCGCCCGCATGAGCTGCGCCCAGCCGCGCTCCCGCAGCGGATGAGCGGCGAGCACCTCGCGCAGCGGCGCGACCAGCTCGGCCGCCTGGCCTGACCCGAGCCGGGCCTCGAAGGAGTCCTCCATCGCGGTGAGGCGCTGTTCCTCGAGCCCGGCGAAGGCCGCCGCGAGCCGGGGACCGGCCTGGGTGTCCTCGCCCGCGCGGCCGCGCCACATGGCCAGGGCCCGGTCCAGCTCCCGGACGCCGCCGGGCAGGTCACCGGCGGCGAGCGCGGCGCGACCGGCCCGGACCCGCCCGGCGAAGACGTCGACGTCGAGTTCGCCGGGCGCCACTTCCAGCCGGTACCCGGTCGGCCGGAACGCGAGCCGGAACCGCTCGCCCTCGGGCAATATCCGGCGCAGGCCGGTGGCGTACGTACGCAGATTGGCCAGCGCCGATGCCGGCGCAGATTCGCCCCAGATTTCCTCGGTGAGCGCCTCGAGGGTTACCACGTCATTGGCGCGTACCAGCAGCAGCGCCAGCATGGTGCGCTGCTTTGGCGGGCCGACGGGCACACTCACCCCGTTGACCCGTACCTCGACCCCACCCAAGAGGTGGAACTCCACCGACATCGGTGGCAGGGTATCGCTGATTCACAATCGATACACGTGCCCTGGTCGCGGCTATGCATTGCATGTACCGGGCGCTCTTACATTCAGCACGTCACGCCGTCCCAGGCTGATGTTGGGCCCCGGCCGTTGGTCGGGCCCGTTCCCCAACCGAATGGGAGTTCTTCAGACCGCTGACCGCTTCCGCTCCTGGGGCTCCGGAAGGCGGGCGCGGGCTTCGGCCCGCGCCCGGGACCCCATTGGTGCGATCTATGTTTCATGGGAGTCATCGGGGGAGATCGCGCTGATACGCATACCCGACCGCGCCGCGAACCTGGCGAGTTCGTCGGCTGATCTGCTGTCGCTCGTACGGGTCAGGATCCCCGCGGAGCCGATACTGAGCTAGCCTGACGCGGTGAAACGCAGGGCGGCGGTACTGCTCGCCACGGTGGCGGTCGCGCTCAGTGCGACGGCCACTCCAGCGCGTGCGGACGGGATCCGCGACTCGCAGTGGCACCTGCGGTTCCTGGACGTGGCCGGAGCCCACCGGCTCAGCGAGGGCGCCGGAGTCGTCGTCGCGGTCGTGGACTCCGGCGTCGACCCGAGCCATCCGGACCTGGTGGGCAGCGTGCTGCCACCACTCCTCGCGCCCGGCGTGGCCGTACCATCCGATGTGGACGGACGAGGCACGGGGCTGGCCGGGCTCATCGTCGGGCACGGCCACCCGGCCACGACCAGCACCGGGACATCCGGTCCGGACGGGGTGCTCGGGGTAGCGCCGAAGGCCCGCGTGTTGCCGGTGGTCATCACCAGCCGGCCCGGCCAGTTCGGCGATCCCGACGTGCTCGCCGACGGCATCGACCTGGCGGTGGCCGGCGGTGCCCGGGTCATCTGCGTCGGCCGTGGGCTGCCGGCCACGCCACGGCTGGAGCAGGCGGTCGCGGCCGCGCTCGCCTCCGGTGCGGTCGTGGTCGCGCCGATGGCGAACCGGCGCGGCGAATCGTTCCTGCCGTGGCCGGCGTCGTACCCGGGGGTGGTCGGCGCGACGCCGCTGGACCGCACCGGCGCCCTGTTCCCCTCGCCGAGCGTGGGCAGCACACCGGTGTCCAGCGCCACACCCGGCGCCACCGCCCTGCCGGCGCCCAGTTCACCACCCGGCAAGGACGTGGCCGCACCCGGCACCGACCTGGTGACCACCGACAGCGGTGGGGGCTACCGGATCGATGCCGGTACGGGTGCCGCGGCGCTCGTCGCCGGCGTCGCCGCGCTGGTCCGGGCGCGCTTCCCGGACCTACCGGCGACCGAGGTGATCCGGCGCCTCGGCAACGAACGCGGGGTGCTCGACCCGGTGGGCGCGCTGACGCGGGCGGTGGCGAGGCCGGCGCCGAGCGCGTCGTCGACGGCCGGCCCGCGGGTCCTGCCCGGACCGCCGCTGACCGCGGCGCCGGTGGCCACGGTGGCCGCGCCGGCGGTCGGGCCGGCGGCGTTCGACACCGGTGACTGGCGGCGCTGGCTGGTGGCGCTGCCGCTGCTCGCCTTCCTCGCCGCCTTATTGATCTTCGCGTTCGGTGGCCGGCGGCGCGGGGCAGGGTGACGCGCGATACTGTCGCAACGTGCCAAGGATCAGGATCCCCGCGACCAGGTACCCGGTTGAGCGGTTCGCGCTCCCGAACGGTTTGCGCGTGGTGCTCGCCCCGGACCGCAGCGCCCCGGTGATCGGAGTCGCGGTCGTCTACGACGTCGGAATCCGGTCGGAACCGGAGGGTCGCACCGGTTTCGCCCATCTCTTCGAGCACCTCATGTTCCAGGGTTCGGAGAATCTGGAGAAGCTGGCGCACTTCCGCTATGTCCAGGGATCCGGTGGCACGTTCAACGGCTCGACGCACCTCGACTACACCGATTACTTCGAGACCATGCCAGCGAACGGGCTGGAGCGTGCGCTGTTCCTGGAAGCCGATCGGATGCGCGGCCCTCGATTGACCGAGGAAAATCTGCGCAACCAGGTCGACGTCGTCAAGGAAGAAATCCGTGTCAATGTGTTGAACCGCCCGTACGGCGGGTTCCCGTGGCTCAAATTGCCCGCGGTCATGTTCGACACGTTCCCGAACGCGCACGACGGGTACGGCTCGTTCCACGACCTGGAATCGGCGACCGTGGCGGACGCGGCCGACTTCTTCGCGAAGTACTACGCGGCCGGCAATGCGGTCCTGGGCGTGGCCGGCGACATCGACGTCGCCGGCGCGACGCGGCTGATCGAGGAGCATTTCTCGGACGTGCCGGCCCGCTCCGCGCCGGCGCGGCCCGACTTCGCCGAGCCCGACCTGACCGCCGAGCGGCGGCAGGCGTACCCGGACCGGCTCGCCCCGCTGCCCGCGGTGGCCGCCGGGTGGCGGGTACCCGACCCGATAGCGGACTTCGCCGGGTACCTGCCGTACGTGGTGCTGGCCGAGGTCCTCACCGACGGCGACGCGTCCCGGCTGGTCCGCCGCCTGGTCCTGCAGGACCGGACGGTGACCAGCGTCGGCGGGTACGTCGGGTTCATGGGCGAGCCGTTCGAGGTACGCGACCCGACCGCGTTCATCCTGCAGGCCCACCTGCCGCCCAGCGGCGACCTCGACAAGGTGCTGCGGACCATCGACGAGGAGTGCGAGCGCATCGGTACCGACGGGCTCGAACGCGGCGAGCTGGCCCGTACCCAGGCCCGGATGGCGACGCACCTGCTCCGGGACACCGACGCGGTGCTGGGGCGGGCGCTGCGGATGGCGGTCGTCGAGCAGCAGCGCGGCGACGCGGGCCTGGTCAACGAGCTGCCGCGGCTGATCGGCGAGGTGACCGAGGCGGAGGTGGTCGCCGCGGCAGCGGCCCTGCGGCCGTCCCGGCGCGCCTCGCTCGAGGTCGTCCCCGGGGGTACCCGATGAGTGTCCGAGCCGTACCGTCGCTGGGCCCGACCCGCAAGCTGACCCTGCCGAAGACCGCCGAGCGTGCGCTCTCCAACGGGCTGTCGGTGATCGCGATCCGCCGCGCGTCCGTCCCGCTGGTCGAGCTGCGGCTGCGGATCCCGATGCCGTCGACGAAGCTGAGCCGGCCGTACGTGGCCCGCACGTCGTTGCTGTCGCAGACGATGCTCTCCGGCACGTCCCAGATGTCCACGGTGGACATAGCGGCCGAGCTGCAGACCGTCGGCGGCGCGCTGAACGTGGGCTGCGATCCGGACCGGTTGCTGGTCAGCGGCAACTCGCTGGTCTCCGGGTTCGACCGGATCCTGGGCATCCTCTCCGACGTGCTGACCGACGCCGCGTACCCGCCCGACGAGGTGAGCACCGAGCGGGAACGGCTGGTCGACCGGATCCAGGTGGCCCAGAGCCAGCCGTCGTTCCTGGCCCGGGCGGCCCTGCTGCGCCGGATCTACCGCGAGCACCCGTACGCGATCCAGTCACCGGGCCCGACGCAGGTCCGGTCGGTGACCCCGCGGACGCTGCGCAGCCTGCACGAGGACCGGGTCCACCCGGCCGGGGCGACCCTGGTGATCGTCGGTGACCTCCCCACGAACCGCGCGCTCGACGCCGCCGAGCAGGCGCTCTCCGGCTGGGACGGCGGCGGCAAGCGGGTCCGGCAGCCGCCCGTACCACCGCTGGCGCCCGGCCCGCTCACGCTGGTCGACCGGCCCGACTCGGTGCAGTCGTCGCTGCGGTTGGCGCTGCCGGCGGTGCCGCGGACCCATCCCGACCACGCCGCGCTCCAGCTCGCGAACCTGATCTTCGGCGGCTACTTCTCGTCCCGCTGGGTGGAGAACATCCGCGAGGACAAGGGGTACACGTACGGGCCGCACTCGTCGGTCGAGCACTCCGTCGCCGGGTCCATGCTGATGACCAGCGCCGAGGTGGCCACCGAGGTGACCGCGCCGGCACTGGTCGAGACGCTCTACGAGTTGGGCCGGATGGCTACGCTACCGCCGAAGGAGGACGAGCTGGAGCAGGCCAGGCAGTACGCGCTGGGCTCCCTGCAGCTCGCCATCTCCACCCAGGCCGGGCTGGCCAGCTTCGCGAGCACGTACGCCGGCTTCGGCCTCCGCCTGGACTACCTCACCGAGCACGCCGCCGGGCTGGCGAAGGCGACCCGGGAGGACGTGGCCGCCGCCGCGGCGCGTTACCTGGCCCCGGCCGGTGCGGTGACGGTCGTGCTCGGCGACGCGGCCAAGGTGGAACCGGCGATCGCCGCAGTGCTGCCGGTCGAGCGCGCTCCGCTGCCGGTCGACGACGAGTGAACGCGCCGCCGCCCCTGGCACGGTCCACAGTAGACCGCGCGGCACACCGCCGGACCGACGACGCCTGGCTGGAGGCGGCGCTCGAGCGGGGCCGGGTCGTGGTGGTGGACGTGGTCGCGGGCGGGCGGTTCCGGGTCCGCGGTGACGCGCTGGTGCTGACCGACCCGCAGGCCGATGCCGAGCACTGGTTCCTGGGCGAGGACGCCGACGGTACGCCCTACTTCGGCACGGCCGGCCCGCTGGCCGAGGAGCCGGGGACCCGGCTGGCCAACCTGCGGGACGTCGGGCATGTGCTGGACGATCGCGACGCCGGCCTCGCCGCCACCGCGGTCGCGCTGGCGCACTGGCACGCGGGTCACCCGTACTCGCCGGCGACCGGACGGCCCACGACGGCGGGTGACGGTGGTTGGGTGCGCCGGGGCGACGACGACGAGAGCCTGTGGCCGCGGACCGATCCCGCGGTGATCATGCTGGTCAACGACGGCGTCGCGGGTCCGGACGGGCGGTGCCTGCTGGGCCACAACGCCGCCTGGGCAACCACCGGCGTGCGACGGTTCTCCTGCCTGGCCGGGTTCGTCGAGCCCGGCGAGTCGGCGGAGGCGGCGGTGGCCCGCGAAGTCGCCGAGGAGGTCGGGGTCCGGGTCCACGGCATCACCTACGTGGCGAGCCAGCCCTGGCCGTTCCCGAGTTCGCTGATGCTGGGCTTCACCGCCCGCGCGGATCCGGGTCAGCCGCTGAGCGCGGACGCCACCGAGATCACCCACGCGCACTGGTTCACCCGCCGGCAGGTCGCGGGTGTGCTGGCCGGCGAGACCGTGTTGACCGAGGACGGCGAGCGGATGGGCCTGCCGATGGCTGCGTCGATCGCGCACCACCTGCTGCGGCACTGGCTGGACGGCGAGCCGACGAGCGGGCTCCTGACGGCTCCTAGCGACGCGGGCGGTCGCCGAGCATGACGACCTTGACCCGCTGTCGGCCCGCCCGGACCGAGCCCACAGCGGCGAGGGCGCGCGCAAGATGCAGCGCAGCGTCACGATCCTCGGCGAACATCGTCTGCCTGCGGAACTCCGGCGAGGTCTGCTCGTCCCGGATCCGGTAGCCGTTCTCCCAGGCTGCGGCCAGCTCATCGGGCGCGACCGCCCGAACCTCGGTCTTGACGATCAGGTACCGCATGGCATCTCCGGGCGCCGTGAGCCTGAGCTGACGGAGCGTTACGGAAGTCCATGGATGGAACTTCCACGCGCCTTGAGGTTCATGCTCGGTCACGGGCAGGGGCTAGCGCAAGCGGTTCGTCACGATCAAGTAGACTCGCCGCCCGTTCGGGTGATGCCTCATGTTCGACCGGTTGAGTGCCGGATGGGCGAATAGCTAACGGTCACTCGTGGGGGTGTTTAGCGGCCGGCTCGCTCCGCCGGGCGCGAGGGGCGTTGCGGGCTGGCGATCCGTTCACGACCGTCACGTCCGGCTTCGGCTCCCTCGTGGGCACCGGGTTCGGCCCCGCCGCCGCCTCGGTGAGCCAGGCGAGCGACTCCTCCGGCGTCAGTGCCGCCTGCCGGAGCCAGTCGAAGAGCACCTTGTACCGGGCGATCTCCGCCTTCTCGGTCAGCACCAGGTCGTGGGCGAGCGCTTCGATGGCCGCGGTCTCGGGGTCGGCCGGATCCGCGAACCGGTACAGCGAGAACGATGTGTGGGGCAGGTAGAAGTCGGCCACGGTCGCGTTGCGGCGCAGCACGCGCAGCGTCACATTGGGCAGTTGGGCGAGCTTGCAGAGGTGGTCGATCTGCTCGCGCATCACGGCGGACGGGCCGCCGTTCGCGGTGAGCGCCGTCTCGGCCAGCACCGCCTCGTACTGCGGCGGGTCGAGCCCGCGGTTGAGGATCTTCTGCCGGGCCAGGCGGGCGGCGACCTCGGCCTCGGGGTCGAGGGCCCGGTCGCCGTCGGGGTCCTGCAGCGGTTGTGAGGACATGATGCGCACCCGGGCGTACCCGGGAGTCTGGAGTAGACCTGGAACGATAACCGAGGCGAATTCGCGGATATCGACACAACCGGACTCGAGTTCGGCGTACCCCTTCTGCCGGTGTGTCATCACCGGGTACTCGCGCAACCACTGGCGGTTGCTCGCGTCCCGGGCGATCGCGACCAGCTCTTCGCGCTCCGGGCCGCTGACCTCGTACAGGTCGAGCAGGTCAAGCACGTCGGCCACGTCCGGCCGGCTGCGCCCGTTCTCCAACCGGGACAGCTTCGAGGCGGACGCCCATCCGACGCGGGCTATCACCTGGTCGCCGGTGAGACCGGCGAGTTCACGGCGGCGCCGTAACTCGTTGCCGAGACGGCGGCGCCGCACTATCGGGCTGGGCCCACGGGACACGGTTGGCCTCCCAGTTCGCCGGCCGGAAGGCAGGCCGGCAGCCAACAGGATGATCATAGAGGGGCGGTGACCCGACTCAGTATGGACCCGCGAGGGCGGAAGTTGTACCCCACGCCACGCGCGCGCCGCACTCAGTAGTCGAAAGTTGTCTTTCGAAAGGTACGCTTCGTGCGTGAACGACCTTCTCGCCCTCCGCGCGTTGACCCATCCGGCCCGGCAGAGCCTGCTCAGGGCCCTTGCCGCGGCGGGGAGTGCGACCGCGACCGAACTCGCCGGGCAGATCGGGGAGAGTCCGGCGAACTGCTCATGGCACCTGCGCCAGCTCGCGCGCTACGGGTTCGTCACCGAGGCCGGCGGCGGCACCGGACGGCAACGGCCGTGGCGCATCGCGGATCCGCTGGTCGCGCCGGACAACAAGGCCACCGTGGGCTTCGCGGTCCAGACGGTGGCCTGGTTGACGCCGGACGAACTGACCGACATATCTATTGAAGTCAACAAAATACTGCACCGGTACGGGGGGAGCCGCGGCGCCGGTCACCGACGTCCCGGCAGCCGGCTGGTGCACCTGGTCGCCTGGGGGGTACCGGCCGGCTCGGTGTGACGCGCTCAGGCGGCCGGGGTCACCTCGGCCAGACGCTCCTTGACCTGGCCGATTGTCGGATTGGTCAGGGCCGAGCCGTCGGCGAACCGGATCGTCGGCACGGTCTGGTTGCCGCCGTTGACGGTCATCACGAACTCGGCGGCGGCGGGATCGTGCTCGATGTCGACGACCTCGTACCCGATGCCTTCGCGGTCGAACTGGGCTTTGAGTCGCCGACAGTAGCCGCACCAGGTCGTCGAGTACATCGTGAGCATCGGGGGGACGCCCTCTCCGTCTGTGTCGGGATACCGACAGGCTATGAGGCGCAACGCCGGGCGGCACGTTTGCATGCCGCGGTGTGCGCGGTCCCACACGATTCTCAGGAAGTTGCGGGGTCGCGGACGCATGTCCGTCAGACCGGGCTGCCATGATGCGAACTGTGGACAGCCAAGGTCGCGTGGAGCGGGTGCTGGCGGGTCTGGACCCCGAGCAGCGCACCGCGGTGACCGCCCCGGCGGGGCCTGTCTGCATCCTGGCCGGGGCCGGCACCGGCAAGACCCGCGCGATCACGCACCGGATCGCCTACCGTGCCCTCTCCGGCGAGATCGCCGCGCGGCACGTCCTCGCGGTCACGTTCACCGCGCGTGCGGCCGCCGAGATGCGCGCCCGCCTGGCCACGCTGGGAGTCACCGGCGTGCAGGCCCGGACGTTCCACGCCGCGGCACTGCGCCAGCTGCGCTACTTCGCCCCGCGGCTGCTAGGTGGTCGGGAGATGCCCGAGCTGGTCGAGAGCAAGGCGCGGCTGGTCACGCTCGCCGCCGCCCGGGCCGGGCTGCGGGTCGACCGGACGACCGCGCGCGACCTGGCCGGTGAGATCGAGTGGGCGAAGGCCTCCCTGGTCGAGCCGGGGGAGTACGCGGTGGCGGCGGCCAAGGCCCAGCGGGACACACCGGTGGAAGCGGCGAAGGTGGCCGAGGTCTTCGCGGCCTACGAGCAGGCCAAGCGCGCCGCCGGCGCGATGGACTTCGAGGACCTGCTGCGGGCCGCGGTCTGGGCGGTCGAGGAGCACTCCGACGTCGCCGACCAGGTCCACTCGCAGTACCGGCACTTCGTCGTCGACGAGTACCAGGACGTGAACCCGGTGCAGCAGCGGCTCCTGGACGCGTGGCTCGGGGGCCGGCGGGACCTGACCGTGGTCGGCGACGCCAGCCAGACGATCTACTCCTTCACCGGGGCCACCTCGTCCTACCTGATCGACTTCCCGCGCCGGCACCGCGACGCGGTGGTGGTCCGGCTGGTCCGGGACTACCGCTCGACACCGCAGGTCGTCGGGCTGGCCAACGCGGTGATCCGGCAGGCGCGCGGCGACGAGGCCCGGCTGCGGCTGGAACTGCAGGGGCAGCGACCCGCCGGGCCCGAGCCCGACCTGCGGGTCTTCACCGACGAGCCGGCCGAGGCCGCGGCGGTCGCGGCGCGCTGCGCCGAACTGGTCGCCGCCGGCACGCCACCGCGGGAGATGGCGGTGCTGTTCCGGACCAATGCGCAGTCGGAGGCGTACGAGGAGGCGCTGGCCGAGGCCGGGGTGCCGTACGTGGTGCACGGCGCGGAGCGCTTCTTCGAGCGGGCCGAGGTACGCCAGGCGATGGTGGCGCTGCGGGCCGCCGCAAAGTCCACTGTAGAGGGTCCGCTGGTCCCCGCAGTGGTCGAGGCGCTCAGCGCGGTCGGCTGGCAGCGGGACCAGCCACCACCGGGTGGCGCCGCACGGGAACGCTGGGAGGCGCTCGCGGCCCTGGTCAAGCTCGCCGAGGAGCACGCGCACCTGTCGAGCCTCGAGGAGTTCAGCGCGGAGTTGAACCGCCGCGCGGCGATCCAGCACGCGCCCACCGTGGACGGCGTCACGGTCGCCAGCCTGCACTCCGCCAAGGGCCTGGAGTGGGACGCGGTGTTCCTGGTCGGGCTCGTGGACGGGACGCTGCCGGTGACGTACGCGAAGACTCCGGAGGCGCTGGAGGAGGAGCGCCGGCTGCTCTACGTCGGGGTGACCCGCGCCCGGCAGTGGCTGTGGCTGTCGTACGGCGGGGCCAGGTCCCCGGGTGGGCGGGCCCGCCGGGCGTCGCGCTTCCTGCCCCAGTTCGACCGGACCGGGGGCGGCGGTTCCGGGGTGGCCCGGGCCGGCCGCGAGGGCGGCAAACGCCGCACGTTGATCGTCTCCTGCCGGATCTGTGGTGCGACGCTGATGAACGGCCCCGACCGCAAGCTCGGCCGGTGTTCCGGCTGCCCGTCCGACATCGACGAGGAGCTGTTCGAGCGGCTGCGCGAGTGGCGGATCCGCACCGCGGTCGGCCAGAAGGTCCCGGCGTACGTCGTCTTCACCGATGCGACCCTTACCGCGCTCGCCGAGCGGAAACCGGCGCGCCGGGAGGATCTCCTTGCCATTGCTGGGATCGGGCCGCGTAAGCTCGGTCTGTACGGCGACGCCGTCATCGCCCTCGTCGGGGGCGCGGCGGTGGACGATGTCGTGGTCGCGACAGGTTTGGCAACGGGTCCGTAAATACGGTTGCCCTCCCAGCCGGTCACGACATAGCCTGCGAGGACACCTTCGCGCGAGGGCTATCAGGCTGCTCGCCGGGGGCACGAGACGAGAAACGCACGAGGACTGGAGGTGACACACCGATGAAGCTCTTCTTCACAGGGCGACCGTCGGCGTTGCCTGCTGCCCCCGTGCAGGTCGTCGCCGTGACGTTCCGTACCGCCGTGTCCACCGCCCACGTACCCGTCGTGGGCCGGCCGGCTGTCCGGATCCGTACGGCGAGCGGCGCGCCGCAGCTCTCGACCCCGCTTGCCAACGTCAAGACGCAGCTCCCTGCGTCCCGGAACGCCGGCGGGTTCGCGGTTGAGGGCATCGATCGTGATGAGTACGGCATGAACGGTGCCAGCGGTGTTCCACCTCGAGGTAGCCCGGTCTGACAAGGACCCCTCCGGCTCACCTCGAGGCCGCGGAACCCGCAAACCGGGATCCGCGGCCTTAGTTATTTCCCACCCACGGAAATGTCGATCAGAGAGAGAGGTGACCGGGACCATGAGTCTGGCGTTGGCTCCACTCGACCCTCATGTCGAGTTGGGTGCGGAACTGCCGTGTCGGAAGTTCGATCCCGACCTGTGGTTCTCCGACGCTCCCGCCGAGCTGGAGCTGGCCAAGTCGCTGTGCGGGGAGTGCCCCGTGCGGGTCGAGTGTCTGGCCGGCGCGGTCGAGCGTCAGGAGCCCTGGGGTGTCTGGGGTGGCGAGATCTTCGAGCGGGGTGCCGTCGTGCCGCGGAAGCGGCCACGTGGCCGGCCTCGTAAGGGTGACGCCGCGCGCGACGCCGAGCTTCGGGTCGAGCTCGCCGCCAAGGTGTCGGCATTGACCGCTGACGTCTCCGTTCCGGCGCTCGGCGCCGGGGCCGGAACGTCCGTCCGACTGGCGGCCTGACATGACCACGATCCGCAAGCCAGCCAGCCGACGGCCGCTCACGCAGCCGACCCGGCCCGCTGCAACCAAGCCCGAATCCACCAGCCCGATGACCCGACCGAGGAGTGTCGTAGCCGTGCATCTCATCAACGAAGCGTTGGCCCGAGCGCGAATGCGCGAGCCTCAGATCGTCAGCTCTGAGGCGCACCGATCCGAGCACCGTTCCGCCCGCCGCATCGCCATGCGGTCCCTGCGCGAGCAGGACCGCCGGCTGAGCGTCCGGTAATCCCGTTACTCGAAGGCCCGCCCCGCCCGGGGCGGGCCTTCGCCGTCCGTTCGCCGCTCAGGAGTGCGTCGCGGCCGGCTCGGCGAAGCCGGGCAGCCAGCGTTCCAGGATCGCCCGGTACGGTGCCTTCGCCTCCAGCTGGCACAGCACCCCGATCGAGCCGAGCGTGACCCGGTGGATCAGCAGGTAGCTCGGCGGCAGGTTGAGGTGCTTGCCGAGCTGGAACGCGGGGCCGCGGGGGTTCGCGACCCGGGCCGCCTCGGTGCGAAGCCAGGCCCGGGTGAACCGGAACTCGTCGGCCGCGACCGGCTCCAGCAGGGGCCGCAGGTAGTCGAGCACGGCCGGCGCGTCGACCTCCACGTCCGGCTTGATGAAGCCTTCGTCGCGGAGTCCGTCGAGCACGGCGTCGGCGTCGCCCCGCAACGCCAGCCGGGACAGCCGGCCGACCGGCTCCGGGTGACCCTCCGGCATCCGGGCGACCGCACCGAAGTCGACCACGCCGAGCCGGCCGTCTGCGAGCAACCGGAAGTTGCCCGGATGCGGGTCGGCATGCAGCATCCGTACCCGTTCCGGGGCGGAGAAGTGCAGGGTGGCCAGCAGGGCGCCGGCCCGGTCCCGCTGTTCGACCGAGCCGCCGGCGATCACCGTGGCCAGTGGCGTGCCGTCGATCCACTCCGTGACGAGCACCCGCGGGGCCGAGGCGACCACCGGCGGTACGAAGATCTCCTCGTCGCCCGCGTACGCCTCCGCGAACGCCTGTTGCGCGCTCGCCTCCAGCTCGTAGTCGAGCTCCTCGGTGATCCGGGCGCGCAGCTCGGTCACCAGCGGCTTGACGTCCAGGCCCGGCTGGATGACCTTGAACAGCCCGGCGAGCCGGGCCAGCTGTGACAGGTCGGCCAGCAGCGCATCGCCGGCACCCGGGTACTGAATCTTCACCGCCACCGGCCGGCCGGGCCCGCGGCCGCGCTCCCGCCACAGCGCCCGGTGGACCTGACCGATCGACGCGGCCGCGGCCGGCCGGTCCTCGAACTCGACGAACTTCCGCCGCCACTGCGGCCCCAACTGCTCGGCGAGTACCTTGTGGACACTCGCGGCGGGCAGCGGCGGGGCGGCCTCCTGCAGCCGGGTCAGCGCCTCCCGGTACGGCCCGGCCAGTTCCTCGGGCAGCGCGGCCTCGAAGACGCTCAGTGCCTGACCGAACTTCATCGCGCCGCCCTTGAGCTGGCCGAGGACGCTGAACAGGTGCTCGGCCGTCCGCTGCTGGATCTCCGTGGAGATCACCTCGGACGCCAGCCCGGTGACCCGCTTGCCCAGGCCCAGCGCGGCCCGGCCGGCGAGGCCGAGGGGCAGGGCGGCGAGCTTGGCGGTACGGGTCACGGCTCGGCGCGGAATGTCTGTCACCAGATGATTCTTACCTACCGCGCCGCCGGCGCCGGCCACAGTGGCAAGCCGGATGCGGTTGCCACGTCCGGCGCCGGGCCTCGCCGGGCCCGGAGAGCTCCACCGTTGCGGCGATCGTCTGCGGCGGCAGGCCGTCGACGTACCGCAGGACGTCGGCGGTGGCGTACCCGGTAGCGGCCAGTGCGGTGGCGACGGTACAGGCGTCGACCAGCTCGCGGCGGGGCGGCGCGTCCGGGGTCGCGAGCTGGGCCGCGAGGACCGGCCAGGCTTTGTCCCGGTCGGCCCGGTGCAGGTCGAGACAGTGCAGGCAGGGCCGCCCGCCGGGTGGCACCAGTGGTCCGATGAGGACGGCTCCGTCGCGGACGGCCACGGACAGGTGGGCGAGCCGGCGGTGCGCCAGCGCGTACAGCGCGGCCGGACCGGACTGGGTACCGATCTGGACCGCGAAGTGGACGTCCTCGCGGCGCGGCAGCGGCGTCGTCCGGGTACCCGGTGCCAGCTCGGCGATGGCCCGGGCCGCCACCGTGGTGCGGTGGTCGCCTCCGCCACCGGCCATCAGCTCCCCGGGCTCGACCGTCCCGTCGAGTGCCACGTCCACGTGCCCGATCCCGGCCATGGCGAGGGCGACCGCGATCGAGATGCCGAGCCGGCCCCGGCCGGTCACCCGGACCCGGGTCCCCGCCCGTTTGCGCAGGACCTCGGCCGGGGTCCGGCCGCTCTCCTCCCGCAGCGCGAGCGCGGCCGCCTCGGCGAGCAGCCGCGTCCGGGCCGGCTCGCCGAGCGCCCGGGGGAGCAGCGTGTGGGCGCCGACCACCAGACCGTGGTCGCAGAGCGCGTCGAGCAGCGCCCGGGCATCTGCCTCGCCGATGCCGCGACGGGACGCGGCGGCGATCACGCCGACCTCGGTCCGCGCGCCGTCGAGTAGGTCCAGCAGGCCGGCGGCGGCCGGGTTGGGCAGGTCGAGGACGACCGCCCGGCGCGGGTCCAGGCCGAGCTGCAGGGCGTGCGGGCCGCGCCAGACCGCGGCCAGGCCGGGAAGCAGCATCGGCCGGTTGCCGGTCGTGCGGTTGCCGGTCGTGCGGTTGGCGGTCGTGCGGTTGGCGGTCGTGCGGTTGGCGGTCGTGTGTGCGGCGGTCGTGTGTGCGGCGGTCGTGTGTGCGGCGGTCGTGTGTGCGGCGGCGGACCTGCCGGCGTCGACGTCGCCCGCAGCAGACGGTCCCGCCGGGGCGCCCGAGGAGTCGCTCATGGCGTTACAGGCTGTCATGGTCCCCGGCGACATCCACCGGTTATCCACAGCGTGCGCCCAGTCTGCCCAGCGCTTTCCACAACAACACGCCGAGTTATCCACAGGGCCGCAGCGGAACTGTCGCAACTCTGCGTACCTGTCCACAGAGAGATCGCCGCCTCCGGCAGTAGGAGACGGCGATCGTAATTCGGCTATCGTCAGGCTTTGCCCAGAATGCGGTTGACTGTCGTCCCGCAGACCGGGCATTTGCCCTTGGCCATCCTCATCCCGGTCTTGGAGATCTCGACCGTGCCTTCGAAGTCGCGCTTCTCCTTGCACTTGACGCAGTAGCCGTTGTAGGTCTCCACCTTGCTTGCCACGTTGCTCTCCTTCGATACATCCGTCCCGGAGCGTTTGCAGTCCGAAGTGTGCCTGGCCGGAACACTCCCGACAAGCCATCTCAGGCCTGGACACGCCGGGCAAACACGGGCGGATCTCCTTCGTGACTTTACGGACACCCCGCCGCCAAGTAGGGCCTTGCCGGCGCGGGTCGCCAGGTTGACACTTGCCAGCCCCTGGCGCGACCCAGCTAGCGTGCCCTCCGTGGGTCCCAACCCAGGGCGCATGGCACGGGCTAATGCCCGATGAGCAGCACCCGCAAACCGGTCGTCGAAGTCCGACGCAGCCAGCGCCGGCAGCGGACGGTGTCCGCTTACCGGGAGGGCGAACGCGTGGTTGTCCTGATTCCTGCCCAGTTCTCCCGTGCTGAGGAGAATGAGTGGGTTGACAAGATGTTGGCCCGGCTCAAGGCCCGCGAGGAGCGCACGAGGCGCGGCGACGCCGAGCTGATGGTCCGGGCCCGCCGGTTGATCGGCCGTTACCTGCCCGAGCATCCGGTGGCGCCGGCGAGCGTGCGCTGGGTCTCCAACCAGAACGGCAGGTGGGGCTCGTGCACGCCGGCCGACCGTACGATCCGGATCTCCGACCGGATCCACGACATGCCGGACTGGGTCATCGACTACGTGCTGCTCCACGAGCTCGCCCACCTGGTCGTGCCGAGCCACAGCACCCGCTTCTGGTCGCTCGTCGGCCGCTATCCGAAGGCCGAGCGGGCCCGCGGCTACCTCGAAGGGGTCTGCGCGGCCGCCGGTCTCGCCATGGCCGAGGACTAACCTTCCTCCCTGTGACACGGCGCGCCGCGATCGTCCTGCTGGCCCAACCGGCCTGGGTCCCGCCGGGCGTCGACCCGGCAGCGTGGCGGACCGCCCTCGCCGAGGACCTGGTCGACCAGCTCGCCTCGCTGTCCGAGGTGGAGCCGGCCCTCGCCGGGGTCGCCGCCGACCTGCCCCTCGCCGCCGCCGTCGCCTGGCCGAGGATGCCGGTGTACCAGGTGCCCCGTGCCACCACCGGCCCCGTGCTCCGGGCTGCCGCCGAGGACGGGTACGACCAGGCGGTCGTGCTCGCCGCGGACGTACCGGACCTGCCCGGCCTGCTGGTCGGCAAGCTGTTGCGCCCGCTCTCCAGCCGGGTGGTCGCCGTGGCACCCGCCCTGGGCGGCGAGAGCCGCGGGCTGCTGGGTCTGGCCGCGCGCCTGCCTGCCCCTGACTGGCTGCCCGACGTGGACCTCGACACCGCCGTACCGGCCGAGCTGACCGCCGCCTCGGCGCGCCGGACCGCCTTCGCCACCGCGCCCGGCTGGCGCCGGCTGCGTACCCCCGCCGATCTGTCCACCCTGGACCCGGCCCTCGACACCTGGCCCGCGACCTACGCACTGCTCTCCGGCGATCCGCACCGCGCTACAGAGTGACGTTGGCCGATTTGCCCGGAGCCGCCCGCTACAGCGGCGGGAAGTCGTCGTCGTCGGTGGGTGGGGCGGCGAACGCGGCCGGGTCGGCGAAGTCCGAGTCGGACGGGAGCAGGTCGGGGTGGCCCCAGATGGCGTCGCGACCCTCGATCCCGCGCTGTTCGGTCAGCGCGGCCCAGAGCGCCGAGGCCTCGCGCAGCCGGCGCGGACGCAGCTCCAGACCCACCAGCGCGGCGAACGTCTGCTCGGCCGGGCCACCGGCCGCGCGGCGGCGTCGGAACGCCTCGCCGAGGCGTACCACGTTCGGCAGCCGGTCCGCGGCCGCGGCGTCCACGACGTGGCAGACCCAGCCCTCCACGAGCGCGAGCGCGGTCTCCAGCCGGGCCAGCGCCGCCTTCTGCTGCGGCGAGTCCTCCGGCGTGAAGACGCCCTCGATCTGCAGCTCCTGCATGCTCTCCGGGTTCATCGGGTCGAACCGGCTCATCGCCTCCTCGACGGCCTCCCGGTTGACCCGGATGCCGGCCGCGTACGACTCGACGGCCGTCAGCACGTGCCCGCGCAGCCAGGGGACGTGCTGGAACAGCCGCTGGTGGGCGGCCTCGCGCAGGGCCACGTAGAGGCGTACCTCGTCCCCGTCGATCTCCAGGCCCTCGCCGTACGACGCGATGTTGGCCGGGAGCAGGGCGGCCGTACCGGCCGGTCCCAGCGGGAGCCCGATGTCGCCGGCGGAGAGCACCTCGGCGGCGAGCGAGCCCAGGGCCTGGCCGAGTTGCCCGCCGAAGAGCGCACCCCCGATGGTGGCGACCATCGCCTGCATCGGACCGAGCTGGGCCCGGGCCTCCTCGGGCACGAGATCGCCCATCGCGCCCACCATGCGGGAGGCGACCGGGTCGCAGAGCTTCCGCCAGACGTCCAGCGTCGAGTTGACCCACTCGGTCCGGGTCCAGGCGGTCGAGGTACGGATGCCGGAGGGCAGGGCCGACGCGGACTCCAGCCAGAGGTCGGCCAGGTGCAGGGCCGAGATGACGGCCTCGCGATCGGCCGGGGTGACCCGCGGGTCCCCGGGTCCCGTGGCTTCCGGTGCCGGCTCGGCGGTGAAGCCGATCGGACCGGGTGCGGGCACGCCGCTCAGGTTGCTCAGCGCGACCTGGCGGGCGAGGTCCCAGTTCACCGGGCCGCCGCTGGACGAACCCGCGAGGAGCTGCTGCAGCTGGGACAGGAACCGCTGCATCTGCTGCGGATCGCTCGGGTCGGGCGGCGGACCACCGGGAAGGGCGAAGCCGAACGGAATGTCGGGCACCCGTCAACGGTACGCGAAGCGGCTGCGCACAAGCTGCCCAAGTAGGCTTCGCCCATGCGACGTCGAGGGGTGACGGTCCTGTTCGGGGCGATCCTGGTGGTCCTCCTGGTGGCCGGGATCATGTCGGCGCCCGTGCCGTACGTCACGCTCGGGCCCGGCCCGACCGTGAACACGCTCGGCCAGTCGGACGGCCACGACGTCATCGAGGTGAAGGACGCGCCGACGTCGACCTCGGCCGGCCAGCTGAGGTTGGTGACCGTCAGTGTTGCGTCCGACTATTACCTGCTCGACGCCCTGCGCGGCTGGCTCGACCCGGAGGAGGCGGTCGTCCCGCGGGAGTTGATCTACCCGCCGGACCGGTCCGAGAAGGAGGTCGACGAGCAGAACGCCCGCGACTTCGTGGCGTCGCAGACCAGCGCCGAGACGTCGGCGCTGCGCGAGCTGGGGTACCCGGTCCAAGTCACGGTCAGTGAGGTGGAAAAGGGTGCGCCCGCGGACGGCAAGCTGGCGGCCGGAGATGTCATCACCACGGTCGACGCGGCGCAGGTCACCAGCGGCCAGAAGCTGCAGGAGCTGATCCGGTCCAAGCCGGTCGGCTCGGAGCTGGCGGTCGGGTACACGCGGTCCGGCAAGCCCGCCACGACCACGATCACCACGGCCGCCAACCGGGAGGGCGGGCCCCGGATCGGCGTCGCCATCGAGAACAAGCAGCCGCACCCGTTCACGCTGAAGATCGATCTGGACAAGATCGGCGGGCCGTCCGCCGGGCTGATGTTCGCGCTCGGCATCATCGACAAACTGGAGCCGGCCGACCTGACCGGCGGCAAGATCATCGCGGGTACCGGCACGATCGACGACGAAGGTCGGGTGGGCCCCATCGGCGGCGTACCGCAGAAGCTGGTCGCCGCCAAGGAGGCGGGCGCGACGGTTTTCCTCACCCCGGAGGCGAACTGCGCCGAGGCTGCACAGAACGCGCTCGCCGGGCTCAGCCTGGTCGAGGTGAGCACGCTGGACGAGGCGCTGGACGCGCTGGAGGCGGTACGGGAGGGGCGCGAACCGACGCTGTGCCCGGCCGCGTAAGCCTGCCGGCCAACTCCTGGTCATAACGGTCTCCCGCTACCGCCGGGAGGCCGTTATGACCCCCGCCGTAGGCTGGACGCCGTGGTCATGCGGAGCCCTCTGCCCCGGATGAGTCGACGCGGCCGCGCGACGGTCGCCGTCCTCATCGGGGTTTTCGTGTTCTTCACGCTGCTCGGCTGGATCGTCGACGCCTGGACCGACTGGCTCTGGTTCGACGAGGTCAGCTACACGCAGGTGTTCACCAGCGTCCTCCGTACCCGGATCGTCCTGTTCCTGATCTTCGGGTTGGGGATGGCGCTGGTCGTCGGCGGCAACCTCTACCTGGCCTACCGGATGCGGCCGATGCTGTACCCGCACTCGAGCGAGCAGCACACGCTGGAGCGGTACCGGATGGTCCTCACCCCGCGCATCGGGACCTGGATCGGACTCCTCGCCGGGCTGATCGGCTTCTTCACCGGCCTGTCCGCGCAGGGGCACTGGAGCGAGTGGATGCTCTTCCGCAACAGCGAGCCGTTCGGCGTCCAGGATCCGGTCTTCGGCGTCGACATCGGGTTCTACATCTTCGAGTACCCGTTCTGGCGCTACCTGCTCGGGGTCGCGTTCACCGCGATCGTGCTCTCGGTGATCGGCGCGCTCGCCGTGCACTACCTCTACGGTGCCGTGCGGCTGTCCGGACCGGGGGACCGGATGACCACGGCCGCCCGGGCCCACCTCACCGCGCTGGTGGCGATCTTCGTTCTGCTCAAGGCGATCGCGTACTACCTCGACCGGCGTGGCCTGCTGCTCGGCCGGATCGACGGGCCGGACCTGAACGGTGCAGGATATACCGCTATCAATGCGCTGCTTCCCGCCAAGGAGATCCTCGCCTATATCTCGATCGTCGTCGCAATCGCGATCATCGTGTTCTCCAACGCGTTCATGCGCAATCTCGTGTGGCCCGGCATCTCGCTCGCGCTGCTCGCGATCTCCGCCATCGCGATCGGTGGCATCTACCCGTGGGCGGTGCAGTCGTTCACCGTGAACCCGAGCCTGCGGGACAAGGAGGCCAAATACATCGGGCAGAGCATCGAGGCCACCCGGGCGGCGTACGGGCTCTCCGACCTCAAGGTCACCCAGTACCCGGCGAACAACCTGACCCCACCGGCGTCGCTGGCCACCGACACCTCGATCGTGCCGAACATCCGGCTGCTCGACCCGGCGGTCGTCTCCGACACGTACACCCAGTTGCAGCAGGTCCGAGGGTTCTACGACTTCGGCGAGAAGCTGGACATCGACCGGTACACGATCGGCGGCCGGACCCAGGACTACGTCGTCGGCGTGCGCGAGATCGACCCGGAGAAGCTGACCGACTCGCAACGGAACTGGCTCAACCGGCACACCGTCTTCACCCACGGGTTCGGCTTCGTCTCCGCCCCGGCGAACCGGGTCGGGCGCGACGGCCAGCCCTGCTTCGTCTCCGGGTTCCTGGGCGAGGAGACCGAGCCGAGCGGTACCGGTGAATCCTGTTCGTCCACGACCGAACAGCTCGTCACGAACCAGCCGCGGGCCTACTACGGCGAGCGGATGTTCGACTACGCGATCGTCGGCAAGGGTACCGGCGGGCGGGACGTCGAATTCGACCGCCCGTCCGGTGCCGCGGGCGACCAGTACTACACGTACCAGGGCACCGGTGGTGTGGACATCAGCTCGTACTGGCGGCGCCTGCTCTACGCGATCGAGTACCGGGAGGGCAACTTCCTGCTCTCCGACGCGGTCAACGACAAGTCCCACCTGCTGTACGTGCGCGACCCCCGTCAGCGGGTGCAGAAGGTGGCCCCGTTCCTGACTCTCGACGGTGATCCGTACCCGGCCGTGGTCGGCGGGCGCATCGTGTACATTGTGGACGGTTACACGACCGCGAGCACGTACCCGTACGCGCAGCGGATCAACCTGCAGCAGGTCACCGACGACTCGCTCACCAGTCGTGGCACGTTCCAGCTGGCCCGGCAGAACATCAACTACATCCGCAACTCGGTCAAGGCGACGGTCGACGCGTACGACGGCACCGTCACGCTGTACTCGTTCGACGACTCCGACCCGGTACTCAAGGCGTGGAACAAGGCGTTCGGCGGCAATCTCATCAAGGCGTCCGCCGACATACCGCCGGAGCTGGTCGACCACTTCCGCTACCCGGCCGACCTGTTCAAGGTGCAGCGCAGCCTGCTGACCCGGTTCCACGTGACCGAGGCGACCGAGTTCTTCTCCGGCCAGGACTTCTGGGAGGTGCCGGTCGACCCGGCGCAGGCGACCAAGAAGCAGCCGCCGTACTACCTGCTGACCAAGCTGCCCGGGCAGGACGACACCCGGTTCCAGCTCACCGCCGCGCTCACCCCGTCCGGCCGGCAGAACCTGGCCGCACTCGTCTCGGGCTCCTATGTGGACGGTAAGCCGCGGCTCGAGGTACTGGAGTTGCCGAAGCAGAACCGGATCCCGGGTCCGGGTCAGGCCCAGCAGAACATGGAGAACGACGCCCAGATCCGAACACAGCTGAACCTGCTGTCGTCTCAGACATCGACGGTTGTCAAGGGCAACCTGCTCTCGCTGCCGTTCGGCGGAGGCATGCTGTACGTCGAGCCGATCTACCTGAAGAGCAACGTCGACAACCCGTACCCGTTGATGAAGAAGGTGCTGCTGAACTACGGCGAGCGGGTGGCCTTCGCGGACACCCTGGAGGCGGGCATCAAACAGCTCGTCGAGTCGGCCGGGCAGCCGCCGCCGCAGACCGGTGGTGAGCAACCGGGCGGGCAGACCGGCAGCGGCCTGCCGCCGGACCTCGCCACCGCCGCGGACAACATGCGCAAGGCGATCGACGCGGCCCGGGCAGCCCAGCAGGCCGGAGACTTCGAGGCGTACGGGAAGGCGCTCAAGGATCTCGACGCCGCGATGAAGCAGTTCGAGGAGGCGCAGAGGCGGTTGGGGACTCCCACCCCGCCCCCGGCCTCACCGACCCCGTCGGCACCGGCCTCACCGGGCGGTTAGCCGCGGCTCCGGTACGCGTCGACCGGCGTGGTGTGGGGGTGTCCTACGCCACGCCGGTACCGTTTTGCCGCTACCGGTACCGGTGCGCTAATGTGGACAAGCCGACGCGGGGTGGAGCAGCTCGGTAGCTCGCTGGGCTCATAACCCAGAGGTCACAGGTTCAAATCCTGTCCCCGCTACCACGCAAGTGCAGGTCAGGGGCCGGTTCTCGGAAGATCGAGAGCCGGCCTTGATCGTTGGACCCTCGGCTGACCCTCGGGCGGGCCGTGATGGGCCGTCCGAGCATGGTGCCGGATGGCATGGTCGTGCCGGTGGCTGTGCCACGAACCAGCGCCTCCTACAACACCCCGCAGTCGCTGACCGTGGCGGACGCCCGGGACGCGTACGCGGGCGTCGCCGGCCAGCTCATCCCGCGGAGGGTGGTGCCCGCCCGCGGGATATGCGGGCGGGCACCGATCCCGGATCAGGTGATGGTGACGGTGAGGTCGTAGTTGCCGCCCGCGGCCGGCTGCTTGTTGATCAGCACGATGCCGTACCACGCCGTACGTGGTGCGAGGTACTGCGGCGTGGTCGCGGTGTAACCCGGGCCGGTGGGCAGACCGGCGGCCACTTCCGAACCGCGACCGCGGACCCAGGTGCTGGCCGAGTTGGGATCGCTGGCCATGAGGAACAGCTGCGGGTACTGGCCGGGCACCTTCGGCTCGGCTTTGACCTGGATCTTCTGGCCAGCGGTCAGGAAGACGTCCCGCACCTCGACGGTCTGGTTGGCGCCGAGGAAGACCGTGGACCTGCCGGCCGCCACCGTCGTATCCCCGTCGACGAACCGCACCGTGTACGGCGAGATGACGCCGAACTTCGGTTCGAACCGGTACACCGTCGCCTGGTAGCCACCGGTGGGCCGATGGTTGGAGTCGATGGCGACGAAGTCGGGCGCCGGTAGGTCGGCGTCGAAGCCGGAAGTGCTGCTGGCGAGAAGTCCGGTGCCGTCCCGTACCTCCAGGTCGTAGTCCCGGGTCTCCGGCGTGATCGCCAGCACGGACCAGAAGGCGTGGGTCGTGGTGACGGAGTAGTGGGTGGGGATCAGCGGTATCGGTCGTTGTACCCCGCCCCGGCTGCCCAGCACCGGCCGGAAGCCATAGTCGACGGTGTTCTGGTAGATGGCGCCGAGCGCTTTGTCCACCGTGGACTGTGCCATCCCGGCCTTGTGCTGGTTCCAGAACTGGTTGAAGCTGGCGGCGGAACCGGCGTTGACGAGCGTGCTGAACACGTTGGCCCGGCTCCCGCTGAACTCGTCCCACGCCTCCTGCACGAGCTGACCGTTGTTCGCGCCGTCGGAAAGGTCGAGCAGCGCACTGGTTATCCGACCCTCGGTGGCGTCACCGAGGTCCCAGTCGAGGCGGCTGGTGTCTTCGAGTTCGAGGAAAATGCCGCTTGCCTGGGCGTACCCGCGGGAACCGGATACGGCCAGGGCGTACCAGCTGGCGAAGCCTTCCGACCACGCGCACGCGACACTGAGCGCGACACCCCACATGTGGTTCGCGCAGTTGGCGGTGAACGGGCCCTGGTGCTCGTACACGTCCCACATGTAGGCGTGGCCGAGTTCGTGCAGCGTGTCGTGGCTGTCGGGGGAGCCGGCCACCAGGTGGACCGTATTGGCTACCGGGCACTCTTCCAGCGATCCCGAACCCGCCTGCGGGCAGAAGAAGTCGCCGTCGACCGATGTCGGCGTCCACTTGACCAGGATCTGTGGGTGGCAGACGCTGTCGTTCGCATCCCAGCACCCGGCGCTGCCGTGCGGCACGGTGGTCCAGGCGCTGTGCGCCCAGTCGAATGCGTGCCAGCCCCGGTGCAACGAGGACGGCGGCTGCGTCGAACCGAGGTTGGTGGTGCTGCCGTCGGCGACGTTGTTCGGACCGTCGACCTGTACCGAGTACGCCTTGCCGTCGGTGCCGTGCACCTTCCAGCGGGCGTTCTCGGTGGAGATGGTGACGTACGGGTCCCGCCCACCGGAGAAGGCGCCGTCGTCGTCGTTGTCGAAGCACACGGTGTAACTGCCGTCGAACGCCGTCAGACCGGTGCCGATCAGCGAGTCGGAGAAGGTGCCCCGGTCGAAGACCCGTACCGTCATGTTCGCCGACGGCAGGGTGATCCCGAAGTTGTCCTGGTACACCATGAGACCCCGGACGCACGCGGTGGCGGCGATCGTCGCGCCATCGCCCGTGGTCGGTGGACCGGCGACGAACCGTTCGGCCGGGTCGGGCGGCGGTGCCGCCGGCCGCTGCCGGGTGGCTGGTTGTACGTCGGCCGGCACGTCAACGCCGGCCGGGTTCGTTGGCACCTCGATGCCGAACCTGCCGGTGCCCGCCGTACCGCCGACCGTCAGGAACACCGTGGCACCGCCGGAATCCGGGCCGGTCGGGCTCTGCGCGGTGACCCTTGCCTGGATCTCGGCGGGACCGGCGGCCACCGCCCGGACCGTGCCCGCGTACCGCAGGTGCTGACCGGCGGCCAGGCTGCGCCGCTGGACGGCATGGATGACCGGCCCGTACGCCTTCGCCCGCGCGTCCCGGCTCACCGACAGCCCGTCCGGCGCGGTTACCCACTCCAGGTTGGCGGGCAGGTGGACGGCGACATCGGCCGAGTCCCGGTGGACCGGGGACGTGACCTCGACGGTCAACGTGGAGATCTCGCCGACCGCGGGCGGTCGGGACAGCGCGGCCGTTACCGTGAAGCACTCACTGAACTCGCTGTGCCCGCGGGCCGCGTGGCCCGGATCGGCGGGCTGGCAGCGTTCTGTGGCGGGTCGGCCGGCACCGCCCGGTGGGGCGGCGCCCGCTATGGAGCTGAACATGAGCATCGCGGCCACGGCGATGAGACCGGTAGCACTGGCCGTCGACACTCGGCGTTTCCCTAACACGGGGAGTCCTTTCCCGACGCCCGGCAGCGAGGGCCGGGCGGACGCATGCGCCGCGGCGTACCGCGGCCTGACGGGGAGAAGCCTCCGCCCGGCGGTGGCGGCCGGGCAGTGTGGACGCATCCGGATGCGATGGGGGCCTGCACCTGTGACGCAGCCACGGCAGCGGCGCCCGGGTAGTCAGGTACCCGACGGGGGAGCGACCGGCAGCGACCACGGCCGGTTCTTTGCCGAGGTCGTCGCGGTTCCGGAAACATCGACTCCGGTCAGCGTGACGAGGATCGGATGTGGTGGCAGCACCACCGGCACGAGCCCGTCATCATCGGTGTCGCTTTAGCGACCGCACCCCGGCAGACTGTCGGCATGAGACGCCCGGTCCGGGCCCGAACCGGCTGGACCCGTGTGGGCTGGGGCCTGGTGGCCGCGCTGGCCGCGGTGGACCTCACCAGCCTGGGGCTGCGCCTCGCGCTGTTCCACGATCCCCGGACCGCCGATGTGGCGGGCGTCGGACCCACCGTGCGCAACATCGTCGCCTTCGAAATCGCCGCGGTCGTCGGCGTGCTGATCCTGCGGCGGCATCCGGGGCACGCGGTCGGTCGGGTGCTGCTCGGCGTCGCGGTCGCCTTCACCCTGATGCTGGTGGTCAAGAGCTACGCCCGGTTCGCCGTACTCCTGCACGATGGGCGGCCGCCCGGCGCGATCGCGGCGGCCTGGATCACCGAATGGTCGTGGGCTCCGGTGTTCGCGTTGTGCGGGGCGATCGGCCTGGTCTTCCCCGACGGGCGGCTGCCCGGCCGCTCCTGGCGCTGGGTCGGTTACGGCCTGGTCGCGGGAACGGTCCTCGTCCTGCTCAGCCTGCCGTTCGTCCCCGGCCAGCTGGCCGAGGGTGCCGGCCGGGTGGCCAATCCGCTCGCCGCACCACCAGCGCTGGTACCGGTTGTCGAAGCGGTCAGCCGGGTCGGGTACCTGCTGCTGCTCGCCTCCCTCGGCCTGGCGGCCGGCTCGCTGATCGTGCGCTGGCGCCGGGGCGGCGCCGTCCAGCGGCAGCAACTGGGGTGGATCGCGCTGGTTGTCGCGGCCCTGCCACCCGGCCTGGTCGCGCTCGCCCTCGCCGGAAACTCACCGCGCTGGTCTCCATGGATCGTGTTGTACCGCGATCTGCTCACCCTCGCGTTGTTCGTCGCCATCGGGATCGCCGTGCTTCGGCATCGGATGTTCGGCATCGACGTGGTCATCAACCGGGCGGTGGCGTACGGCGTCCTCGCCGCGATCGTCACCGCCGTATACATCGTGGCCGCCGTCGCCGCCGGTTCGGTGATCGGCGCGCGCAGCCACGCGGTGGTGCCTTCGGCGATCGCCGCGGTCGCCGTCGCGCTCGTTCTTTCGCCGGTGCGTTCCTGGTCGCACCGGTTCGCCAACCGCATCGTGTACGGCGAGACGAAAGCGCCGTACGAAGTCCTGCGCGACTTCGCCCATCAGCTAGCGGTAGCGCCGCCGCCCGAGGGGCTGCTGCCGGCGGTCGCGAACGCCGCGGCCTCCGGTGTGAACGCGCTCAGCGGCGAGGTCGGCCTGCGGCTGGCGTACGGGCCGGATGAGGTGGCCCGCTGGCCGCCAACGGCGCCGGAAGGCGGTGCGACGCCTGACTTCCGGGCCCCGATCCGGCACGACGACGTCGAGATCGGCTGGATCGCGGTCACCAGCCGGCCGGGCGCGGCGCTGACCCGGGCGCAGCGGCATCTGCTGGGTACGCTCGCCGCGCAGGCGGCGCCCGCGCTAAGCAACGTGCGGCTCACGTACCAGCTCCAGGCCCAACTGGAGACTGTCTCCGCGCAGGCCGCGGAGCTGCGCGCGTCGCGCCAGCGGCTGGCCACCGCCCAGGCCGACGAACGCCGCCGGCTGGAGCGCGACCTGCACGACGGGGCGCAGCAACAGCTCGTGGCGATCGCCGTGCGGTTGAGGATGGCCGCCGCGGCCGTGCACCGCGACCCGGAACGCGCGGCCGCGATCATGAGCGAAACCCGGGCGAACGTCACCGACACCCTCAAGACGCTGCGCGACCTCGCCCGCGGCGTGTTCCCGTCTCTGCTCGAAGTGGGCGGGTTGGGTACCGCCCTGTCGGCGCACATCCGCAAGACGGCCGCTCCGGTCGTCCTGGAGGATCTGCTGCCCCCGCTGGAACGCTTCGGCTCCGACGTGGAGCTGGCGGTGTACTTCGCCTGTCTGGAAGCCATCCAGAACGTCAGTAAGCACGCGCCGCAGGCGGGTCCGGCCACGGTCCGGCTGGAGGTCGCCGATGGCGCGCTGCGGTTCCGGATCACCGACCACGGCCCGGGTTTCGACCCCACCACCGCGACGGGCACCGGCTTACAGGGCATCACCGACCGGCTGGCCGCGGTCGGCGGCACGGTGCGGCTCACGACGGCCCCGGGCGAGGGCACCGATCTGGCCGGCGCCGTACCGGTACCGGTGCGCCGCTGATGTGGTGCCCGCACCCGTGACACTCGTGCGGGCGGTGGCGACCATGGACCGGTGCGGGTCCTGCTGGTCGACGACAACCCGGCTTTCCGGTCGGTGGCCGGCGCGATGGTCGCGACGGCCGGCGGCTTCGAGTTGGTCGGCGAGGTCGGCTCGGGCGAAGAGGCGGTGACCGCGGCCCGGCTGCTCGACGCCGACCTGGTCGTCATGGACATCCGGCTGCCGGGAATCGACGGCGTCGAGTCGACCCGGCGGATCCTCGCCGACGGACCCGGGCGGGCGGTCGTCCTGATGTCCGCCCAGGCACTCGACGACCACCTGAGTGCGGAGGCGTTGAGCTGCGGGGCGCGCGGCTTCCTGCACAAGGAGGACTTCGACGCGGCGGCGCTCCGCGCGATCCTGGCCGGCTGAAGGCAGTGGTGACCGAGCCGGCCAGGGCGTACCGTCCCAGCTGTGATCCGGCTGGTTCTCGCCGAGGACAACCTCCTGGTACGCGCCGGCATCAGCGGGCTGTTGGCGATCGAGCCCGACATCGACCTGGTCGCGCAGTGTGTGACGTACGACGAACTGATCGCTGCTGTCGACCGCCACCGCCCCGACGTGCTGCTCACCGACATCCGGATGCCACCGCTGCACACCGACGAGGGCATCCGCGCGGCCCGCGAGGTGCAGCTCCGCCACCCGGGTACCGGCGTGGTCGTGCTCAGCCAGTACGACGCCGCGGAGTACGCGCTGCGGCTGTTCGCCGACGGCGTGGCCGGCCGCGGGTACCTGCTCAAGGACCACCTCGCCGACGGCGACCAGCTCTGCACCGCGGTCCGCACCGTCGCGGACGGCGGCTCCAGCATCGACCCGACGGTCATCGAGACGCTGATCGCCGTACGCGCGTCGACAACGGCGTCACCGGTCGCCCGGCTCACCCCGCGGGAGCATCAGGTGCTCGCCGAGATGGCGAGCGGGCGCAACAACGCCGCGATCGCCCAGTCGCTGGTCCTCACCGTCCGGGCCGTCGAACGGCACATCAACTCCATCTTCGCCAAGCTCGGGCTCACCGAGGAGCACGACTACCACCGCCGGGTCCGAGCGGTGCTGATGTTCCTCGCTGAACGACCATCATGAGGCGCGCGGACGAGCGCGTTCGGCGCCGTCATCGGATCACAGCAGTTGTCCTCGTCACGGGCGGGCTCCGGGATGATGCACCTCATAACCCGGGGGTCACTGGTTCAAATCCCGTCCCCGCCGCTGGCCCGGCAGGGGCATCCGTTCTGCCGCCGTGACGGGGTCGCCGGCGAGAAGCCGCGCGCCGACCGACGCGGCGATGTCCTCGGTCGCACCGGCGCCGGCCAGCGCGAGCTGCCCCAGCCTGGCCAGGCGGGACAGCCCGCCGGTCAGGCCGTCGAACCGCTCGGCGGCCGTGGCCGCCACGACGACGAGGTCAGGGTGCGTCTCCTCGGCGGCCAGGATCAGATCGTCCAGTGGGGTGTCGGCACCGAGGTAGTTGATCCGCCAGCCGTTGCGGTGCAGCACCACGCCGAAGGCGAGCAACGCGATGTCGTGGAGTTCGCCAGGTACGCAGGCGAGGAGCGCGCGCGGTCCGCGGCCGTGACCCCAGCCGCGGGCGAGACCGGTAAGGCGGCCCCGGATCACGTTGCTGGCGAAGTGCTCCTGGGCCACGCTCACCTCGCCGCGCTGCCAGCGCTCACCGAGCTGGTGCAGGTACGGCAGCACTACGTCCCGGACGACAGTCTCGACGGTCAGCGTGCTGAGCAGCCCGTCGAGCACGGTCTGCGCGGCGGGCTCGTCGAAGGTGTCCAGGGCGACCACGAGTGCCCGCGCCGCCTCGGCGACCTGGCCGCGGTGCGGCAGACCGGCCGGCTCGGCGGGGGATCGCAGGCCACGCTCTTCGTCGATCGCGGCTCGGGCGGCCTCGGCGGTGGAGAGGCCTCGAGCGAGGTGCTCCTGCATGCGCCGGACCCGACGCAGATCGGCCTCGGAGTACAGCCGGAAGCCGCCGGCGGAGCGTACCGGTCGCAGCAGGCCGTACCTCCGCTCCCAGGCCCGCAGCACGTGATCGCTGACGCCGAGCCGCCGGCTCAGCTCACCGATACGCAACATCGCTGTGGGTAGTTCCTGATCCACGACCACACTGTACAGTATCTAGACAAACTCTTGACAGCTCTTGCCGGCGTGGCCTAATCTCTAGACAAGACCTAGACGGAGGTTAGACACATGAAGAAGCTGGACCTACTCGCCGCTGTTCTGCTCATCGTGGGCGGCCTGAACTGGGGCCTGGTCGGCCTTGCCCGGTTCGACCTCGTGGCAACCCTGTTCGGGCTGGAGTTCGGCGAGACCAACGCGCTGACCCGGATCATCTACGGGCTCGTCGGCCTGTCCGCGGTCTACCTGGCCGCACAGCTGCGAGCCATCCCGCGACGGTGGGCCGCCCACTCCCGAACCGACTCATCCGTGATGGCGTCCTGAAGCCGCCACCCGCCACCCGTCCATCAGGAGAGAGGATCGTCATGCTCCACCCCACCAGGCGGGCGTTCGCCGCCGCCGCGGCAGCGGCCGCACTGACCCTGCTCGGCTGCTCCAGCACGGACGACGAGCCGCAATCGGCCGGCACGCCCGCGGCTGCCACGTCGGCCCCGGCCACCGGTGCCGGCCCGGTCGGGCCCGCCTGCGCCGACCTGCCCTCGTCCGGGCCCGGCAGCCCGGCCGCCATGGCCGAGCAGCCGGTAGCCACGGCCGCCGCACAGAATCCCGGACTGTCCACTCTGGTCACCGCGGTGACCCAGGCCGGTCTGGTCGACACGCTGAACAACACGCAGAACATCACCGTCTTCGCGCCCACCAACGACGCCTTCGCCAAGATCCCACCGGCGACACTCAACCAGGTGCTCGCGGACAAGAAGGCGCTGACTGATGTCCTTACCTACCACGTCGTCGAGCAGCGGCGCGCGCCGGTCGATCTCGAGATGGCCACGCTGACCACACTGCAGGGCGGGACGATCACCACCGCCAGGTCGGGCGAGACCTACACGGCCAACGACGCCCGCATCGTCTGCGGCAACGTCCAGACCCGCAACGCGACGGTGTACCTCATCGACACCGTGCTCATGCCCACGAGCTGAACGACCGCGGCCCAGGAGACCGGCAGGCGAGCGCCTGCCGGTCGCCGCGCTATGCGTACTGCGCGCGGCGTTTCCCGTCGAGGTTCCGGCGCGGTACGCCGTCGACGCGGTGCAGATCCCGTAGATCCGGGCGTGGTTGGTCCACGGCCGGCCGTGGACCACCGATCTCCGCCCCGCGCCATCCGGGAGATTCCCTGATGTACGGCGTCCTAGATAACGGTTAGCCTAAGGCTAACTGTTAGATGTGGAGGCGAGGGAGGCCGGAGTGCAGGACGTGGTGCTCGCCCTGCTGGCGAAGGGTCCGTCGCACGGGTACGAGCTGCGGCGACGGCTGCTGGCGGCGCTCGGCCCGATGGGCTCGGCGTTCAACGCCGGTCAGGTCTACGTCACGCTGGGCCGCCTGGAGCGCGCCGGGCTGGTGGAGTCGGCCGAGGTCGGCCAGGCGTACCGGCCGGACCGTCGGGTCTACGAGCTGACCGCGGCGGGGCACGAGCGGGTGGCGACCTGGGTGGCCGAGGTGGACTGGCCGAAGCCGGCACCCGCGGAGTTCCACCTCAAGCTCACCGCGGTGGCAGCGGCCGGCCTGGCCGACCCGGTGGCGGTGGCGGACGCGCAGCGGCGGGAGCTGTTGCGACGCCTCCGCGACGTGGAGCAGGCGCTGCTGGAGGCACCGGACCGGTCGGCGGCCGCGCTGCTGCTGGAGGGAGCCGTGCTGAACCTGCAGGCGGGCATCCGGTGGCTCGAGCTCTGCGCCGAGCACTGGACCGGGTGGAGGCAGGGCGATGAGCGGAGGCAGGGCAATGACGGGTAACCCGCGACAGGTGCTCGCCACCCGGGGACTGACCAAGGTATACGGCAGTGGACCAAGCATGGTACGCGCCGTGGACGGTGTCGACCTCGACGTGCAGACCGGCGAGGTGGTCTCGGTCATGGGCCCGAGCGGCTGCGGAAAGTCCACGCTCCTCTACCTGCTCGGCGGCCTGGAACGGCCCACCGCCGGTGAGGTCGTGCTCGCCGGCGACCGGGTGGATCGACTCTCCGAGACCCGCTGGGCCCGGTTGCGCCGTCATGCGATCGGGTTCGTGTTCCAGGCCTTCCACCTGGTCGACGAGCTGACCGTGGTGGAGAACGTGGAACTCCCCGCGCTGCTGGCCGGCGCCACACCGGGGAAGGCGCGCCGGCGGGCCGCCGAGCTGGTGGACCGGGTCGGCCTCGCCGACCGCGCCGGTTACCTGCCGGCCCAGCTCTCCGGCGGGCAGAAGCAGCGGGTCGCGGTGGCCCGTGCGCTGGTCAACGAGCCGCTGGTCGTGCTGGCCGACGAGCCCACCGGCAACCTGGACACCGCGGCCACCACCGACGTCCTGCGCCTGTTCGCCCGGCTGCGCTCGGCGGGGCAGACCCTGGTGATCGTCACGCACGACAGCCGGGTCGCCTCGACCGCGGACCGGCTGATGACCATGCGGGACGGCGCGATCGTCGACCACACCCGGCTGGAGCGCCGGACCTCCACTGTGGACGACCTGGTGTCGTCGGCCGGCCTGGAGACCGGGTCATGACCGGGTTCAGCGTGCGCCGCGCCACCCGGCCCCGGTTACGCCTGTCCGGTCCGCTGCGGCTGGCGGCCCGGCTGGCCGCCCGGGACCTGCGCCACCGCCCCGGTACCGGGCTGCTGGTTCTCCTCGCCCTGCTGACCGCCACGACCATGATGACCCTCGCCCTGGTGGTGAACCGCTCGGCACGGTCGCCGTGGGACGAGACGTTCGCGGCCACCGCCGGCCCGCACGTCGTGGCCACCACGTTCGACGCCGACGAGGCCACCGACCGGGCGATGGCTGACCTGGCCGCCGCACCCGAGGTGGTCGCGCGGGCCGGCCCGTACCCGTTGCTGAGCATGCCTGACGGTGCCCTGGAGGCCCACGGCCGCCGCATCGGTGTGGAGGTCATGGCCCGTGACGGCGGCGCGGCCGAGGTCGACCGGCCAGCGCTGGTCGGCGGCGGTTGGATCCGCGACGGCGGCGCGGTGGTCGAGGAGAGCTTCGCCACCGCGCTGCGGGTGGTCGTGGGCGACCGGTTCACGATCGCGGGGCGGCCGTTCACCGTTGCCGGGATCGCCGTCACCACGTCCCGCCAACCGACCCCGTTCTACAGCCACGGTCTGGTCTGGACGACCCGCGCCGACGCCGCCGCGCTCGCGCCCGCCGCGGCGAACCGTGGCGCGGTACTCATGCTGCGGCTGGCCGATCCCGTCGGCGCGCCGGCGTTCGCCGCCGGCCACACCACGTTGCAGCAGCTGTACCTCGACGACTGGCAGTCCACCCGCCTGGATGCGCTGACCGACGTGCTGTTCGCGCTCTTCGGTCTCATCGTCGGCGCGGTCGCGCTCGCGCTGCTCGCCGCGGCGTCGGTGGCGGTCGCCGTGGCCGGCCGGATGGCCAGCCAGACCCGGCGCGCCGCGCTGCTCAAGGCGGTCGGGGCGACGCCGCGGTTCATCGTCACGGTGATGCTCGCCGAGTACGTCACCTTCGCGCTGCTCGCCGCCGGAGTCGGGCTGCTGGCCGGCACCTACCTGGCGCCGGTACTGGCCGAGCCGGTCCCCGGCGTCCTGGGCACCGCGCCGGTCGTCCTTCCGTCGATCACGACCGTCGCGCTGGTGCTCGGGGCGGCAACCATCCTGGTTGGACTGTCCACACTGGTGCCGACCGTCCGGGCGGCGCGGGCCAGCGCGGTGCGCTCGCTGGCCAACCCGGCCCGGTCGCCGCGCCGGTCCCGGCTCGCCATCGCCGTCTCCGCGCGGCTGCCCGTACCGCTGCTGCTGGGTCTGCGCCTGGCGGCCCGCCGCCCGGGCCGCGCCATGCTGGCCGCGGCCGGCCTCTCCGTCACGGTCGCCGCCGTGGTCGTCGCCTTGTGGATGGAGGCGGGGATCCGTGGCGATACCGCACAGGTCTCCGATGCGCTCGGCGAGCACGCCATCACCTACGACAAGCTCCGGCTGGTCACGTACACCTTCATCGCCGCACTCGTGGCGCTGGCCCTGGTCAACGCCGTCCTGGTGGCCTGGACCACCGCGCTGGACAACGCCCGCACCTCGGCTCTGGCCCGCGCGCTCGGTGCCAGCCCGCGGCAGGTGACCAGCGGGCTGACCGTGGCCAGCCTGCTGCCCGCGCTCGTCGCGGTCACCGTCGGCATCCCCGCCGGGTTCGCCGCGTACCGGGCCGCCGCGGCCGCGGCGGGCGGCGCCAGCGGCAGCCCGACACCGGCCGCGGCCGGACTCCTGGCCTTGCTGCCCGCCACGCTTTTCGTGGTCGCCGCCCTCACCACGATCCCCAGCCACCGGGCCAGCCGGCGGCCGGCGATCGAGGCGCTGCGCACGGATTGACCATCGAGCGCGGTGCCGACCGGATCATGGTCCACAAGTGACGGTAGTAGCCACATAGGACGCCGCCGCCGCCGGCCTCCACCCCCCGGGAGGCCGGCGGAGCTACCTGCCCGTCAGGCGCTCAGCGCGGTGAGCAGGACGAGCACGAGCGTCGTTGCGGCGAGCAGGCCGTGGCCGATGACGATCGCGATCGGGAACCGGGACTCGGGGGTCCCGGTGCCCGCGCGGACCGTCGGCAGCCACCGGGCGAACATCGTGAATCCGAGCAGTGCCACCGGTAGCAGGACCACGAACGCGATCCAGGCCAGCGTGTCGGACGGCTGGATGACGTAGATGATCCACAGAACGAGGCCGATCGCGGCCAGGGGGAAGTGGCTGAACACGAGCCCCGGCGACAGCCGGCTGCCGCTGCCCGGCCGGTGGCCTCCCCGGGAGACCCACTGGCCGAGCATGATGAACCCGGCGGTGGCGGTGAGCAGCCAGGTGACGAGAGCGGCGGTGGCCATCAGGCATTCTCCTTCGCGGTAGTGGTGTGATAGCCCTCGGCTTGGGTGAATTCGTCCGCCACCCTTACCCCGTACCGGAAGACCAGTTGCCCGCCGAGGATTCCGGCGACGCCGACCATGGCGAGGGCGGCCGCCGACAGGATCAGCGGTCCGATCGCGACCGGGCGGTCGAGCGGGGCTTCCCGGATCGCGACGCTCACCGCGTACGTGGCCGTGGCGGCCAGGTTGAGCGACATGTGCAGCAGGGCTACTCGGAATGCCCGGGTGCCGGTCGGGATGGCGAGCAGGTCCAGGAACCCGATCATGGCCGCGACCAGCGCACCGACCACGCCAATGCCGATCAGCCAGCGGGACCCTTCGACCAGGAAGCCCGGTGAGCGGGCCAGGTGTGAGGCGACGTCGAAGACCAGGCTCGCGACCCACGCTCCGATCGGTACCACCACGAGGGCCGGGTGCAGCGGATGGCCGTACGGGCCGGCCAGCCGGGTGATCGGCCGTTTCGCCTGGTCGCGCGCCTCCACATATACCCCCAAAAGTATTTCACTAACGGATGTTGGCGATAATGCTGCCCGTGCCATCCTTGAATTTCAATAGCGACGGCCGGAAGCTCGTCTGATGAGGGATCGGTGGCGGGTCCTCGCGGCGCTGCTCGACAAGTCGCGACGCGCCCTCTACGACTACGTACGGCGGCAGGACCACCCGGTGACCCGGGAGGAGGCCGCGGAGGCGGGGCGGCTCTCCCGCGGCCTCGCCGCGTTCCACCTGGACAAGCTCGTCGACGCCGGGCTGCTGCGGGCGCGGTACCAGAGCCCACCGGACAAGCGCGGTCGCGGCCGGACACCGAAGGTGTACGAGGCGGTGGAGGACGGACTGTCGATCACGATCCCGGAGCGGCGGTACGAGTTCATCGCCAGTGTGCTCGCCGACGCGGTGGCCACCGACCCCGGCGTGGCCCGGGATGCCGCGCTACGCGAGGCGCGGGACCGGGGTGCGACCCTGGGTGCGCGGTACCGCGACGGGGTTCCCGCCGCCGTGCTCTCCGATGCGCTGGCCGACCTCGGCTTCGAGCCGGAGTCCGACGGCCGGCGGACGCTGCTGCACAACTGCCCGTTCCACGCGCTCGCCGAGCGCCAGCGGGAACTCGTCTGCGAGTTGAACCTCGCCTTCGTCTCGGGTCTGATCGACGGCTTCGGCACGACCGAGGTCCGCGCGCTGCTGGCGCCCAGGCCCGGCGGGTGCTGTGTCGAGCTGGCGGCCGGTTAACCTCTACCGTGCCCGAAGGACACACGATCCACCGGCTCGCCGCTCGGCACCGTGCGCTCTTCGGCGGTCGCCGCGTCACGGCCAGCAGCCCGCAGGGCCGGTTCAGCGGCGGCGCCGCCCGGCTCTCCGGCCGGATCCTGCGCGACACCGAGGCGTACGGCAAGCACCTGCTGCACCACTTCGACCGGGTGAGCCTTCATGTCCACCTTGGACTGTACGGGAGGTTCACCGACGGTTCCGGCCGCCCGCCACCGCCGCTCGGCGAGGTACGCCTGCGGGTTACGACCCGCACGCACTGGCTGGACCTGCGTGGCCCGGCAACCTGCGAACTGCTCGACCCGGCCGACGTGGACCTGCTCAAGGACAGGCTGGGCGCGGACCCGCTGCGCGACGACGCGGACGCCGATGCAGCGTACCGCGCGATAGCCCGCAGCGGCAAGTCGATCGCCTCGTTGTTGCTGGATCAGTCCATCGTGGCCGGTGGCGGGTTGATCTACGTGACCGAGGTGCTGTTCCGGGCCGGGATCCCGCCGACCCTGCCCGGCCGCGAACTCGACCCGGATCAGTGGCGGGCGCTCTGGCAGGACCTGCGCGAGCTGATGCGGGAGGGCGTCCAGAAAGGACGAATCGACACCGTCCACACCGCACACACGCCGGAGGCGATGCGCCGCCCGCCACGGGTGGACCGGCACGGCGGCGAGGTGTACGTCTACCGGCGCGCGGGGCAGCCGTGCCTGATCTGCGGCACCGAGGTGCTGCGGGGCGACCTGGCCGGCCGCAACTCCTACTGGTGTCCGAGGTGCCAGGGTGCCGGAGTGAACCTGTTCGATGACGCCGCTGCCGGAGATTACCTCGGCTGAGGGCGACAGTCTCGGATACTGTATGCAACGTGCCCACCACGTTCGCGACCATCGGTGACACCCACCGCCCGCTCCGCGACAAGGTCGTCGACGAGCTGCGCCGGCGAATCATCGACGGCGAGTACGCGCCGGGTGACCGGCTGACCGAGGTACGACTCGCCGGGGCGTTCGGCGTGTCCCGCAACCCGGTCCGGGAGGCGATCCGGGTCCTCGAAGCCGAAGGATTCCTGGTCGCCCAGCCGCGCCGGGGTGCCGTCGTCGCCCAGGTGTCCGAGCAGGACGTGCACGACCTCTTCGACATCCGGCTCGCGCTGGAGGTGCTGGCCGCCCGGCTGGTCGCGGAGCGCTCCGGGCCGACCGCCGCGGTGGTGCTCGACGAGATCCTCACCACCGCCGCCGCGACCACCCACCTCGACCAGCTCGCCGACCTGAACACCCGGTTCCACGCGACGATCTGCGCGTACTCCGGGAATACCCTGCTGCAAAGCCTGATGGAGTCGCTGCACTCCCGGCTGCAGTGGATCTACCGGCAGAGCGCCGAGGTCCGCGCGCCGCACTCGTGGGCCGAGCACACGGCACTCGCCACCGCGATCCGGGCCGGCGATGCGGATCGGGCCGCGGACGCTGCCCGTACCCACGTGATGAACGCCCGCGCGACGGCGCTGTCGCTCACGGCGCGCCCCCTCGCGTTCCGCTCGGCGGCGCCGCGAGCGCAGGCTGCTGAGCCGGCTGGTCGCTCCGCAAGCTGACTCACCTCCGGTCGGTGACCACCGGCGGCGTCCCGTCGTCCGCCACCAGGTGACACGCGACCGTCGCGCCGGACGGCCCGACGCGCCGCAGGGCCGGTACCTCCACCGAGCACCGCTCGACCGCGACCGGACAGCGCGGATGGAACCGGCAGCCCGACGGAGGATCCACCGGGCTCGGCACGTCCCCGGTCAGCACGATCCGCCGCCGCGCCCGCTGGGCCACCGGGTCCGGGATCGGCGCGGCCGACAGCAGGGCCTGCGTGTACGGGTGCCGCGGCCGGCCGAACAGCTCGGCCCGCTCGGCGACCTCGACCAGCACGCCGAGGTACATGACCGCGACCCGCTGGGCGAGGTACTCCACCGCGGCCAGGTCGTGGGTGATGAACAGGCAGGCGAAGCCCATGTCCTGTTGCAGCCGGCCGACCAGATTGAGCACCGACGCCTGTACCGAGACGTCCAGCGCGGAGGTCGGCTCGTCCGCGACGAGCAGCGCCGGCGCCGCGGACAGCGCCCGGGCCAGGCTCACCCGTTGCCGCTGGCCACCGGAGAGCTCGTGCGGGTACCGCCGGGCCACCTCGCCGCGCAGGCCAACCTGGTCGAGCAGCTCGGTGACCCGGGCCCGGCGCTCCACCGTAGTGCCGATGCCGTGCAGCCGCAGCGGCTCGGCGACGATCGCGCCGACCGTCATCCGCGGGTTCAGCGAGGACGACGGGTCCTGGAAGACGATGTTGAAGTTGCGCCGCAGCGGGCGCAGCGCCCGCCGGGAGAGCTGGCCGATCTCCCGACCGGTGATCCGGACCTGACCGGACGTGACCGGTATGAGTCGGGTCACGCAGCGGCCGAGCGTGCTCTTTCCGCTGCCCGACTCGCCGACCAGGCCGACCACCTCGCCGGCGCCGACGGTCAGGCTCACCCCGTCGACGGCCCGTACCGGCCCGAAGTGCTTGACCAGGTCGACGATTTCAAGTGCGGCGCTCATGCCGTGGTCACCGCCGCCGGTACCGGGAGCGGGTGCCAGCAGCGCACCGGATGGCCGGCCGGCCCGGGGTCCAGCGAGGGCCGGCGGGTCCGGCAGGTCGTGTCGGCCCGGGCGCAGCGGTCGGCGAACGTGCACGCGTCCGGCGAGTCGGACAGCTGCGGTACCCGGCCGGGAATCTCGCGCAGCCCGCCGTCCAGGTGCCGGGCCGGGTTCGGCACCGCGTCGAGAAGACCTCTCGTGTACGGGTGGCTCGGCCGGGCGAACAGCGCCTCGGCGTGGGCCTCCTCGATGGTCCGGCCGGCGTACATCACGACCACCCGGTCCGCGATGTCGGCGACGACGCCGAGGTCGTGCGTGATCAGCAGGATCGCCGTGCCGATCTCGGCCCGCAGGGTGCGCAGCACGTCGAGTACGCCGGCCTGGACCGTGACGTCCAGGGCGGTGGTCGGCTCGTCGGCCACCAGCAGGCGCGGCCGGCAGGCCACCGCCATCGCGATCATCACCCGCTGCCGCATCCCGCCGGAGAGCTGGTGCGGGTACTCGGAGAGCCGGCGTACCGGCAGCGGGATGCCCACCAGCTCCAGCAGTTCGGCGGCGCGCCGCTTGGCCGCCGCGCCGCTGAGGCGCTGGTGCCGCCGCAGCACCTCGCCGATCTGCCGGCCCACGGTCAGTACCGGATTCAGCGAGGTCATCGGCTCCTGGAAGACGTACGCGATGTCCCGGCCGCGGATCGCACGAAGCCGTGCCTCGGGCAGCCCGCGCAGGTTCTGCCCTCCCATGTGGACGCTGCCGGAGACCGCGGCCGTGCCGGGCAACAGGCCGGTGAGCGCCAGCGCCGTGACGCTCTTGCCGCACCCGGACTCGCCGACCAGCGCGAGCACCTCCCGCTCGGCCACCGCGAACGAGGCGCCGTCGACGGCGAGCACTGTGCCGTCTTCCGTGCTGAACCGGACGGTCAGACTGTCTACTGTCAACAGTTTGCTCATCGGCGGACCTCGCGCGGGTCGAGCGCGTCGCGTAGCCCGTCGCCGACGAGGTTCATGGCGAGGGTGAGCAGCACGATGGCCACGCCGGGGAAGACCACCAGCCACGGTCCGTCCCGGAACAGCGGCTGGGCGCTGGCCAGCATGATGCCCAGCGAGGGCGTCGGCGGGCGTACGCCGAGACCGAGGAACGACAGCACGGACTCGCCGATGATGGCCGCCGGTACCGCCACCGTCGCCTGCACGATCAGCGCGTTGACCGCGTTGGGCAGGATGTGCCGCCCGAGCAGCACGGCGTCGCTCGCGCCGTCGGCGATCGCGGCGGCGACGTAATCCATCTCGCGCAGGTGCAACGTCTCGCTGCGGGTCACCCGTACCACCGCCGGGATCTGCGCCGCCGCGATCGCGATGGTCGCGATCGTGAGGCTGGGCCCGACGATGGCCGCGAGCCCGACCGCGAGCACCAGGAACGGGAACGCGAGCAGCGTGTCGGTCAGCCGGGACACCACCGGATCCAGCCAGCCGTAGAACCCGGCGAGCAGCCCCAGCGGTACACCGACCACAAGGGACAGAGCGACCGACATCACGCCGACCTCGACCGACGCCCGAAGTCCGAAGATGACCCGGGAGAACTGGTCGCGCCCCAGCTCGTCGGTGCCGAACCAGTGCGCCGGCGACGGCGGCTGGAGCGCCGCGGAGAAGTCGGTCCGGTCGTACGGGAACGGCGTGACCAGGTTCGCCAGCGCGGCGGCGAGCAGGGCGACCACGACGATCACCAGGCCGAGGGCGGCCAGCGGATTGCGCAACACGCGACGCAGGGCCCGCCGGCGGCTGCCCGGCGGCGCGGGCGCCGCGGGTCCGGTCTCCTTGACCGGAACCAGTTCGAGCGTCACGTGACCCTCCCGCCCACCCGGATCCGCGGGTCGATCACCGAGTAGAGCAGGTCGACCAGGAGATTGATGCCGATGTACGCGGTGGCGGTCACCAGGACGACTCCCTGGATCATCGGGTAGTCCCGGGTGAACACCGCGTCGATCGTCAGCTTGCCGAACCCGGGTAGCACGAAGATCTGCTCGGTGACCACCGCGCCGGAGATGAGCAGGCCGAGCTGAAGGCCGACGATCGTGGTCACCACGATGAGACTGTTGCGCAACGCGTGCCCGAGCACCACCTGGGTGCCGCCCAGCCCCTTGGCCCGCGCCGTGCGGACGTAGTCCGCGCTCAGCGCTTCCAGCATCGCCGAGCGGGTCTGCCGCATGATGACCGCGGCCAGCCCCGAACCGAGCACGATCGCGGGCATCAGCAGGTGGCGGAAGCTCTCGACCGGGTTGTCGAAGACGGAGACGAACCCGGACGCGGGCAGGATCGGGTACGCGACGGCGAAGATGAGTACCGCCATCAGCCCGAACCAGAAGTTCGGGATCGACAGGCCGAGCAGGGCGACCGAGTTCGCCACCCACTCGGACGCGGTACGGCGCCGGACCGCGGCGACGACGCCGGCACCGACCCCGATCAGCACGGCCACCACGATCGCGAAGGTGGCCAGCTGGAGGGTGACCGGCAGCGCGTGCCCGATCGTCTCGGTCACGGACAACCGGGTACGCGCCGAGGTGCCGAGGTCACCCTGCACCGCCTTGCCGACGTAGCGGACGTACTGCACGGGGATCGGTTGGTCGAGCCCGTACTCCGCGCGGATGGCGGCGATCGTCTCCGGATCGCTCTCCTCCGCGGCGAGCGCACGCGCCGGATCACCGGGCAGCGCGCGCACGCCGATGAACACCACGATGGTGACGAGCACCAGCGTCACCGCGGACTCGATCAGCCGCCGCAGCACGTACCGCCACACCGTGGACCCCTATGCGAAAAAGCCCGCCTCACCGAAGCGGAGGATGCCGTCGCCGTACATCTGGACGCCGCCGACCTTTGACGAGAGACCGAGCAGGTTCTTCTGCCGGTACAGGTAGATGAGCGGGGCGTCCTCCTGCTCGAGCTTGACGATCTGGCCGTAGAGCTCGCGGCGCTTGGCCTGGTCGGTGGTGGCCCGGGCCTCGTCGATCAGCCGGTCCATCTCCGGGTTGCTGTAGCCGGCGGCGTTCTGCGCGCCCTTCGTCTTGAGGAAGTTGGCGATGTTGCCGTCCGGGTCGACGCGGCCCGACCAGCCGATCTGGAACATCTGGTACTTGCCCTGGTCGGTCTGGTCCAGCGAGGCGGAGAACTCGGTCGGCTGCAGGGCCAGCTCGAAGCCGCCCTCGCGCGCCTGCGCCTGGATCGCCTCACCGAGCCGGCGCGCCTGCGCGTCGGTACCGATGATCATTGTGGCCCTGACCGGCGTCGCGACACCGGCCTGGCCGAGCAACGCCTTGGCGCCGGCCGGGTCGTGCTTCGGGCAGGCCTGTGCCGCCTCTGACGACAGTGGACTGTCCGGGCTGATCGGCCCGCACGCGGGGGCGAACTGGCCGCGGAACACCACCCGGTTGATGGCGTCGCGGTCCAGGCTCATCGAGAAGGCGCGGCGGACCCGGGCGTCGCTCGAGAGCGCGCTCGCGTACGGTGCCGCGAGCTGGCCGGGCGCGTTACCCACCCCGTTCACGTTGCCGAGGTTGAGGGTGATGCCCTGGTAGCCGAGCGACTGCGAGGTGACCAGCCGCAAATTGGCGTCGGCCTGCAGCGCGTCCACATCGGTCGCGGCCACGGTGTCGAGCACCTCGACGTCGCCCGAGCGCAGGTTGTTGAACCGGGTGCTGGAGTCCGCGATGATCCGGTACGTCACCTTGTCGAGCTTCACGTTCCCGGCGTTGTAGTAGTTCGGGTCCTTGACGACCTCGATCCGGTCCTGCGCGATCCGGCTGCTGAACTTGAACGGACCGATGCAGACCGGGTTCGTGGCGAACTTGTCACCCTGTGCGGTGACCGCCGCGGGCGACAGGATCATCCCGGCCCGGTCGGCCAGGACCGCGGCCAGCGGCGCGAACGGCGCCTTCAACTGGATGGCCACAGTAGACTGGTCGACGACGTCCACGCGGTCCACACTGGACAGTTCGCTCGTCCGGGCGGAGCCTTTGAGGGTACGGTGCCGGTCGAGGGAGGTCTTGACCGCCGCGGCGTCCATCGTGGTGCCGTCGGCGAACTTGAGCCCCTGGCGGATTTTCACCGTGACGGTCTTGCCGTCGGCGGAGATCTCGGGCGCCGCGGAGGCGAGCTGCGGCACGATGTTCAACTTGGCATCGAGGTCGTAGAGCTTCTCGCAGATAGCGTTGAAGACGGTCCGGCCGACGAGCGTCCGGGCGAGAGTGGGGTCGAGCAGGTCCGGCTCGTTGGCGAGCGCGACGCGCAGCTCTCCGCCGGCGCGGAGCGGCCGGTTGTCCGGCGCGGCGCTCTCACCGCCACCGGGCGAATCGATTGAGCTGCACGCCGACGCCGCGAGGGTCACCGCGACCAGGAGCACGGCTCGACGCAGGAGAGGGGATGGATACGGCATCGGGCGCCTCCTCCGTAGGCCCCGAACGTATCCTGTATACAAGATACGGGTCAACGGTGGTCGATCAATCGTTGCAGAGGCGGAATCGGCCCGCCGGCGAAGCCGCCCGGGCCAGGTCGGCCGGCTCACTCCGGTCGTGGGGTCCGGCTCACTCCGGTCGTGGGGTCCGGCTCACTGCGGTCGCGATACTCGCGCGTGCGCAGCCAGACCCGCGCCTCGGCTGACATATTTCGACATGTCGGGCACACACCTCGGTGTCCATGGTGGATGATCACCGCCTGGCACGCGACGGTTGAGGTTCGACAGCGCGCCCGCGTACCACCGCGCCGAGCGTGACGGCGATCTTCGAGGCGGCCTGTCGGTCCATGGTGGACTGTCGCCGCCCAACAAGCGATCGGGGCGCTGGCTGGCTCGGTTAAGTGCAGCTACTTCACGAATAAACACCCAGGTAACACGGCGTTGACAGCGTTGTCTCACGACCCTACAGTAGGGCCACTTATCCGGTTCAGTTGACGTGACTCGATGGCTCGATCGCGGTCACAACCCCGTTACCGTTCCTCGCTCAGCCGATCGGAGGCACATCGTGCGCAGGCGCTTGGCGGCAGGAGCCGCCGTGGCCGTCGCCGCCCTGGTGGCCGGCTGTACCACGACGACCGACACTCCCACAACGCAGTCCACCGGCCCGGCGGACCTGGTGTACTGGAACACCGGCTCGGACGACGAGGCCCTTGTGGTGCAGGCCGCAGCCGACCTGTACAAGCAGAAGAACCCGAACATCACGATCAAGGTGCAGGCGATCTCCTGGGACGACGGGCACGCGAAGGTGCTCGCCGCGGCGAGCTCCCGCTCGGGCCCGGACCTCATCTCCGGCGGGCTCTCCTGGGGCATCGAGTTCGGTGCGCTGGGCGGGATGATCGACCTTCGTCAGCAGGGCGTCGACGCGCTCAAGCCGAAGATCCAGCCGGGGGTCTGGAAGTCCATCGTCTCCCCGGACGGCGGCGTCTTCGGCGTACCGCTGGACATGACGGCGTACGTCTTCTACTACCGCACCGACCTGCTCCAGGCGGCCGGGGTCAGCCCGCCGAAGACCTGGGACGACCTGGCCGCCGCGATCGCCAAGTTCCAGGCCGCCGGCAAGAAGGCGCCGTTCGCGATGACCTGGGGCACGCTCGGCTGGCTGCAGTACTTCAACTACCTCAAGCAGGCCGGCGGCTCGCTGTACGCGCCCGACTGCAGCAAGCCGACGATCGACAGCGACGAGGCGGTCCAGGCCGCGACGTTCTGGGCCGACCTGCACCGCAAGTACGGCGCACCGAACCAGGAGCCGGACCTCGCGGCCGGTCTCGCCAAGGGCGACATCGTGATGGCCAGCGGTGGTTCGTGGAACATCAACGGCTTCGACACGGCCCAGCCGGCGCTGAAGGGCAAGTGGTCGACGGCCGCGCTGCCGAGCGGACCGAAGGGCGCGGGCAGCTTCATCGGCGGTCGGATCATCGGGGTCATGTCGTACAGCAAGTTCCCGACGCAGGCGGCGGACTTCATCAAGTTCCTCTACACGCCTGAGGCGGTCGAGGCGATCCAGAAGGCAGCCACCGCCAAGGGCATCCTGTGGCTCGCGCCGCAGTCCGACCAGCTCGCCAAGCTGACCGCCACGGAGAACGTGAAGACCACGCTGAACGACGTCTTCGCCACGGCCGAGGGCCCGCCGAACTGCAAGGGCTGGGAGCAGAGCCAGGCCGACGTGGACAAGAAGCTGCAGTCCATCGTCGTGAACAATGTGGACCCGAAGAAGGCGTTGGGCGAGGCCGCCCAGATCATGGCCAACAACCTCGAGTAGACCGTCTCGGTCGGGCCTGCCCGTCGCTGGCGGGCGGGCAGGCCCGGGTACGGAGGGACCGCCATGTCCACAGTGGCCACCAAGTGGCGGGCACGACTGCGCCGCAACGCCGCCGGTTATGCGATGCTGTTGCCGTTCGCCGCCCTGTTCGCCGGCTTCCTCATCTGGCCGCTGGCCAACTCGCTCTACCTGTCGTTCACCGACTTCAACGCCATCAAGGCGCCGAACTTCGTCGGGCTGGACAACTTCCGGCGGCTGTGGTTCGACGACGACCGGTTCCGGCACGCGGTCAGCAACACGGTCACCTACGTGACCCTCTCGGTCACGCTCACCACGCTGCTCGCGCTCGCCCTCGCCCTGGCGTTCCGCGGCACCCGGTGGCGGGACCGCATCATGCGTACCATCTTCTTCCTGCCGGCCGTGACGTCGACGATCGCGCTGTTCCTGATCTGGCGCTGGATCTTCGGGGTGGAGGACTTCGGGCTCGCGAACACGGTGTGGCGCTGGCTGGGCGGGGAGTCGATGGCCTGGCTCGCCACGCCCAGGCTGACCATCCCGGTGCTCGTGCTGATGGCGGTCTGGGGCGGGGCCGGGTACGGGATGGTCATCTTCGTCGCCGGCCTCAACGCGATCCCGGAGGAACTGTACGAGCAGGCACGCGTCGACGGGGCCAGCACGATCAGGCAGTTCTGGCACATCACGCTGCCGCTGCTGCGTCCGGTCACCACGTACGTGGTCATCACCGGGCTCATCTCCGCGTTCCAGGTGTTCGAGGCGGTCTACATCGTCTTCCGTACCCAGGCGAGCGTGATCGGCGGCGTGCTCGACAGTGGACTGATGATCGTGCCCTACCTGTACGACATGGGCTTCGGTAAGTTCCAGCTCGGCTTCGCGTCCGCGATCGCCTGGACCCTGTTCCTCATCATCTTCGTGGTGAGCCTCGTCCAGCTGCGCGTCAGCCGTACCCTCAAGGACTTCTGATGGCCGCGACCGCAACCGTCGAGCGGACCCGGACCCCGACGGGGCCGGCCGACAAGAGCGGCCGGCCCCGCCGCAGCCCGTGGCCGGCGATCGCCCGGATCCCGCTGTACCTGCTGGGCCTCACCACGCTCGCGCCGTTCTACTGGATGGTGATGGCCGCGTTCAAGCCGGTACCCGAGCTGACCCGGAATCCACCGAGCTTCGTGCCGGCCGAACCGTCGTTGAACAACTTCTATGATCCACAGTGGAGCCCGGACGAGCAGCGGATCGGGCATGTGGCCGGCCTGTTCCAGCGCTGGCCGGACGTGCCGGGCGGGTTCCTCCGGTTCATGGGCAACAGCCTGGCGATCGCCGCGGTCATCGCGATCCTGTCGCTGCTGATCGCCTCGCTCGCCGGGTACGTGCTGACCAAGATGGACCTGCCCGGAAAGCGGGCCCTGTTTCTGGTCATCGTCGCCTCGATGATGGTGCCCTGGCAGGTCAGCCTGATCCCGAACTATCTCATCGTGCGCAACCTCGGCTGGCTCGACAGCTACCAGGGCTACGTCATTCCGGCACTGGCGAAGGCGTTCGTCGTGTTCTTCCTCGTGCAGTACATGCGGTCGATCCCCGACGACCTGATCCACGCGGCCCGGGTGGACGGCGCGGGAGAGTGGCGGATCTGGTGGCGCATCGTGCTACCGCTGCTGCGGCCGGCGCTCGCGGCCATGGCCATCTTCGTGGTACTCAACGAGTGGAACAACTTCCTCTGGCCGCTGATCATCATCAACAACGACCTCTACGCCAACCTGCCGGTCGCGCTGTCCCGGCTGAACTCCTCGGCGGCGCAGAATCCGCAGCACATGGGCGTCATCTTCGCGGCGGCGATGCTGACCTCGATTCCCACGGTCGTGTTCTTCCTCGCGTTCCAGAAGCACTTCACCCGCGGCATCGCGCTGTCCGGTATCAAGGGGTGAGCATGGGCCACTACCACCCGCTGCACGACGGCTGGACGGTGACGTCGGTCCACGGGCCGATCACACCTTTCCCCGCGACGGTGCCCGGCTGCGTCCACACCGACCTGCTCGCGGCCGGCCGGATCCCGGATCCGTACCTGGACGGCAACGAGGTGGGCCTGGGGTGGATCGGTCGCGCCGACTGGCGGTACGAGACCACGTTCTCCACTGTGGACGTCGACGAGCGGGTCGACCTGGTCTGCGACGGGCTCGACACGGTGACCACGCTGACGCTCAACGGTGTCGAGGTCGGCCGGACCGCGAACATGCACCGGGCGTACCGGTTCGACCTGCGGCCGGCGCTGCGCGCGGGGGACAACCGGCTCGCGGTCCACTTCGACTCCCCGTACCGTTACGCGGAGCTGATGCGTGACCGGCTCGGCGACCGGCCCAACGCGTACCCGGAGCCGTTCGGTTTCATCCGGAAGATGGCCTGCAACTTCGGCTGGGACTGGGGACCGACGCTGGTCACCAGCGGCATCTGGCGGCCGATCGGGCTGCACACCTGGCACACCGCGCGCCTCGCACGGGTACGCCCGCTGATCACTGCGGACGGTCGGGACGGCCGGGCCGACGTGCACGTCGAGGTCGACCGGGCCGGTGACACCGCGCTGATCCTGACCGCCGAGGTCGCCGGCGTCCGGGGCCAGATCGAGATCCCGCCGGGGGAGGACCGGGCCGCGATCTACCTCACCGTCCGCGACCCGCTGCGCTGGTGGCCGCGCGGGTACGGGGAGCAGCACCGCTACCCGCTCGAGGTCACCCTCTCCACGGTGGACGGTCGGCAGCTCGACTCGTGGCGGCGGCTGATCGGGTTCCGCTCGGTGCGCGTGGACACCACACCGGAGGAGAGCGGCGCGCCGTTCACGGTCGCGGTCAACGACGTACCGGTCTTCGTCCGCGGCGCCAACTGGATCCCGGATGACGCGTTCCCGACCAGGGTCACCCGGGCGCGCTACTTCGCCCGGCTGCGCCAGGCCTGCGCGGCCAACGTCAACCTGCTCCGGGTATGGGGCGGCGGGATCTACGAGTCGGACGACTTCTACGACGCCGCCGACCAGCTCGGCTTGCTGGTGAGCCAGGACTTCCTGTTCGCGTGCGCCGCCTACCCGGAGGAGGAGCCGCTGCGCTCCGAGGTCGCCGCCGAGGCGCGCGACAACGTCGTCCGGCTCGCCAGCCACCCGAGCCTGGTGCTGTGGACCGGCAACAACGAGAACATCTGGGGGTTCCACGACTGGGCCTGGCAGCCGGCCCTGGAGGGTCGGACCTGGGGCGAGGGGTACTACTTCGACCTGCTGCCGGCGATCGTGGCCGAGCTGGATCCGACCCGGCCGTACTGGCCGGGCAGCCCGTACTCGGGCCGGACCGACCTGCACCCCAACGAGCCGGCGTACGGCACGACGCACATCTGGGACGTGTGGAACACCCACGACTACACGCACTACCGCTCGTACCGGCCGCGGTTCGTGGCCGAGTTCGGTTACCAGGCGCCGGCCATGTACGCCACGCTGCGCCGGGCGATCCGGGACGACCCGCTGGCGCCGGACTCGCCGGGGATGCGGCACCACCAGAAGGCCGACGGCGGTGACCAGAAGTTACGCCGGGGCCTGGAGACCCACCTGCCCGAACCGCACGACTTCGACGACTGGCACTACCTGACCCAGCTGAACCAGGCCCGGGCGGTCACGCTCGGGGTCGAGCACTTCCGGTCGCTACGCCCGTACTGCATGGGCACGATCATGTGGCAGCTCAACGACTGCTGGCCGGTCACCTCGTGGTCGGTGATCGACGGGGACGGCCGGCCCAAGCTGCTCTGGTACGCGCTGCGCCGGGCGTACGCGGACCGCCTGCTCACCGTCCAGCCGCGGGACGGCCGGCTGGTCGTGGTCGCGGTTAACGACTCATCGACCGCCTGGTCGGCGCCGATCGAGGTGGCCCGGCTTGCACTGACCGGCGATCCGCGCGCGAAGAGCACGCTGGAGCTGGACGTGCCGGCCCGCGACGCGCGGACGGTCGAGCTCCCGCTGGACCTCGCCACGCCCGAGGACCCCCTGGCCGAGCTGCTCTTCGCCGAGGTGGACGGGGAGCGGGCCTGGTGGTTCTTTGCCGAGGACCGCGACCTGCGCTATCCACCGGCCGCGTACGACGCCTCGGTCGAGCCCGCACCGGACGGCGTGCTGGTGACCGTGACCGCGACGACGATCCTGCGCGACCTCACGCTCTACCCGGACCGGCTCGACCCGCTATCCACTGTGGACAGGGCAATGGTGACCCTGCTGCCGGGCGAGTCCGTGACGTTCGCGGTCCGTACCGCCGAGGCGCTGGACCCGGTCGCCCTGACCACCCGGCCGGTCCTGCGCTGCGTCAACGACCTCCGGGGGCGGTTACCGAGATGAGCGCGGTGCTGGCGGTGGACGTCGGCGGGACGAAGCTGGCCGCCGCGATCGTCGAGGCCGACGGGCGGATCCGGGTGCGGGCCACAGTGGACACCCCGGACAGCGGCGACGCGACCGTGGTGGCGGCCGCGCTGCACGACGTCGTCGACCGGGTGGCCCGGGAGGGCCCGTTGGGCCGGCTGGTCGGGCTCGGTATCGGCTCGGCCGGCCCGGTCGACGTGGCGGCCGGTACGGTCAGCCCGGTCAACATCCCGGCCTGGCGCGGCTTCGGGATCGTCGACGCGATCCGGGACGTGGTGCCGGGCCGGCCCGCGCTGCTCGCCGGCGACGGGCACTGCATGGCCCTCGGCGAGTACTGGCGGGGCGGGTTCCACTCCCGCGCGCTGCTCGGCGTCGTCGTCTCCACCGGCGTCGGCGGCGGGCTCGTGATCGACGGGCAGGTCTACGGTGGGCCGACCGGCAACGCCGGCCACATCGGACACATCGTTGTCGACGTGGACGGGCCGGGCTGCGCCTGCGGCGGGCGCGGCTGCGTGGAGACCTATGCGAGCGGCCCGGCCATGGCCCGCTGGGCGCTCGCGAACGGCTGGTCGCACCGCCAGCCGGACGCGCGCCACCTGGCCGAGGACGCCCGGCGTGGGCATCCGGTGGCGCGCGAGGCCTTCCGCCGGGCGGCCGAGGTGCTGGCCGCCGCGGTCGTCACGGCGACGGCGCTGATCGACCTCGACGAAGTGGTCGTGGGCGGCGGCGTCGCTGCTGCCGGGCACATCCTGCTGGACCCGCTGCGCGCCGGCCTGGGCGAGCGGGCGGGCCTCGACTTCATCCGCAGGGTACGGGTGCACGCCAGCCCGCTCGGCGCCGACGCCGGGCTGCTGGGCGCCGCGGCCCTCGTACTCGACGCGGCCAGACGATGACGAGGGGAGATTCCCATGTCCCTTAACGCAGGCAGGGTTCGCAGAGCAAGCAGACTCCTCGGTGTCGCCACGCTCCTGGTGGCCCTCGCCGGCCCGGGCGCCGCGCCCGCTGTGGCGAGCGGGGGCCACGGCGGGTTCGTCACCCGGCAGGGCACCCAGCTGCGCCTGGACGGTAAGCAGTTCCGGTTCGCCGGCAGCAACAACTACTACCTCATGTACAAGTCCCGGCTGATGGTCGACGACGTCTTCGCCGACGCGAAGGCGGCCGGGTTCACCGTGCTGCGGACCTGGGGGTTCCTCGACATCGGTAACCAGGACGGATCAAACTCGATCCACGGCAAGGTGGACGGTGTCTACTTCCAGTACTGGGACGGCACGAAGCCGGCGTACAACGACGGCGCGGACGGGCTGGAGCGGCTCGACTACGTGCTGGCCGCGGCCCGGGCCGCCGGCATCAAGCTGGTCATCCCGCTGACCAACAACTGGAACGACTTCGGCGGCATCGCGCAGTACGTCCGGTGGCGCGGCGGCCAGTTCCACAGCGACTTCTACACCGACCCGGTGATCCGCGGCTGGTACCGCGACTGGATCTCCCACGTGCTCAACCGGGTCAACACGATCACCGGCGTGGCGTACCGGGACGACCCGACGGTGATGACCTGGGAGCTCGGCAACGAGCCGCGCTGCGGCGGGTCCGGCGCGTACCCGAGGTCGCCCGACTGCACCACACAGACGCTGATCGGCTGGGCCGACGAGATGACCCGGCACGTCAAGTCGATCGACAGCAGGCACCTGGCCAGCGTCGGCGACGAGGGCTTCTTCTGTTCGGACCCGGCGAGCAGCGACTGGACCCGCAACTGCGGCGAGGGCGTGGACTCGGTTGCCTTCGCCCGGTTGCCGGCGGTCGACGTGATGTCGTTCCACCTCTACCCGGACCACTGGGGCAAGGACCTGGCGTGGACCTACGAGTGGATCACCCAACACGTCCGCGAGGCGCGCCGGGCCGGTAAGGCCGTGATGCTCGGCGAGTTCGGCTGGCGGGACAAGGCCACCCGCAACGTGGTGTTCAAGACGTGGACGGACCTGGTCGACAGCGCGGGCGGCACCGGCTGGCTCTACTGGATCCTCTCCGGCATCCAGGACGACGGCTCGCTCTACCCGGACTTCGACGGCTTCACCGTCTACTGCCCGACGCCGGTCTGCGCGACGCTCTCCAACGCGCACGAGGAGCTGGTCGGCGCCCAGCGGTCCCGCCCGCCCGTCGCCGACCACGACACCGCGATCGTGGAGTTCAACACCGCGGCGGTGCTGACCCCGGCGGCGAACGACGTGGCGTACCGGACGAAGGTCCGGCCGGAGAGCATCGACCTCGACCCCGTGGCCGCCGGCCAGCAGCGGTCCGCGACCGTCCCGGGTGGAGAGTTCGTGCTCGGCGCCGGCGGGCAGGTCACGTTCACGCCGGTCGCCGACTTCGTCGGCCGGGCCGTGGGCCACTACACGGTACGCGACCAGGCGGGTCGGGTGTCCAATGTGGCCGATCTGACGGTCACCGTGAAGCCGGACCCGACCGCGGCGATCACGGTCGCGTCGTTCGAGACGGGTACCGACGGGTGGGCGCCGGGCAGCTGGCAGCCGAACGCCGGTACGGTCAGCCAGACCGCGGACTTCCACACCGACGGCGCGTTCGGCCTGCACGTCAGCGGGGCGGACGGCGGCTGGTTCGGGCTGAACCTGTCCGAGCCGTTGAACCTTGCGACCAAGACCACGCTGAAGGTGGACATCCGCACGGGTCCGGACTCGGGCACGGCCACTGACATCGCGGTCCAGGTCGGCTCGTCGTTCGAGTGGTGCCAGGGCGCGTTCGCGTGGGTACCGGAGAACTCGAACATCACCTTCACGGTGGACCTGGTCACCTCGTTCTCGTGTGACCCGGCGAAGGTGTCCGAGGTACGCGCGATCTGGGTCTTCATCGGCCCCGGGCAGTTCGACCTGGACTTCGTCCGGGCCGAGTGAGTGGCGGCGGACCGCCCCCCGCACCGCGGGGGGCGATCCGTCCGCTCAGCGAGGTCTCTGGGTCGTCTCGTCGGTCGTCGGCATCGACGTCCCGCTGGGCGTACGCGGCGCGCCGGATCGCGGCTGCTGGTCCATGCGCGGCTCTCCGGTCGGTGCGTTCATCCGGGTCCACCGCTCCGAGTCGGACATCGTGCCGGAACCGGTGGCCATGCCCGTCGCCGGCATCTCCATCTCACCACCGCGTTCCCGCAGCGAGGTCGAGGCCAGCGACCAGATGATCCATACGTCCGCCGCAATGATCAGCAGCGACCAGAGCGGGTAGTACGTGATGAACAGGAAGTTCGCGATAGCCGACACCGCCACGATGAAGATGCCGAGTGCGCGGGCCACCGCGGATCCGGTGAAGAGGAACAGACCCACGAGTATCAGCACGATGCCCAAGCCCAGATGGATCCATCCCCACGTCGTGGTGTCGACGTTGTAGAGGTAGTTCGGCGCGACCACGAAGAAGTTGTCGCGGGCGATGGCCGCGATGCCCATCAGGATCTGGAACACCCCGATGACGATCATCATGGTGGCGCCGAATACGGTGCCGCCCTGCGCCCATGCGCGGGCGGTGCTGCTGTGCGCCATGGGAACCCCCGTTCGGTCAGGTCTCGCCCCGACGGTAACTCTGCTTTAGCGGCATTACTCCCGATTCACCGAGTTCGGTCAGCCGGCCAGCCCGTCGATCCGGGCGATCTCGTCGGGGGACAGCGAAAATCCGTACACCTCGAAGTTGCTGCGGATCCGCTCGGGCCGCGCCGACTTGGGGATCACGACAAAGCCGTGCTCGATGTGCCACCTGAGCACTACCTGGGCCGGTGTGACGCTATGGGCCCGGGCGATCTCGGCCAGCGTGCGGTCGCGCAGTCTGGTGCTCTTGAACGGGCTGTACCCCTCCAGCACCACCCCGCGGTCCCGGTGCTCGGCCACCCGCTTCGGGTCGTACAGCGTGGGGCCCCAGCGGATCTGGTTGACCGTTGGCGTGTCGCCGGTCGCCTCGATCAGCTCGTCGAGCTCCGGAGTGCTGAAGTTGCTCACCCCGACGGCCCGGGCCAGACCCTCGTCGCGCAGCGCGAGCAGATCCCGCCACAGGGCGACCGCGGCGCCGCGGCGCGGGGTCGGCCAGTGGATCAGCCACAGGTCCACGTACCCGGTGCCGAGCTTGCGCAGGCTCTCGGCGAGCGTGGCGCGGGCGTCACCCTGCTGTGGGGGCAGCTTGGTGGTGATGAACACCTCCTCGCGCGGGACGCCGCTGTCCCGCACCGCGCGACCGACCTCGGCCTCGTTGGCGTAGATGGTCGCGGTGTCCAGGAGCCGGTACCCGGTGTCGAGCGCGGCCCGGACCGCGTCGTACCCCTGCTGTCCCGACAGTTGCCAGGTGCCGAACCCGAGCAGCGGCATCTCGCCGCCACCGGCCAGCGGAACCGTCCGCCCGTCCGTCATGTGCGACACGCTACCTGCGCGGAATGCGCGGTGGGCGGGCTAGCGTTTGAACCAGGCGTACCCAGGAGGTCGCCGAAGGAGGTTGCGACCGGTGCTCGATCCGCAGGGGCTCTACGTTCTCGCCGACGACCTGCCCGAGCGTGGCCGGCCCGTGCTGATCCAGGCGCTGACCGGTTTCGTGGACGCGGGTGCGGCCAGCCGCATCACCCGGGAACACCTGCTCGACACGCTGGAGTCGCGGGTGGTCGCCACCTTCGACGTCGACCAGCTGCTGGACTACCGGTCGCGGCGGCCGGTCATGCTCTTCGTCGAAGACCACTGGGAGCACTACGACGAGCCGCGCCTGGAGCTGCACCTGGTCCAGGACCCCACCGGTACGCCGTTCCTGCTCCTCACCGGGCCGGAACCCGACCTGCAGTGGGAACGCTTCACCGCGGCCATCGTCCAGCTGATCGAGCGGCTGGGCATCCGGCTCAGTGTCGGACTCAACGCGATCCCCATGGCCGTTCCGCACACCCGGCCGGTCGGGGTGACCGCGCACGCCACCCGGCCGGACCTGATCACCGGGTACGAGCCGTGGCTGCAACGGGTCCAGGTACCCGGCGGCGCCGGGAACCTCGTCGAGTTCCGCCTCGGGCAGCAGGGGCACGACGCGATCGGCTTCGCCGTCCACGTGCCGCACTACCTCTCCCAGACCGAGTTCCCGGCGGCGTCCGTGGTGCTGCTGGACAGCGTGTCCCGGGCGACCGGCCTCGTGCTGCCCACGGACCACCTGCGGACCTCGGCGGAGGCGGTACGGGTGGATATCGACAAGCAGGTCGCGCAGTCACCGGAGGCGAGCGAGCTGGTCCGAGCGCTGGAGGAGCAGTACGACGCGTTCCTGCGCGACCGCGCGGGGTCGAGCCTGCTCGCGACCGGCACCGGCGACCTGCCGACCGCCGACGAGCTGGGCGCCGAGCTGGAGCGGTTCCTCGCCGAGCACGCCAAGCCGAACGACCCGCCGGCCTGATCCGGCACGAAGCGCGGGAGTTCGTGCTCAGGGGCGCAGGACGAAGACTCCCCAGCCGAGGTAGTCCCGGCCGTACTCCAGGTGCGACCGGCGGGCCGCGTCGAGGAACTCCCGCATCGCCGGCGCGTCCGGGTCGTCGGCGTTGTCCCGCAGCCAGTCGGTGATCGTCCACCACTGCGCGGCCACGTACCGGTCCCAGCTGTCCTGGTCGGCGAGGACCATCTCGACGAGCGACACGCCGGCTGCCTCGAACCGGTCCAGCGTGCCGGCGAGCGAGGCGAAGTCCCCGGGGCCGACGCCGAGCGCCTGGTACGCCCCGGGCGGCGGCTCGGCCAACCAGTACGGCTCGCCGAGGAGCAGCAGCCCGTCCGGGCCACGCAGCGCGCGGCGGAGCAGGTCGAGCGTGCCGGCCAGCCCGCCGCCGATCCAGCTCGCGCCGATGCACGAGACGATGTCGAACGGCTCCGTGGCCAGGTACCGGCCCGCGTCACCGGCGATGAACCGTACCCGTTCCGGGACGCCGAGCGATGCGGCGCGCGCCCGGGCCGCGGCGAGGAAGACCTCGCTCAGATCCACCCCGACGCCGGAGATGCCGTGCCGGGCCGCCCACCGGCAGAGCATCTCGCCCTTGCCGCAGGCCAGATCGAGCTGGCGGAGGCCGGGACGCAGCCGGCACACCTCGCCGAGCAGCTCCAGCTTCTCGTCGGTGAACGGGTTCAGGATGCGGTGGCCGGCCTCGGCGATCTCGTGATAACGCAGCGACACGACGGGCTATCGTCGCGCACCGATGCCGGTACGTCGACGTGGTTTCCTGTGACGTGGATTACTTTCGGGATCAAGTTTGAGCTCGACCGTGCGTAGGGTAAGGGCGGCGACGAGGGAGGTGCGGTGACCCTTTCGATCACCACGAGACAGCTGGCGGACGGCAGCGTGGAGATCAGTCCCCGGGGCGAGGTCGACGCGAGCAACGCGGCGGAGATTCGCCAGGCGGTCGAGGCTGTCCTCGCGGGGACGGCTCCCGGCCGGATCCGGCTGAACCTCAGCGGGGTGACCCTGCTCGACAGCGCGGGGATCGGGGTGCTGGTCGCCTGCCATGGTGCGGCGGCCGAGCACAGGACCATGTTCGTGATCACCAACCCGTCGCCGATCATCCACCGCCAGCTGCGGGTCTCCGGAATCGCCGCCCTGGTCGGTCAGCCCTAGGTCCGCCGCGCGGCGGCGTAGGCGCCACCACCGCGCGCCCGCAGGTCCGCCCGGTGCCGGCCGATCGTCTCGTGATGGTGCTGCGGCTCCGCGTACCGGGTCAGGCCGATCACCGCCGCCAGCGTGACGAGGAAGCCCACCGCCGCGAGCCACTCCCGGCCCGGCCAGATCTTGTCGTTGAGCAGCACCAGGCCGACGATCGCCGCCGGTACCGCACCCGCCGCGTCCATCGCGGCCACCGCGGCCGTCGTCGAACCGCGTTGCATCGCCAGGCCGAGCAGCAGCTGACCCACGAGCGAATGGACGATAAGCAGGTACAGCAGGGGGTTGGTGAGCAGCGCCTCGGCCGATTGCGTCGAGGCGAGCGGGCGGGCCGCCACGGCCGCCGCGGAAAAGGCGAGACCGGCCAGGGCGCCGAGGGCCACCGAACCGGGCGGGCCGTGCAGCCGTACCGCGAAGAACGCCAGCCCGGCGATGACCCCGAGGGTGATCGCGAGCGCGACCACGCCGGCCGTCCCCAACTGGCGCGACGGCGCCGGTCTGGCGGAGATCACCAGCGCGGTGATGCCGGCGAACAGCAACGCGAGCAGCGCCACCTCGGCGCGCGGCAGGTGCCAGCGCAGGATCAGCACGCCGAGCAGCGCGGTCACGCCCAGCCCGGCGGCCACGCTGGCCTGGACGAGGAAGAGCGGCAGGTCCCGGCGCGCGGCGAAGGCGAGCAGGAAGCCGAGCAGCTGGCATCCGACCCCGACGAGGTACGTGCGGTGCCCGGCCAGCCGTAGCAACAGGGCCGGGTCGAGCGTGTGGTGGACGGTGGTGCGGGCCGCCGCGATCGACTGCAACAGGTTGGCTACTCCGTACGCGACGATCATCGCCGCGAGGAAGAACCAACTCGAGGACACCACGGGGGGAGGATATTTGGTTACCCGGGATTTCGCGCCGACCGGAGGTCCGGCCGGCCGGGGCATCGCGGCCTCAGCCGGCGCCGGGCGCGGTGAGCCGCTCGAGGATGTCCGAATGCAGCCGCCCGTTGGTGGCGACCGCGCTGCCGCCACCCGGGCCCGGGCGGCCATCCAGATCGGTGAACTCGCCGCCGGCTTCGGTCACGATGGGCACCAGCGCGGCGAGGTCCCACAGCGACAGTTCGGGCTCCACCATCGCATCGACGGCGCCCTCGGCGACGAGCATGTAGCCGTAGAAGTCGCCGTATGCCCGGCTGCGCCACGCCGTGCGCATGATGCCCAGCATCGCCTCCAGCCGGCCGGTCTGCTCCCAGCCGTACAGGGAGGAGTAGCAGAAGCTCGCGTCGGCGAGCCGCCGGACGCCGGAGACCCTGATCGGGGTCGCCGCCGCGGTGTGCCGGCCGGCGAACGCGCCGTGGCCGCGCGCCGCCCACCAGCGGCGCCCCAGTGCCGGCGCGGAGACCAGGCCGGCCACCGGCTGGTCGTGGTCGACGAGGGCGATCAGCGTGCCCCAGATGGGTACGCCGCGGATGAAGTTCTTCGTACCGTCGATCGGGTCGATCACCCACTGCCGGGTACCGGGGCCGGCCGCGGGCTCGGTGTGGCCGTACTCCTCGCCGAGCACCCCGTCGCGCGGGCGGGTCCGGCCCAGCGTGGCGCGCAGTGCCTTCTCCACCGCCTGGTCCGCGTCGGAGACCGGGGTCAGGTCCGGCTTCGCCGACACGTGCAGGTCCAGCGCGCGGAACCGGGACATCGCGATGGAGTCCGCGGTGTCGGCCAGGACGTGCGCGAGCGCGAGATCGTCGGCGTAGCGGGGGGCCACGATTCGGAAACTTAGCCGACCGTCAGGGTAATTTCTTCACTCATGAGGCCGGACGCGCTGTGTGGACTGCTCGCGGAGCCGGAGCGACTCGCGGCGTTCGCCGCCGTGGTGCTCGGCGCGGTGACCCCTTCGGACGTCGCGTTGCGGACCGGTCTGCCCGCCCGGGACGTGGTGAGCGCGCTGCGGCGGCTCGAGCAGGGCGGCCTGGTCAGCATCGTCGAGGGCAAACTGGTCGCCCAGGTCAGCGTGTTCAAGGAGGCCCTGCGGGAGTACGGATCGCCGGCTGCGGCCGATGAACCGCTCGACCCGGACCGGGAGAAGGCGGCCGTACTGCGGATCTTCGTCCGCGACGGGCAGCTCCTGCAGATCCCGGTGGCGCGGAGCAAGCGGCGGATCGTGCTCGAGCACATCGCGGCCTGCTTCGAGCCGGGCGTGAGGTACCCCGAGCGGGCCGTCGACGCGATCCTGCGCGCCTGGTACGCCGACTACGCCTCGCTGCGCCGGTACCTCATCGACGAGGACCTGATGACCCGGGAACAGGGCATCTACTGGCGCACCGGCGGCCCGGTCGACGTCTGAGCCGCGCCGCCGGGACGTCGCCGAGCGCGCGGCCAACGTCACCGGCCGCAGCCGGGACCGTCAGTAGTCGTCGCCGCGGGAGGCGAGGAGCCGGCGGAACGAGGCGAGCCGTCTCGGGTCGGCGCGACCCGCCGCGACCAGCGCATCGAGTCCGCAGTCGCCGGAGGTACCCGTGTGGTCGCAGTTCGGCGGGCAGTCGACGCTGGCCTCGACCAGGTCCGGGAAGCCGTGCAGCAGGCTGTCGGCCGAGACGTGGGCGAGGCCGAAGGAGCGTACGCCCGGCGTGTCGATGATCCAGCTGTCCGCTGCGCCGGGCAGCGCCAGCGCCACCGCGCTGCTCGACGTGTGCCGCCCCTTGCCGGCCGCGGTGACCTCGCCGACCGCCCGGTCCGCATCCGGGATGAGCCGGTTGACCAGGGTGGACTTGCCGACCCCGGAGTGGCCGAAGAAGACCGACACGTGGCCGGTGAGCCGCTCCCTGAGCGGGTCGAGCGGCTCGTCCGGCCGGCACAACACGTACGGCAGGTCCAGCTCGGCGTAGTAGTCGACGATCTCCTCCGGGCCGGCCAGATCGGCCTTGGTCAGGCAGAGCAGCGGCTCGATCTCCGCGTCGTACGCCGCGACCAGGCACCGGTCGATGAACCCGGTGCGCGGCGGCGGGTCGGCGAGCGCGCTGACGATCACCAGCTGGTCCGCGTTGGCGACCACGACCCGTTCCAGCCGCCCCTCGGTGGTGGTGTCGTCGTCGTCGGCCGTCCGGCGCAGCACCGACGTGCGCTCGGCGATCCGCACGATCCGCGCCAGCGCGTCGGTGCGGCCCGACAGGTCGCCGACGAGCCAGACCCGGTCGCCGACCACCACGACACCCCGCCGGCCCAGCTCCCGGGCCCGCATGGCGACGATCTGCCGGCCGCCGACGTCGCAGGTGTACCGGCCCCGGTCGACGACGACCACGAAGCCGTCCTCCCCGTCCTCGTGGCGCGGCCGGATCCGGGTGCGCGGGCGCGACGAGCGGCCCGGCCGCACGCGTACGTCGTCCTCGTCGTACTCGCGCTGCCTGCGGGTCAGGGCTCACCTCCGGTCGACGGTTGATCCGGCCATCGCCATCCATAGTGCCGGGAACTCCGGCATGGTCTTGGCGGTACACGCCACGTCGCTGAGTTGCACTCCGGGTACGGCCAGGCCGATCACGGCCGCGGCGTGGGCGAGCCGGTGGTCGTCGTAGGTCTCGAAGACCGCACCGCGCAAGGGGCGCGGGTGGATCGACAGGCCGTCGTCGGTCTCCCGGACCACCGTTCCGAGCGCGGTCAGTTCGCGGGCCAGCGCGGCGAGCCGGTCGGTCTCGTGGCCCCGGATGTGCCCGATCCCGCGCAGGTGGGACGGGCTGTCGGCGAGCGCGGCCAGCCCGGCCAGCACCGGCGCCAGCTCGCTGACCTCGCTCAGGTCCGCGTCCAGGCCGTGGACCGTGCCGGTACCCCGTACCGTCAGCCCCTCGGTGCCCAGCGACCAGGCGCCGCCCATGGCCTGCAGCAGCAGGCGCAGGCGGTCCCCGGGCTGGGTGGTGGATCGGGGCCAGCTGAGGACGGTCACCTCCCCGCCGGTAACGAGCGCGGCGGCGAGGAACGGCGCGGCGCCGGACAGGTCGGGTTCGATGTCCCAGCCGCGGCCGACCAGGCGGCCCGGCTCGACCACCCACACGTCGTTCGTCGAGTCGTCCACCCCCGCGCCGGCCGCGCGCAGCATCTGTACGGTCATGCGCAGGTGCGGCGCGCTCGGTACCGGCTTGCCGACGTGCCGCACCACGATGCCCCGGTCGAAGTCCGGTGCGGCCAGCAGCAGGCCGGAGACGAGCTGGCTGGACGCGGAGGCGTCGATGGTGACCTCCCCGCCGGAGACCCGGCCGACCCCGCGCACGGTCAGCGGGAGTCCGCCGCCGGGCGCGCTGTCGATCCGTACGCCCACCGAGCGCAGCGCCTCCACCAGCGGGCCGAGCGGGCGGGCCCGGGCCCGCGGGTCGCCGTCGAACGTGACCGGCCCGGTGGCGAGGCCGGCGACCGCCGGCAGGAACCGCATCACCGTGCCGGCGAGGCCCACGTCCACCCGGGCCGGGCCGCGCAGCGGGCGGGGCCGGACCACCCAGCGGACATCGTCCACCGTGGACACGTGCGCGCCCATCGCGCGCAGCCCGGCGGCCATCAGCTCGGTGTCCCGCGCGCGCAGCGGCGCCCGCAGGGTGGTCGAACCCACCGACACCGCGGCGAGGATGAGCGCCCGCGCGGTCATCGACTTCGATCCGGGCAGGCGGATCGTGGCACGCACGGGCCCGCTCGCCGTCGGCGCGGTCCACGGGACCAGCTTGGTGTGGGGCACGCGTACAGTGTGCCGCCCACCACTTACAGTGGTGATTGTCGATGTGGATTCTCCCGAGCAGCGGGATTATTCGGGCCGGGTACCTTGACAGGCATGTGTGGCCGGTACGCGTCGACGCGCACCTCGGTCGACCTGTCGACGCTGTTCGACGCGGACGACGAGACCGACGGTGGCCTGGTACCGGACTACAACGTCGCGCCGACCGACCCGGTGCCGATCGTGCACGGCCAGCCGGACGGCCGGGCCCTGGCCGTGGCCCGTTGGGGGTTGCTCCCGCACTGGGCCACGGACCCCAAGGTGGCCGCCCGGATGATCAATGCCAGGGCGGAGACGGTCGCCACCTCGTCGGCGTTCGCCACCGCGTTCGCGCGCCGGCGCTGCCTGATCCCGGTGGACGGCTGGTACGAGTGGCTCCCGCTACCGGGGGCGCGATCCGGGGCGCGGCGCAAGCAGGCGTACTTCATGACCCCGCGGGACGGCGGCGTGCTCGCCTTCGCCGGCCTCTGGGCCCGCTGGCAGGACCGGCTCACCTGCTCGATCGTGACGATGGCCGCGACCGGTGGGCTGACCGCCGTGCACGACCGGATGCCGCTGGTGCTCCCGCCGGACCGGTGGGAGGGCTGGCTGACCGGTCCGGCCGACCCGGAGACGCTGCTCGTGCCGCCGCCCGAGGAGTACCTCGCGGCCCTCGAGATCCGCCCGGTGGGGCCGGCCGTCGGTGACGTCCGCAGCGACGGACCGGGGCTCATCTCGAGGCTGCCGGGTGCCGGCGAACCAGGCGTACCAGCACCCATGGGAGCTCTCCCAGAGACGCTGTTCTAACCGAGATTTGTCCGTATAAAGGCCGGTTGGATACCCCAGAATTTGCCGGATGCCGATCGAAACCCTTGTCCTGCTGTCGATTGTGCGATAGAACACAGCGCCGGCAGTGGGTTGCGGCGGACGGCCGCTTTCCCCTCGGCGCCGGGGCACCATCGCGCCCGGCACGGCCAACCTCAGTGCCGACCCACGGGGGAGGTGGGTGATGACACGGGCGCGCATGCCACGCCCGCATGAAGTTGCCGCGGCACGTCAGGATCCTCGGTTGATCCGGGCGTTCAACGAGCGGCACCGTGACCCTGCGTGGCGAACGCGCGGGGTCTGCCAGAGCGTGGACCCGGAGACCTTCTTCCCGGCGCCCAGCGAGCCGGCGGACGCGGCGATCGCGCTGTGTCGTACCTGCGATGTGCAGGGGTCGTGCCTGGCCTGGGCCCTGGAGGTGGGCGACTGCCACGGGGTCTGGGGTGGCACGACGCCCCGGGAGAGGCGCGCGATGCTCGTCGCCTGGCGGGCCGACGTCCCGCGCGAACCGCTGCCGCTGCTCGCGGCGTCCGGAGCCTGTACCGCCGTGATCACCGCCGTCGGGGCCGGCCTGGCCGGCGAGCCTGTCCTGGCCGCCGCACCCTGACGCGGTGGCGGACGCGACGATGGACCGGTGAACGACCCGATCGAATACGACACCCCCCACGGCACCGCTCGCGTCGTGCTGGACCGCGCCCGGGGCCGGTCGACCGCCCTGCTGGTGCTCGGGCACGGGGCCGGTGGGGACGTCGACACTCCTGACCTCGAGGCGGTGACCCGTACCGCCATGGCCGCGCGGGTGACCGTGGCCCGGGTGACCCAGCCGTACCGGGTGGCCGGTCGGCGATCCCCCGCACCGGCCCCCCAGCTCGACGCCGCGTGGTCGGCGGTGGTGACGGCCCTGCGCGCCGAACGCGGCCTCGGCCGCCTGCCGCTGATCACCGGCGGGCGGTCCAGCGGTGCCCGGGTCACCTGCCGGACCGCCGTGGCGCTCGGTGCCGCCGGCATCGTGGCGCTGGCGTTCCCGCTGCACCCGCCCGGAAAGCCGGACCGGTCCCGGGCCGGCGAGCTGCTGACCGGCATACCCACGCTGGTGGTCAACGGGGACCGGGACAGCTTCGGCGTACCGACCGGCGGCGGCTCGGTCGAGGTACACGTCCGGCCGGGCGACGGGCACGGCCTCAAACGCGACCCGGCCGGCGTCGCCGCCGACGTGGTTGCCTGGCTGGCCCGGCGCGGTTGGGCAGATCACACCGCCGAGGGAGTGTCGGCACCGGCCCCGGGTCGTTGAAAAGCACGTATTCCTAGGCCCTTCCCGGTCCCGGCAATAACGCCGGGACCGGGAGTTGTGGGGCTGACCACGGAATGGCCCGTACGCACGCGAGCGTTGAAACCGGCGGGAGCGTTCGGAAGGGGTGGTCAGTGGGTATCGGATCGGTGTGCCGGGAGCAGGGCGATCGCCACGTTCAACGGATACGTGAGCTGCTCGAAGCACCCGAGTGGCCGGTCACAGGGCTGTCCCAGGGTCTCGGCGTATCCTCTGCGGAACGGTCGAGGGGGGGCGTGCCAGTGACCCGTGGCGACAGGCCTGACGAGCGGCGTGCCCGCTTCGAGCGCGACGCGCTGCCCTTCCTCGACCAGCTATACGCGGCCGGGCTGCGGATGACCCGCAACCCCGCCGACGCGGAGGACCTGGTCCAGGAGACCTTCCTCAAGGCGTTCGCCGCGTTCCACCAGTTCGAAGAGGGGACGAACCTCAAGGCCTGGTTGTACCGGATCCTCACGAACACGTACATCAACTCCTACCGCAAGCGCCAGCGCCAGCCGATCCAGGCCCCGACCGAGGAGATCACCGACTGGCAGCTCGCGGAGGCCGAGTCGCACACGTCCAGCGGGCTCAAGTCCGCCGAGACCGAGGCGCTGGAACGCCTGCCCGACAGCGACATCAAGGACGCCCTGCAGCAACTTCCGGAGGATTTCCGGCTTGCGGTCTACCTCGCCGATGTCGAGGGCTTCTCCTACAAGGAGATCGCCGACATCATGGGTACGCCGATCGGCACCGTCATGTCCCGGCTGCACCGCGGTCGGCGGAACCTACGCCGCCTGCTGGAGCGCTACGCTGCGGATCGAGGGTTCGCGCGTGGGCAGGAGGTCGTGACGTGAGCGAGTGCGCCGCGCACGCGCGGGCCGACCGCAGGGAGGCACGAGCGTGAGTTGTGGGAACCCCCACGAGACCGACTGCAGCGAAGTCCTCAACGAGGTCTATCTCTACCTGGACCTCGAGTGCTCGGAAGACCGCCGCCTGCTGATCCGCGCCCACCTCGAGGAGTGCTCGCCGTGCCTGCGGGAGTACGGCATCGAGCAGGAGGTCAAGGCCCTGGTGGCCCGGTGCTGCGGTGCCGAGACCGCCCCCCTGGAACTGCGCCAGCGGCTCCGGCGCAAGCTCGCCGAGCTGGTCGTCGAGGCCGATGCCCGGGAGTTCCTGCCGGACTGACCGGTCCGTACCGCGGCGCTGCTAGCATGCGCCGGTGCGGCGCAATCTGACCTGGGTGCTGGTCGTCCTGCTGGCCGCGTTCGTGGCGGCGCGGATCGCCGTACTCACCGGTGGTCAGATCTTCACGTCGCACGACACGTTCTCCTACGCCTACCGGACCGACCCGTCGTTCAACCGCGGTCCACTGGTCTCGTTCACCGGTGACGCGCCCCGGCTCTGGGGCGTGCCGCTGTTCTACGCGCTGTTCCCCACCGATACCGCCCGGGCCGCCGGCCAGTGGGCGCTGGCGACGTCCGCCTGGATCGTGCTCGCGGTCGTCGTCTGGGCCTCGGTCCGCAGCACGGTCGCGCGCGTGCTCGGCGCCGCCGGTCTCCTCGGCCTCGGGCTCGCCGCGCCGGTGACGAACTGGGACTTCGCGATCCTCTCCGAGTCGCTGACGGTCAGCCTCGGCGTGCTGACCGTGGCCGGCCTGCTCTGGTGGCTACGGACCGGTTCCCGCACGGCGCTGATCGGGATGTGCGTGGCCGGGCTGTGGTGGACCTTCACCCGGCCGGACATCCGGGTCTTCACCGTGCTGCTCGTCGCCCTGCCCGCGGTGGTGGCCTGGCGGAACCGGTCGCGGCGGGTACCCGCGCTGGTGGCGGCCGGGGTGCTCGCGGTGGCCACGCTCTGGTGCACGGTGATCCTGCCGCGGGTGGACCGGTCGTTCGAGGAGTACAGCGCGACCGCGGCCGTCGGGTACGAGGAGGGCCTGCTGGTCTACCGGCTGCGGCTGCACGTGCTGCCGCACGCCGACGTCAAGGCGGCCTTCCAGCGCGACTTCGGCCTGCCCGGCTGCGCGCCGGCCGAGGAGATCGCGGCCGGACCGGAGTGGCGGACGGTCGAGTTCGTCGACGCGTACACCCGCTGCCCCGAACTGCGGGACTGGGGCCGGCGCAACGCCGGTGACGTGTGGACCCGGTTCGCGGTCGAGGAGCCGGCCCTGTACGCGAGCTACCTGCGCGACACGGTGGTCTGGTCGCTGCGCGGCCCGGTGTACGCGAAGGTGCCCCGGGTGCTGCCCGCGCGCCTGGAGAAGGCCGCCTTCCCGCCCGGCAACCGGGCGCTGTACGTGGTCGTGGCCGGCCTGGCCGTCTCCCTCGGCGTCGCCCTCGCCGCCGGTGCGGCCCGCCGGCGCCGGCTGCTGTTCGCCGCCGGGATCGGGCTCGCGGCCGCCTCGGTCGCCAGCCTGCTGGCCGGCATCCAGTTCGGCGCGGGTGAGTACAACCGGTTCGGCGTCCAGGAGGTCGTCGGGCTGCGGCTGGCCGTACTGCTGCTGCTGGTGGCGGCGGTCGACGCCGCGGTCGAGCGGTGGCGGGAGCGCCGTGCCGGGCCCGGCGAGCCGGTGCCGGCCGAACCGGCGCCGGACATGATTGGATACCGTGCACCCTCCGATGCAGGCTCCACCGACCCGGGAGAGGCAGATGGCCGAAGAGATCCGCGCCGAGATGGTGGCGAACGTGTGGAAGGTCGTCGTGTCCCAGGGTGATGCGGTGTCCGAAGGCGACACGCTGGTCATTCTCGAGTCGATGAAGATGGAGATCCCGGTGGTCGCCGAGTCCGCCGGGGTGGTCTCGCAGATGGCCGTCAACGAGGGCGACGTGGTGCAGGAGGGCGACCTCATCGCCGTCGTGGAGTAGCCCGTGATCATGGTTCGGCGCGCGGTGCCGGCCGACTTCCCGGCGGTCGGTGAGCTGACCGTCGAGGCGTACCGAGCCGACAACCAGCTTCTCGAAGACGCGACGTACGAGCGCCAGCTGCGCGACGTCGCGTCCCGGGCGCGCGGCAACGAGGTCCTGGTGGCGGTGGACTCCTCGGGTTCGGTGCTCGGCTCGGTGACGTACGTGCTGCCCGGCAGCGAGCTGGTCGAGCTGTCCAAGCCGGGCGAGGCGGAGTTCCGGATGCTCGCGGTCGACCCGGCGGGCCAGGGCCGCGGGGTGGGTGAGGCGCTCGTCCGCGCGTGCGTCGACCGGGCCGTCCAGGGCGGCTGCACCGCGGTGGTGATCTGCACCCGGGACTTCGCGAAGCGGGCGCACCGGCTGTACCAGCGGCTCGGCTTCGTCCGGGCACCCGACCTGGACTGGACCCCGGTCGCCGGGGTCACCCTGTTGGGGATGCGGCGGACGCTGGGAGACCGCTAGGAGACCGCCAGGAGACCGCTAGGAGACCAGGTCGAGCGCCACCTCGGTGGCGGCCGCGTGGCGCTGGTCCTCCGGGATGTCCGGGTCGAGGATGAACGAGCTCGTGTGCAGGGCCCAGACGCCGAGCGCGACGCGGAGCTGGGCGGGCAGCGGCGCCGACCGGTCGACCAGGGCGGCCAGCAGGTCCCGCATCCGCTCGCGCATGGTGAGACCGACGGACATGTCCTTCAGCGCGGCCTGGTTGTTCTCGAAGAACCGCAGCAGGTCACGGTGCTGCGTGGCGTGCATCGAATCGGCGTACCGGCGGATGAACTCGCGCCGGACCTCGGGCGTCCGTGGCTGCTCCCGCAGCCAGGCGACCTGCGCGTCGAGTTCGGCGAGCCGGTCGCCGAGGAAGCTCTCGACCAGCTCTTCCTTGCTCTTGAAGTGGTAGTAGAGCGCGGCCTTCGTGACGCCGAGCTGCCCGGCGATCTCGCGCAGGGAGGTCTTTTCGTACCCCTGCTCGGTGAAGAGCTTCAGCGCCACCCGCTGGATCCGTTCCCGGGTTCCGGCGCCACCCGTGTCGTTCATCACCCTGTCCAGCGATCCGTATCCGCTTGTCAACGCCGCGCGTCGGCTAGTAGTTTACTAGCCGGCCGGCAAGTAAGCCAATCATCCGTCAGCGCCAGGGGAGCGTACCGGTGTCCGACGTCGAAACCGTCCCGCAGACCGCTCCGGGCGGCCGCAACCTGCGTGTCGTGCTGTTCGCGCTGGCGATCACGATGCTGCTCGCGATGCTCGACAACACGATCGTGGGTACGGCCCTGCCGCGCATCATCGGGGAGTTGCACGGCGATCCGGCGCACCTGTCCTGGGTGGTGACGGCTTACATCCTCGGCAGCACGGTCTCGACCCCGATCTGGGGCAAGATCGGCGACCTGTACGGCCGCAAGAACATCTTCCTCATCTCGGTCGTGATCTTCCTGGTCGGTTCCGCGCTCTGCGGCCTCGCCGGCGAGTTCGGCAGCGGCGCGGTCTCCGGCATGACCCAGCTCATCGCATTCCGCGCGCTGCAGGGCCTCGGCGCCGGCGGGCTCCTTGTCGGCGTGATGGCGATCGTCGGGGACCTGGTCTCGCCGCGCGAACGGGGCAGGTACCTCGGCATGTTCGCCGCGGTGATGGCCGCCGCGATGATCGCCGGGCCACTGGCCGGCGGCTTCCTCACCGACAACCTCTCCTGGCGCTGGGCGTTCTACATCAACCTGCCGCTGGGCGCGGTCGCGCTGTTCATGATCGTCACCCAGATGCACCTGCCGAAGTACCGGAGCGAGCACAAGATCGACTGGTGGGGCGCGCTGCTGCTGTCGGTCGGGGTGACCGGGATCGTGCTGATCACCACGTGGGGCGGCATCGAGTACGCCTGGGACTCCCCGCAGATCCTCGGCCTGGCCGCGCTGGCCGTGACCACGCTCGTCGCGTTCCTGTTCCTGGAGCGGCGCACGCCGGAGCCGATCCTGCCGCTGGGTGTCTTCGCCAACCGCAACTTTTCGCTGGTCACGGCCATCGGCTTCCTGGTCGGCGCGGCGATGTTCGGGGCGGTCACGTTCCTGCCGCTCTACCAGCAGACGGTCCAGGGTGCCTCGGCCACGAACAGCGGCCTGCTCCTGCTGCCGATGATGGGCGGCATGCTGGTCACCTCGATCGTGGTCGGCCAGACGATCACCCGTACCGGCCGGTACCGGATCTTCCCGATCATCGGCAGCGTGGTGATGGTGATCGGCATGATCCTGCTCGCCCAGCTCGACAGCCACACCTCGAAGACGGTGTCCGCGCTCTACATGGCGGTCCTCGGCGTCGGCATGGGCTTCCTGATGCAGACCACCATGCTGGTCGCTCAGAACAGCGTGGACCCACGGGACATAGGCGTGGCGAGCAGCACGGCCGCGTTCTTCCGGAACATCGGCGGCTCGGTCGGGGTGTCGATCTTCGGCGCGATCTTCGCCAACCGGCTGCGGGACGAGCTGACCGGGCAATTCGGCCAGCAGGCGGCCGGCGAGTTCAGCGGCCGCGGCGGCAACATCGACCCGGCGACGCTGGGCCAGCTACCCGCCCCGGTTCGTACCGGCCTGCTGGAGAGCATCTCGGTCGCCACCTCGTCGATCTTCCTCTGGGCCGCACTGCTCGCGGTCGCGGTGCCGATCCTGGCCTGGTTCCTCGTCGAGGTACCGCTGCGCGGCGAGTCGACCGGGCCGGGCGCGGGCGAGACCGCGGAGCCGGCGGAAGCGGTGGCCCATTAGTCCGGCGAATCCCGGCGGCGGAACAGGCGGCGCAGCAGGCCGCGTTCCGGCTCCGGTTGGCGGGGCGGCGTGGGTTGTTCGGCCTCGACGATCTCCCGGGCCAGCCGGCCGGCGTCGGCCGCGAGCTGCGGCGTGATCAGCGCGAGCCGGGCCAGCGACCAGGCGATCGTGACCGGCCGTTGGGCGGCGACCTCGGCGACGTCCGCGAGCCGTTCCCGGACCAGCGCGGCGATGTCGGAGCGGGCGCTCGGGTCGATCCAGGCCGCGGTGATCATCGCGAACAGGGCGGCCTCGGTCGTCCAGTCCTCGACCCCGAACGCGAGGTCCACGAGGATCCGGCGGCGCGCCGAGGGTCCCCACGGCTCGTCCGCGCCGTGGTGCAGCAGGCCGAGGCAGGCCCAGATCTGGATCGTGCGTACCCACAACGACGGGTCCTCGCGGGCCATGACCCGGCCCATGTCGGTATCCGGCGGGGGCGGCACATGGACCAGCGCGCCGATCAGGTCGTCCCGCGGCACGGCCGCAAGGCGGACCGCCCGGTCGTACGCGGCCGGCGGGTGCGGCCAGGCCGGGTAGGCCACCTCGGTCAGGGCCGCCATGCTCTCCGCAGCGGGTACCGGGATCGCCGGCCGCACGGCGGTCCCGTCGTACGCCCACAGCCGCAGCCCCACCGCCCGGCGCGGGATCCGGATGTCCGGCGTCAGCAGCCGCTGGATGGTCACCTCGAGATCCGGCATCGCGCGGGTCAGCGTGGACATCGCGCTGGGCGGCTCCAGGCTGCTCAGCGAGATCTTGCCGCCGGTCAGCCCGCCGAGGTCACCTTCCCGTTCGAGGACCTGGCGCAGCACGTCGACCACCGCCTCCCCGGCCGAGGGCAGGTGACCGAGCCACGGCCGGCCCCGGCACGCGTCCGCCAGGTCGCTGTGGTCGTGGCCCTCCAACGGGTGGTCGCGGACGAAGTCGGCGAGCCGGACGAGGTGGTTCACGTCCCCGTCCCGCAGGAAGCGCAGGCGCTGCACGGTGTGCATGGCGCAGTCGTCGTCCGGGTTGCGGACCACCGCGCGTTCGGCCCAGGCCAGCCCCTCCTCCAGCCGGCCGGTCTCGGTGAGCGTGTTCGCGATGTCGGCGTAGATCGTCGGGTCGTCCGGCGCGTACTCCAGCGCGCGCTGCCAGGCGCCGAGCGCGTCGCCGATCCGGCCGGCGCTGCGGTAGGCGTACCCGAGCCAGACCTCGGTCATCCGGGACGGTGCCACCTGGGCGCCCTGCTCGGCCCACTGGACCGCGAGGGCGAGCTCGCCCAGCCGGCGGGCGAGGGCCGAGGCCGCGCCGAGCATCGGCCCGTGGTGCGGGTGCGCCTTCACCGCGTTGCGCGCCAGCGTCAGGTACGGCCGCAGCGGCGCCCGTTCGGCCTCCGGCACGGGATCGGCCAGCGGCGAGCACACCTGCGCGAAGACCCGGGTCAGCAGGTCGGGATCCATCCGCGCGGCCACGCCCGGCTCGGCGACCCACGGCACGCCCGCCCAGTTCGCCGTGGGTACGTGCGCGGTGGCCCCGGCGAGCAGTTCGAGCGCCTCGTCGGTACGGCCGATCGCGGCCAGCAGATGGGCCCGGGCCACGACCGCGCCGACGAATAGCGAGCCATCGAGCGGGTACAGGTCCAGGCCGCGGCTCGGCCCGCGCGCCGCCAACTGCGCGAGCGCCTCGTGCACCTCGGGCAGGGTCGGCGCGAAGGCGAGGGCGGTGGCGATGTGACCTGCCGCGTGGGGCAGGTCGCCATCGGCCAGCGCGATGCGGGCGAGCGACAGCTCGCCCTCGGCGGTCGACCGGGGGTCGTCGATCCCAGGCACGGTGGATGAGCCTAGGACAGCTCGATCTCAGGTGGGGAGACATTGCTCGGTCAGTTGCGTTTGCGCGATCTTTCGTGCAAAACTGCGCACAGTTCGAGCGTTGGATGCGTGGAACGTGGGAGCCAGCGTGGCGGTACCGGGTCAAGGGATGGCGGCGGACATCGCCGAGCAGCCGGACGTTCTCGCCCGGTTGCTGGAGCCGGCATCGGCCGGCGCGATCGCCGGTGTCGCCGCCGCGATCGCCGAGCGCCGGCCGCGGCACGTCGTGCTGACCGCGCGGGGGACCTCCGATCACGCCGCGCTGTACGCGACCTACCTCACCGAGATCCGCCTCGGCCTGCCCGCCGGCCTCGCCTCGCCCAGCGCGATCACGGTCTTCGGTGCCCGACCCGACCTGTCCCGGGCGCTGGTCATCGCCGTCTCGCAGAGCGGCGGCTCACCCGACCTCGGCGAGGTGCTCCGGGTCGCCCGCGAGACCGGCGCGCTCACCCTGGCCGTCACCAACAACCCGGACTCCCCGCTGGCCACCTCGGCCGACCTCTCGGTCGACGTCGGCGCCGGGCACGAGCGGGCCGTGGCCGCCACGAAGACGTACACGGCCGAGCTGCTCGCCCTGCTGATGGTGATCGAGGGCATCCGGGCCGGCTCGGGCCGGCTGCCCGACGGCGAGCGGCACGCGCTCGATGCGCTGCCGGCGCTCGCCGCGGAGGTCCTCGCCGACCCGACCGCCGTGGCGCTCGCCCCCCGCTACCGGTTCGCCGCCCGGGTGGTGACGACCGGCCGGGGGTACGCGTACCCGACCGCCCGCGAGGCGGCGCTCAAGTTGATGGAGACGTCGTACCTGGCCGCGCTCGCGTTCTCCGGCGCCGACCTGCTGCACGGCCCGCTGGCCCTGGCCGACCGCGACGTGCCGGTGCTGGCCGTGGTCGGCGGAGGGCCGGGCGGAGCGGCGATGCGGGAGGTGCTCGCGAAGCTGGGGGAGCGCCGGGCCGACGTCGTCGCGATCGCACCATCCGATGTGGACGGAGTCGGCGCCCGGATCCCGGTGCCGGGTGTGGACGAACGTTACGCACCGCTGCTGGAAATCCTGCCGTTGCAGCGCCTCGCCTGGGCACTCGCGGTGGCCCGTGGCGAGGACCCCGACGCCCCGCGCGGTCTCCACAAGGTGACTTCGACGCTGTAGCCGCGGTGCTGGGCGGGAGAGGTGGCCGGGGTCAGGGGTGGGCCAGGACAGGCTCGCGGGGTGGCTCGGCCGGCGCGACGGCCGGCTGCGGGCGGCGGCGCAGGAAACGCGGAGCCCACCAGTTCCTCGGACCGAGCAGGGTCATCACGCTCGGCAGGACGACCGCCCGGATGATCGTGGCGTCGATGAGGATCGCCGCCGCGAGGCCGACGCCGAGCTGCTTCAGGTCGATCGTGCTCAACGTGGCGAAGATGCTGAACACGCTGACCATCACCACGGCCGCGCTGGTGACGACGCCGGCCGAGCGGGTGATGCCGTCGGCCACCGCCTCCCGGGTCGGCGTGCCGCGCAACACCGCCTCCCGGATCCGGCTGACCACGAAGACGTGGTAGTCCATCGACAGTCCAAAGAGGACAACGAAGAGGAACAGCGGTAGCCAGCTGACGATCGCGTTCATCGAGTGGAAGTTCAACAGGTCCTCGGCCCACGTACCGCCGAAGACGAGCTGCAGCAGCCCGTACGCGGCACCGGCGGAGAGCAGGTTGAGCCCGATCGCGGTCAACGCCACGACGACCGACCGGAACGTCCACGCCATCACCAGGAACGTCAACAGCAGCACGGCGCCCATCACGAGCGGCAGCTTCCGGCCGACGTGCGCCGCGTAGTCCTCGTTGAACGCGACGAATCCACCGACGGCGTACTGCGCCCCGGGCACCCGGCCGACGGTGGCCGGCAGTTCGGCGCGCAGCGCCTCCAGCGAGCGGACCGCCTCGTCGCTGCGGCTCTCGTACGGCGTGGCCACGCCCAGCACGGTGACCCGCCCGTCCGCCGAGACCTCGGGCTCGGCCAGCGCATCGCGCGCGAACAGCGGGTTACCGGTGGTCCGGGCGACCAGCGCGTCCAGCGCCGCACGCACCTCGCCGGCCGAGCCGGCCGGGGCGCGGACCGCCACCGTGTGGGTGGTACCCGTGCTGGGGAACGCGGCGGTGACCCGGTCGTAGGCCTGCATCACCGCGGTCGTCCGGGGCAGGTCCTCGTCACCGGGGAACTTGAGCGTCATGTTCAACGCCGGTACGGCCAGGGCCACCAGCGCGCCCACCGAGACGATCAGCGTGGCCCACGGGTGGCGCAGCGCCGGCCGCAGCACGATCGGCCAGAACCGCGGCCCGCGCCCGTTCGTCCGGGTGGCGGTAAGCCGCCAGACCAGCGGGACGCGCGGCCGGTCCACCCACCGGCCCAGCCTGGCCAGCAGCGCGGGCAGGACGGTCAGTGACCCGAGCACGGCCACCGCGACGACCAGAATCGCGCCGGTCGCGAGCGACGAGAAGACCTCGTCACCGGCGAGGTACAGGCCGGCCATCGAGATGATGACGGCCATGCCGGAGACGACCACGGCATGCCCCGAGGTCGCCGCCGCGATCTCGACCGCGTCCACGGCGCCGCGGCCACGCGCCCGCTCTTCTCGCTCGCGGCGCAGGTAGAACAGCGAGTAGTCGACGCCGACCGCGAGGCCGATCAGCAGGATCACGCTGTTGACCGTGTCGACCGCGGGGACCAGGTGCGAGGCCAGGGCGGACAGCCCGATCGCGGCGGCCACCGCGGAGAGCGCCAGCAGCAGTGGTACGCCGGCCGCGATCAGCGCGCCGAACGCGATGAGCAGGATCAGCAGCGTCACCGGGACGCTGAACAGCTCGGCCCGCTGGAAGTCCCTGCCGAGCGTCTCGTCCAGCGCCTTGCCGATCGACGCGCCGCCGACCTGCTCCACCCGCAGCTCCGGGTGGGCCCGCTGGACCGCGGCCGTCTCGTCGAGCAGGCCCGGCACGACGGCGGCGGCGTCGACGGACTCCTTCAGCTCAACCTGCAGCAGTACCGCCGTGCCGTCCGGCGACGTGACCGGCTCGCCGACCGACGCAACCTCGGGACGAGCCGACATCCGCGACGTCACCTCGCCGGCGACCGCGCCGGCGGCGGTCCGGTCCAGCGGCCCGGACCGGGCCGTGATGAGGACCCCTTCCCGGACCGGGCTCGGGAAATCGCCGGAGTCCACGATCCGGCTGGCCCGACCCGACTCGCCGAATCCCTGTTCGTAGTCGGACTCGTTGACCCCCACGACCGTCCCGACGGCGAAGCACGCCGCTACGAACACCGTCCACAGCGCTATCGCGCGCCACGGGTGCGTCGCGCTCCACCGCGCGACTCGTACTGTCACGGACATGGTCTGGACTCTGCCGAAGGCAGCGGTGGGAATCGATCCGGGAGGCCACCGGAAGAACCTCCAGATAACCCCACCACGCGTTCTGCGGGTTTCCCCCGAGATCACCCTGACGTGGCACAGTTGTGCCGTGTCCACGCTGCGTGACCTGGTCGAGGAGCACACCCACCTCGACAACGCCGACATCGAGCACCTGCACCGGCTCGCCGGGGACTGGCAGCTGATCTCGGACCTCTCCTTCGCCGATCTGCTGCTGTGGGTACCCGTGCCGTCCGCGTCAGGTCCGACGTTCCTGTGCGTGGCCCAGGTCCGGCCGACGACCGCGCCCACCGCGTACCAGGACGACCAGGTCGGTCGCGTGGTGGGCGGGCCCGAGGTCGCGCACCTGGAGATCGCCCGCAGCCAGGGCCGGATCTGGCGCGAAGGCGATCCGGTCTGGTACGGCGACACCCCCGCGCGGCACGAGGCGATCCCGGTCCGGCGGCGGGACGCCGACGGAGAGCCCGGTCGGGTGATGGGCGTGGTGGGCCGCGACACCAACCTCTCCACCGCGCGGACGCCGAGCCAGCTGGAGCTGAACTACCTGACCACCGCCGACGACCTCGCGCAGATGGTGGCGGACGGGACGTTCCCGCCGCCCCGGCACCACGGCGAGACGACCAGCGCGCCCCGGGTCGGCGACGGGCTGGTCCGGCTCGACGCCGGCGGCAAGGTGACGTACGCGAGCCCGAACGCGCAGTCCGCGTACCGCCGCCTGGGCCTGTCCGCGCACCTGGTGGGCGAGGATCTCGCGGAGCTGACCGGCCGGCTCGCCGACGACCCGCTGGAGGGTACCGATACCAGCAACCGGATCCAGGCGGCCCTGCGCGGCGAGGCCCCGGCCCGCAAGGAGATCGAGGCACGCGGCGCCACCGTGCTGCAACGGGCGCTGCCGTTGATGCCGGCCGGGGTACCGATCGGTGCGCTGGTGCTGGTCCGGGACGTCACCGAGGTACGCCGCCGGGACCGCGCGCTGATGACCAAGGACGCCACGATCCGCGAGATCCACCACCGGGTCAAGAACAACCTGCAGACGGTCGCCGCCCTGCTGCGGCTGCAGGCGCGGCGGGTGTCGTCGCCGCAGGCCCGGGCGGCGCTGGAGGAGTCGGTGCGGCGGGTCGCGTCGATCGCGCTGGTGCACGAGACGCTGTCGATGTCCTCCGACGAGGCGGTGGAGTTCGACGGCATCCTCGACCGCGTCGCCTCGGCCGCCGCCGAGGTCGCGGCCTCGGAGACCGCGGTGAAGGTACGCCGGGAGGGCACCTTCGGCATCCTGCCGGCCGAGATCGCCACGGCGCTGGTGATGGTGCTCAACGAGTTGCTGCTCAACGCCGTCGAGCACGGGTTCCCCACCGGGGACGAGGCGGAACCCGAGGTCGTCGTCTCGGTGCACCGGTTCCGCCGGCAGTTGCACGTCACGGTCGCGGACAACGGGGGCGGCCTGCCGCCCGGTTTCGTCCCGGAGGTGGGCAACCGGTTGGGCCTGCAGATCGTGCGTACGCTCGCGGCCGGCGAACTGAGCGGCTCGATCGAGCTGCGGCCGCGCGCCGGTGGCGGCACCGAGGCGGTCCTCGTGGTGCCGCTCACCAAGCGTTAGATGAGCTTGAGTTCCTCGATCACGCCGGCCCACCACGAACCGTCGATCAGCGCATCGGGGTCGAGTTCGCGCAGGTGCCGCTGGACCTCGTCCACCTGCTCCAGGTAGGTCGACTCGGTCAGCGAGCCGTCGGCGACCTGGTCGAAGCGCTGGTACATCAGCGCGGTGTGCAGCAGGAACTCCAGGTAGCGCAGCAGGTCCGTGTTGACGAAGGTGACCTCGGCCGCCTCCCGGTGCGCCGCGTAGACCCGGCCGTCGGCGTTGGCCGGCCCTCGATGTACGCACAGGTCGTACTCCTGGTGCCAGGCGATGCCGAAGCGCACGGCCTCGCCGTACCCGCTGAGCATCACGAGCTCGAGCGGGGTGGCGGTGAAGAGGACGTCGACCTCGGCCGGTACGCCGACCTCACCGAGCGCGACGCGCGCCGTCTCCGGCAGGCCCAGTCCCTCGAGGTGCTCCATCGGGTAGGTCCGGATCCCGGACTCGCCCCACATCCGTACGACGTCGGCGTGCGTGACGGCCAACGCTAACCTCCCACGCGGTTGAAGAGGGTGTTGAACAACGCTTCGCGGGCCGCGTTGCCGCGGGCCCGGGACGCTGCGTCGCCGTACTCGAAGGCCCAGGTGACCCTCGCGTCGGGGAACATCCTAGCGATGAAGGATCTACAGCCGGCGGCCGGCGTGGGAATGATGCACGGCTCGAGTTCGGAGAAGATGCGCCGGATCTGGTCGGGGCGGACGCCCTGCTGCTGCAGGGTGTCCCAGACGACCCGTTCGGCGTGCCAGCCGGGCCGGCTCCAACCGACGTCGCTGAGCATCCGGCGGCCGTTCTGCTCGAACTCGAAGACGGCGCCGTTGCGCAGGGTGGTCGGGTCGGGCAGGTTGGCGCGCGCGTTCCGGACCGCCTGGCCCAGGTCGGTCGCGCCGTAGCCGACCTCGCCGACCGCGTTGAGCGCGCGGGCCCGGTTGACCAGCTTGCCCGCGACCGGCAAGAGGTTGAGGCCGACGTCGATCAGGATCGTGGTCAGATCACCCTGGCCGGTGGCGGCCCAGATCGACAGGTCGATGGCCGAGGCGAGCAGGGCGGTGCCGAGCGCGATCGGCCCCATGATGGGTGCCAGCACCGGGATGAACGAGAGCACGCCGGCGACCAGCGACACGATCTTCAGTGCGCCGGAGAGCTTCGCCAGCAACTCCGCGTTGTCCCTGACAAAGTTTGTAAATTGGCCGCCGATGTCCCACCACTTCGGGTTTTCCTTGAAGCGCATGTCCTCGGCGACCTTGATGGCGCGTACGCACTCGTCCACCGCGGTGTTCATCTGGGACGTCAGGCCGTTCGCGCTGCCCACGCACGCGTCCCACTCGGCCTGTGCACCGGAGAGCGCGCTGTTCGCCGCGCCGGAGTCGGAGTGGTACGTGTCCGGCGTCGTGTCGCCCTCCGGCCGGTCGGCCACGTCCCGTTCGTGCTGCCGGTCCGCGGCGGCGGCCCGGTCGGCGCGGCCCTGTGCGGCCTGCAGGGCCTCCCAGAGCGAAGGTGCGCGCTGCGCCAGCGGCCGCATCTGATCCTGCAGCCCGCCGAGCGTGTCCGCGAACGTCCGCAGGGCGGTCGACACCTTGCCGAACGCGTCACCGGTGATCGCGAGGTGGCGCGGCATGTCGTCGTTGAGGCCCTCGCGGAACATGTCGCCCTCTTGCCCGACGAACTCGGACGTGTCGAGGCTCGTGATCTGCTCACCGGCGTCGGTGGCCGCGGTGCCGAAGCTCGACCACTTGCCGGCAGAGTCCCGGATGGCGGCCGTATCGCCGTCCATCCGGAAGAGGTGCGCAGGGAAATCCGCCATCTGTCACCACCCGAGGGGTCGATGCCGAGCCCCGAGCGGCTCTGACGGAGGCTCGGGGCCGGCAGCGTCTATCTGGTCAGCCCTGTAGGGCGCCGCGGACCTGGCCGCGCATCTCCTGCACGGACGAGGTGGTCTGGCCGAGCGCGCCCTTGACCGAGGTGAGGATCTCCTTGACGGTCGCCGCCGCGTTGTCCCACTGGGTCTGGATGCCGGTATAGATCTCCTGCTCGTCGCCTTCCCAGTTCGACTTGACCCGCGCGACGAAGTTGCTGAGGTCGTTCAGGCTCGCCTCGATGCCGTTGGCCACCGCACCGATGTCGTCGGTGGCGCTGGAGCCGACCGACTCGTCGTAGCTGAAGACTCCTCCTGCTGCCATTGCCGTTCCTCCCCGTTCAGCTCTTGAACTTCGCCGCGTCCCAGTTGGCGGAAGCCATGGTGGACTGCAGTTGGCTGGCCTGCTCGGCGTGGTACGTGTCGTACAGCCGGCCCGCATTGCCGACCTTGCCCTTGATGTCGGCGAGGGCCTTGTTCAGGTCCGCCATCGCCGCGTTCCAGCGCTCGGTGAGCTGGCTCCAGCTCTGGAACGCCTGGCCCTTCCAGACGCTCGGCAGCGGCTCGATCGCCGAGATGAACTGCCGCGCCTGGCTGTTGAGCGCCGAGATCGACGTGTCCAGGTTTGACGCGTGCGCGTTCACCGAGTCATCGGTGATCTCGAACTTTGTCGACACGGATCCTCCCTACCTGTCGCGTACGGCCATTCAAGCACACAGATGCAGCAATTCGCTTGCCGCGTCATGGTGATGGCGCCCGCAGTGCGCTTGCCACCTGCGCGGCGAGGGCGGTCGCGGCGTCCCGGGTACGCTCCGCCAGCGCGTACCAGGTGACCGGTCCGGGTCGGGCCAGCGCCGGGTCGAACGGCAGCACGGACATCGGGATCGGGAAGTCCGGCCAGGTCCGCACCGTGCGGGCCTCCTCGTGCTGCACGAGTACGCCGAGAACCTGCTGGCCGACCCGCTCGGAGCCGACCGACGCGATCCACGGCAGGCAGGTGCTCACCCACTGCCCACCGTGGTCGTCGTCCGGGCCGACCACCACGACGCAGTCCGCGAGCGCGACCGCGGCCGGTACCACGGACTCGTTCGACAGGCGCGGGGTGTCCGTCACGATGACGGAGAACCAGCGGCCCAGCGCCCGTACCGTCGCCGGGTACTCGGCGGCCGCCACCGGCGCCTCGCCCAGCGAGGGATCGCTGCCCAGAAGCATCACCTCGTCCGAGAGCGCCAACCGCTGGCGAAGCCAGCGATAACCCACGCCGGGCGGGCGCGGCCCGTCCGGGTTGACGCCGCGAACCCCGATTCCGGTGAGTACGGCGTGCGCCGAGCCACCCGGCCACCGGGCCAGCCGCCCGTAGACGCCGGCACCGGTGTCGATCGTCAGCGGTGACTGGTGCTGGGCCAGCGCGAGCGCCAGCACGGCCGTCACGGTCGAGCGCCCGGCCTGCGGGGCGAGCCCGACCACGGCGACCGAGCTGCCCGGCCGCAGCCGGGCGGCGAGCGCCTCGTGTTGGGCCCGCTCGGCGCGTACCTGCCTGGTCAGGCGCGGATCGAGGGCCCGTAGGAGGGTACGCCCGAGGGGCACCGGGCGCCGGCCCCGGACCGCGCTGTCGGCACCGGGGGGACGCCACGCACCCGGCTGCGGTGGCCGTGGACCCGCCATCGGCGGGACGACCTCGCTCATGTTCGAACCTCGGCCTGTTGGAATAGACGATGGTTGCTAGGGTGGGACCGACGACGGACGGGGAGGTGCTCAGTGAGCTACGTGCAGTTTCCGTATGAAACCCTGGTGAGCCTAGGCCAGAATATGACGCTGCTGAGCGACCGGCTGCAGGGCGAGCACCGCGGAGCGGTCAACTGCGACGGACTCTCCGACCAGCAGGGCGACATCCAGGACGCCATCGAGGACTTCCGCGGCGAGTGGAAGACCAGCCTGCTCGAGCTGATGACGAACATCGGCAAGTGGGGCGGGCTGTCCGAGGCGATCGGCAAGATGGTCAACGACTTCGACACGCAGACCGCCGACGCGCTGCGGCCGACCGAGTAGGAGCGGGCCCGACCGTGACCGAGGCATCCGTCCTGGATCCGTTGCCGTCCGGCGACCTCAAGCTCAACCCCAACGCGCCGCACCCGCCGTTCCCGTGGCTGGTGGGGATCCCGTCGGACTGGACCGTGCTCGACACGAATCCGGAGTCCTGGCAGCGCAGCGCCGAGCGGATGGTCGACGAGCGCTTCCACGGCCAGAAGATCCGGGCCGCCGAACGCCGGGCGATCCTGGACTTCGTCGAGCAACTCGTGGCCGACTGCCAGCGGGCCGGCGCGGCGCTGAGCATGGTGCAACTCGGCCGCATGTCCACCGGTACGGTCGGCAGCGCCGGCCTGCACCTCGGCTGGTTCGACTCCGGGCCGGACCCGGCCGGTCTGGCCCTGGTCCGCGAGGCGCTGCCGAGGACCGGCACGGTCGAGGAGGTTGACACGCCCGGCGGGCCGGGCCTGCTGCACAAGGACAGCGCGTCGACCGTTCCGCCGGGCGGGACGATCCGGGTACGGTCCACGATCTGGCAGCTCTACCTGCCGATCACCGGGACCACGTGGACGGCCGTGCTCAGCGCCGCCACCCCGCATCCGGAGATGGAGACCACGCTGAACAGCCTCATCGTTGCCGTGGCCCAAAGCATCGCGCCGGCCGACGACGATTCCGACGACGCGGACGCCACCGATGCCTGACGCCCGCGCGCGGGTGGTGGTCGAGGCGCATGCGTTGCGCAAGAGCACCGCGATGGCCGCGCTGCTGCACGGTTCGCGCAAGGGGCCGCGCGACCTGAAGCGGCCGTTCGCCGCGTTGATCGTGAGCGTGATCCTCGGTGTGCTGCTGCTGGTCGCCTTCTGGGGCATCAACCGCGTCGGCGACCTGATTCAGCAGCAGCGACGCAACCGGGCCGGGCCGGTGCTCCAGGTCCAGGATGTCTTCGTCGTGCAGGAAGCTCTTCGCGGAGCCGGCCTCGAAGGTCGCTAGCATCACCCGGTGCCGGCGTGCCTCCACAATGCCGTGTGCCTGGCCGGCCGGGATCTGCATCGCCAGTTTCGCGCCGATACCATCGTCCTCGGTCATCATCGTGATGAGTTCGCCGACCGCGACCGACCTCAGATCCGTCGCGAGATAGCCATCCGGCGCAGTATCGCGTCAACGCTGTCCCGGCGGCAGCGCGGGCGGATCGTAGGAGCATAAGATCGCCAGGAAATAGTGGCCAGGACGTGTCGAGTTCGGGTCCTCCCGTTCGAGGGGTTGGTGTGCGGGCCGATCGAGCGGCCCCTTCCTCGAAGGAGACACGGTCATGTCCGAGCAGACCATCACCCAGCGCACCACCACCTGCGACCCGGCCACCAGCGCCACGAAGACCCTGCTGGCGTACGGTGCCCTCGCCGGCCCGCTCTACCTCACGGTGTCGCTGGTCCAGGCGCTGACCAGGGACGGGTTCGATCTGGCCCGGCACCAGTGGAGCCTGCTGAGCAACGGCAGCCTCGGCTGGATCCAGATCGCCACCTTCATCGTGGCCGGTCTCGCCACCATCGCCGGCGCGGTCGGCCTGCACCGCGCGACGGGCGGTTGTTGGGCACCCCGCCTGATCGCCGCGTACGGCGTGGGGTTGATCTGCGCCGGGGTGTTCCGCGCCGATCCGGCGTTGGGCTTCCCACCGGGCACACCGGACGGTCCCGGCGAGGTCAGCTGGCACGGCGTCCTGCACCTCGCCGCGGCCGGGTTCGGCTTCACCTGCCTGGCCGTCGCGTGTTTCGTGGTGGCCCGGCGGTTCGCCGTCGAGGGGCGTCGCGGCTGGGCGGCGGTCTCCCGGGTGACCGGGGTGGTCTTCCTCGCCGGCTTCGTCGCGGTCGCCGCCGGCGCCGGCAGTACCGCCGCCAACCTGGCCTTCGTCGCCGCGGTCCTTGTGGTCTGGGCCTGGCTCACCGCACTGAACGTGCACCACTACCGCCGCTCGACCCGGCACTGACGTGCCGGCACTGACGGGTCGGCACTGACGGTCGGCACTGACGAGAAGGAGAAGGAACGATGCGATACCTGGTTCTGCTCAAGGCCGCACACCCCTCGACACCGCCGCCGCCCGAGCTGATGGAGGCGATCATGGTGCTGGGCGAGGAGGCGACCAGGGCCGGCGCGCTGCTCGACACCGCGGGGCTCGCCCCGAGCGCTGCGGGTGCCCGGGTCACCCTCTCCGGCGGGCAGCTCAGCGTGACCGACGGGCCGTTCACCGAGGCGAAGGAGATGATCAGCTACGCCATCTACGAGGTACGCACGAAGGACGAGGTCGTCGAGTGGACATCCCGCTTCGTGAAGCTGCACCGCGACCTCTGGGCGGGCTGGGACGGCGAGGCGGAGATCTTCAAGGTGTTCGGCCCAGAGGGCCCGTAGCCGTGATGCGAGGATCGGTAGCCATGGCGGCTACCGATCCTCGCGTTGTGCACCGGGCCGTGGAGGCAGTCTGGCGGATCGATTCGGCACAGATCATCGCCTCGCTGGCGCGGATCGTCCGGGACGTCGGCCTCGCCGAGGAGCTGGCCCAGGACGCGATGGTGATCGCGCTGGAGCAGTGGCCGCGGTCCGGCGTACCGGACGATCCCGGGCCGTGGCTGATGGCGACCGCGAAGCACCGGGCGATCGACCTGCTGCGCCGCCGCGGCCGGTACGAGCGCAAGCTGCAGGAGCTGGGCCGCCAGATCGAGCCCGAGCCGCCGCCGGCCGAACCCGAGGACATCGGCGACGACCTGCTGCGACTGGTCTTCACGACCTGCCACCCGGTGCTGCCGACCGAGGGGCGGGTGGCACTGACCCTGCGCCTGCTCGGTGGCCTGACGACCGACGAGATCGCCCGGGCGTTCCTGGTACCGGAACCGACCGTCGCGCAGCGGATCGTCCGGGCCAAGCGCACGCTCGCCACCCGGCAGGTGCCGTTCGAGCTGCCGCCGCCGGCCGCGCTCGCCGAGCGGCTCTCCTCCGTCCTCGAGGTCATCTACCTGGTCTTCAACGAGGGGTATGCGGCGACGGCCGGCGAGCACTGGACGCGACCGGACCTCTGCGCGGAGGCGCTGCGCCTCGGCCAGATCCTCGCCGGCCTGATACCACGCGAACCCGAGGTGCACGGCCTCGTCGCGCTGATGGAGCTGCAGGCATCCCGGCTGCGGGCGCGTACCGGCCCGGCCGGCGAGGCGATCCTGCTGCCGGACCAGGACCGCAGGCGGTGGGACCGGCTGCTGATCCGCCGCGGCCTCGAAGCGCTGGACCGGGCCGAGGCGCTGGGCGGCGGTCCGTACACGTTGCAGGCCGCCATCGCCGCCTGCCACGCCCGGGCGTTCGGCCCCGACGACACCGACTGGCCCCGGATCGCCGCCCTGTACCTGCTGCTGGGCCACGTCTCGCCGTCGCCGATCGTCGAGCTGAACCGCGCGGTCGCGGTCGGCATGGCCGCCGGCCCGGCCCGTGGCCTGGAGGTCGTCGACGCGGTGGTCTCCGAGCGGGCTCTGGCGAGTTATCCGCTGCTGCCGGCCGTACGCGGGGACCTGCTCGCCAAGCTCGGCCGGCTCGACGAGGCGCGGCAGGAGTTCGAGCGCGCGGCCACGCTCACCCGCAACGAACGCGAACGCGCCCTCTTCCTCGACCGCGCCGACGCCTGCCGGCCCAGCCCATGATCGCCGTTTCGATACCCGGCGGTTGAGTCTCAGCCGAGGGCCCAGTCGAAGCCGCCGAAGGTCGCGATCGCGAGCGGGACGATCGCGAGCACCGCGAGCAGTTCCGCGATGTCGAAGAGCTGGCGCAGCCGGGCCGCGCCGACCTCGTCCAGCCGCGGTCGACCGGCCAGCACCAGCACCAGGATCAGCACGATCGGGCCGCCGAAGGCGAGCCACGTCGCGAACGCGCGGCCCGCGCCGAGCAGGGCCGGCACCGCGATCAGCGTGACCGCCGCCGCCACCACGCCGGGCACCAGCATGGGCACCACCTGGCCGGTACGGGTGAACGCGCGCGACCGCAGCGCGAACACCGTCCCGAGTACCGCGCCGAGGGTCACGCTGGCCCAGGCTCCGCTGGTCAGCAGCACGGTGACCGCGATCGCGGCGACGGCCGAGATGCCGGCCACCGCACCCGAGAGGGTCGCCTGCCCCCGGCTGACCGCGAGCGCGATCGCCTCCCGCCCGACCGGCGTGCCGTTCTCCTCCGCGCGCACCATGCCGACCAGGCGCGACCGGCCGAGCGCGAACTGCGGCGCGATACCGACGCCGAAGACCGCGAGCACGGCACCGGCCGCGGCGGTCCGCGCCGCGCCCAGCCCACCGATCGCCAGGCCGGTGGCGAGCAGGCCGAACGGCAGCGCGGCGAACCCGGCGGCGGCGAACCCGTACCACCGCGGCCCGGCCAGCGCGAGCGCGGCGAGGCCGATCGCCGCGGTGGTCAGCGCGGTGGTGAACGGCGCGGGCTCCGGCCAGCCGGTGAGCCGGGCCAGCTCCAGGCCGGTCAGCGTCCAGGCCGGCAGCGCCGCCGCGACGAGGAAGTCCCCGCCGCGGCCGCGCAGCAGCCAGCCGGCGATCGCCGCGGAGACCGCGAGGTCGGCCAGCAGCGCGGTCCGGCCACCGACGGTCAGCGGCAGGGACAGCGCCGCCACGGTCGCGACCAGGAGCGCGACGCCGGCCAGCGCGGCACAGCCGTACGCCCGCGCCGTTCCCGTCCATTCACTGCCGTCATCGTCCAAAGTGGACTGTACTTCGTCGACGACGTCGTCCACGACCGGTGGTGCCGGGGCCTCCTTGGGCGGCGTCAGGTAGAGGACGTCGGCGTCGATCACACCGGCCTCCTGCAGCGAGCGTCGCTGGTCGATCGCGCCCGCGGAGACCGTTGACAGCGCCCACGAGCCCGCGACGTGCGGTGACAGCGACAACAGGTCGCGAATCTGGGGCAGCAGCTCGAGCAGCGGCCGGTCCGCGGGCAGGCTTACATCGAGGCTGCGCTCGTCAGCCAGTACGGTCACCCGCGTGAATCGCGTCGGCATTGCACTAATCTAGAACCCCAGACGCCTTGGGGAGGGTCCGGGATGACGCAGCGTGTGGTCCACCGTCCTGCCCGGATTCCACCGCCGGATCCGGACTTCGCGGCGCTGTCGGTCGTCTCTCCTCCCGCGTTGCCCGACCGTGGCGGTGGTTTCCAGGGCGCGATGCAGCTGGTCATGCCCATCATGGGCGGCGGCGGGATGCTGCTGATGATGATGGCCAACAAGAACCCGGTCATGATGATCGCCGGCCTGTGCATGCTGGCCGCGACCGTGGTCGGCGGCATCGGCGCGTTCATCGCGCAGCGGACCGGCGGCGCCCGGCGGTTCCGCCAGCAGCGCGTCCGCTACCTGGAGTACATCGACCGGGTTCGCGACAGGATCCGGGAGAACGCGGTGGCGCAGCGGGCCGCGGCCGAGTTCCGGCACCCGGATCCGGCCACCCTGCCGGACGTCATCCGCGACCCGCACCGGCTGTGGGAGCGGCGCCTCTCCGATCCGGACTTCCTGGTGCTGCGCGTCGGTACCGGCCAGGACAGGCTCTGGCGTCGGATCAACCTGGCGACCCAGTCGGACAACCCGATGATCGAGACGGATCCGGTGACGCTCGCGGCCGCCGAGATGATCGTCGAGCGGGACCGGTTGCTGGATCACATGCCACTGGCGGTACCGCTGCACGGTGTGGTTTCCGTGATCGGAACGCCGGCGGAGACCCGCAACCTGGTCCGCGCGATGTGCGCGCAGCTGGTCAGCGCGCACGCGCCGGACGACGTGCGCCTGGCCTGGTGCCTCGGCAGCAGCGCGGCACCGGAGTTCGACTGGATCAAATGGCTGCCGCACTGCCTGCACGGCAGTGACTTCGACGGCCCGGCACCCAAGCGGCTGGTCGCCTCCGACCAGCAGAGCCTGGTCGCGCTGCTGCAGTCCGAGCTGGACCTCCGGGTCGGTCAGGTGGGCCGGGCCCGGCGGCTGGGGGTGGTGCGCCACCAGTACCGCGGCGGCCGGCTGGTGGTGGTGATCGACCAGCTCTCCGCGGGAGCGGTGGATCTGCTCGGCCACCTGGAGCAGGACGTGCGACCGGCCGACCTCGGGGTGGCGACGGTCGTGCTGGTACCGGACCAGCAGTACGAACCGTCGCATGTGGACGTTCGGGTCACCTGCGAGGGCGGCCAGGTCCGGGTCGAGGACATGCGGCCGGTACCGGAGATGCGCGGCGACGAGATCCGCGCCGAGCGCGAACGGGTGCAGGGCGCCACGAGCGGCATCGCGGACACCGTCGGGCTGGTGGAGATGGGCGCGCTCGCCCGGCAGATCTCGCCGCTGCGGCTGGTCGCCGACACGGTCAGCGACGCCCCGCTGGAGGCGACCGTCGACCTGCGCGGCCTGCTGGGCATCGCCGACGAGGCCACCTACGACGTCCGCAAGCAGTGGACACCGCGGCTGCTGCCGGAGTTCCTCAAGGTATCGTTCGGTGTCGGGCCGAGCGGGAACCCGGTGAACCTGGACATCAAGGAGTCCGCGCTGGGCGGCATGGGCCCGCACGGGCTCTGCGTCGGCGCGACCGGCTCGGGCAAGTCCGAGGTCCTGCGCACGATCGTGCTGATGCTGGCGATGACGCACCCGCCCGAGCGGTTGAGCCTGGTGCTCGTCGACTACAAGGGCGGCGCGACCTTCGCCGGCCTGGACAACCTGCCGCACACGTCGGCGATGATCTCGAACCTCTCCGACGACACCGGGCTGGTCGACCGGCTGCACGACGCGATCCAGGGCGAGATGAAGCGCCGCCAGCAGATCCTGCTGGACGCCGGGCAGCTGGCGAACATCACCGAGTACAACCGGCGCCGCGACGCGGGCCAGCCGTTGCCGCCGCTGCCGAACCTGTTCGTGGTGATCGACGAGTTCAGCGAGCTGCTCAGCGCGAAGCCGGACTTCATCGAGCTGTTCATCGCGATCGGCCGGATCGGCCGCTCGATCGGCATCCACCAGCTGCTCGCCTCGCAGCGGCTGGAAGAGGGCAAGCTGCGCGGGCTGGAGTCGTTCCTGTCGTACCGGATCGGGTTGCGCACGTTCAACGAGCAGGAGAGCCGCACGGCGATCGGGGTGCCGGACGCGTACACGCTGCCGCCGCTGCCCGGCTCCGGGTACCTGAAGGTCGACACGACCGTGTTCGACCGGTTCAAGGCGGCGTACGTGTCGGGCACGTACCGGTCGCCGGCCGGCGGGGAGGTGATCGACGCGGCGCCGACGCCGGCCCCGTTCTGGCTCTTCAACCAGGTGCAGGCCTGGCTCAACCAGATCGACGCGGAGCAGACCCGCCCGGTCGTCGAGGAGGACGACAGCCCCACCCTTCCGTCCACATTGGACGTCGTGGTCCGCCGGCTGCGGGAGAACGGGCAGCAGGCGCACCAGATCTGGCTGCCGCCGCTGCCGACCGCACTCCCGCTGGACCGGATCACCGGCCCGCTGGTGGAGGATCCCGCGTACGGCCTGACCGTCGCCGCGCCGGAGCAGCGGGGTACCCTGCGCATCCCGCTGGGCCTGCTGGACCGGCCGACCGAGCAGAAGCAGGAGCCGTATGTCCTGGACATCTCCGGCGGTGGCGGGCACGTCTGCATCCTGGGCGCGCCGCAGACCGGGAAATCCACGCTGCTGCGCACGGTCGTCGCGGGTGCCGCGCTGACCCACACCCCACAGGACATCGCGTTCTACTGCGTGGACTTCGGCGGCGGCGCGCTCGGTCCGCTGACCGGGTTGCCGCACGTCGGCGGCGTGGCCGGGCGGCTCGAGGCGGACCGGGTCCGCCGCACCATCGCCGAGGTCACGCTGTTGATGGCCGAGCGGGAGCAGCTCTTCGCGGACCGGAGCATCGACTCGACCGACATGATGCGGCAGATGCACCGCGAGGGCCGGCTGCCCGAGCTGTCCGCGGCGGACGTGGTCCTGGTCATCGACAACTACCCGGTGCTGAGGTCGGAGTACGAGGATCTCGTCGACGTCGTACAGGACATCGGCGCCCGGGGGCTCGGTTTCGGCGTACACCTGGTGTTGACCGCGGGACGCTGGGCCGACCTGCGGATGCAGATGCAGGCGGTGATCGGGACGAAGATCGAGCTGCGGCTCAACGACCCGCTCGACTCGACCATCAAACGCAAGGCGGCCGAGAACCTGCGCGCCGACCAGCCGGGCCGGTGCCTGAACCAGGACGCGCTGTTCGCGCACGTCGCGCTGCCCCGGATCGACGGCAGCGACGATCCCGGCACGCTGCAGAAGGGCCTCGACGACCTGGTCTCCAAGGTGGCCCTGGCCTGGCCGGGCGAGCGGGCACCGGCGATCCGGATGCTGCCGTCCCTGGTCACCTACGACGACGTCGCGCGGCAGGCCGGATCCAGCTCCGCAGCCGGCGACGGGATCCGGCTCGGTGTCGACGAGACCGAGCTGCGACCCGTACTGCTGGATCTGTTCCGGGTCGAGCAGCACCTGCTCGCGTTCGGCGACGCGGCCAGCGGCAAGACGTCGCTGCTGCGGCTGCTGGTGCACGATCTGACCGGCCGGTACACCGACGACCAGGTGGTGTTCGCGGTCATCGACATCCGCCGGACCCTGCTGGACACCGTGCCCGACGACTACCTCGGCGCGTACGCCGGCACCGCGAACGCGGCCGCCGGGCTCGTCCACGGCGTCTCGAACGAGCTGCGCAAGCGGCTGCCGCCGGACGACGTGACGGTCAAGCAGCTGCGCGAACGGTCCTGGTGGAACGGTCCGGAGATCGTCGTGCTGGTCGACGACTACGACCTGCTCTCCGGCGGCGGACCCGGGCCGCTGGCGCCGTTCATGGAGTTCCTCCCGCAATCCCGCGACCTCGGCTTCCACCTGGTGCTCGCGCGCCGCAGCGGTGGCGCCGGCCGGGCCATCTTCGAGCCCGTACCGCAGCGGATGAAGGAGGTGGGCTCGGCCGGGCTGCTGATGTCCGGCGAGCGGCAGGAGGGCCAACTGTGGCCGCAGACCTACCTGTCCGTGCAGCCGCCCGGACGGGGTTACCTGGTGCGAAAGAATCGCAAGCCATCACTGGTCCAGCTGGCATACGTCGAGCCGACCTGATCCGGAGGTAGGGCATGCAGGTGGTCGGTCCGTACCGGCTGATGAAGACCCTCGGCACCTGTCAGGTGGGTACCGTATGGTCCGCCGTCGACGCGGCGGGCGGGCAGGTCACGGTCGCGATCCTCGACGAGTCGGTGGCGAGCGACACGCGCTGGCGCGACTCGTTCTCGGATGTCGCGAATGCGTTCGCACGGAGCGGGGCGCTGCGGGCCCTGCACGCGGACTTCGCCGCACCGGCGCCGTGGGTCGCGGTCGCCGGCACCGGCGCGGAGCAGATCTTCACGTCGCTGGGACAGGAGTACCAGCCGGTCGCGCCGGCGCCACCCGCGCCGCGCCCGGTCTCGCCGGGTCTTGTCTCGCCCGGTCTTGTCTCGCCGGGGCCGGTCTCCGCCGGTGCGGTCTCCGGTACCCCGATCTCGGCCGGTGCATCGTGGGGCGAGCCGGTCCCGGCCGGCTCGCCGCCGCCGGGGCCGTCCCGTCGCAGGGCAGGCACCTGGCTCGGCGTGGTCGCGCTGGTCGTGCTGCTGCCCGGCGTCGGGGGTGCGATCATCTCGACCACGATGCAGCCGGTCGCCGGTGGCCCGACCACTCCGCCGACCAGCGCGGCCAGCCCGGCCCGCAGCGCGACCGCGGCGCCCGTGCGCCCGGGTCTGGAGCCGCCGCTGCCGGGAAGCTGGCCGGCGTCGTGGCCGGTGTTCGGCGCGGCCGACCGGACCGCGGTGCAGTCGCTGGACGGACTCGGCTTCTCGTTCCGGGTCCCGAACACCTGGGTCTGTGCGCGGGCTCCGCGCGAGGCCGACGTGGTGCGGTACCGCTGCGGGGTGCCGGCGGGCGGCCAGCTGGTGATCGGCGGCGAGCTGCTGGTGCGCCCGTGCCCGGCGCCCTGCGACGAGCTGCAACGTGCGAACCTGCGCAAGGACGAGGACGCGTTCGCCTTGCAGTGGTTCCGCGCCGGCGGGTTCACCCACTACGCGGAGGGCGAGGTGCGCGCCGACGGCGTGGTCAGTTACGGGCTCGTGGTCATCCTCTTCTGGGACAGTCCGCCGACGGACCGGCTGGATCGCCAGGTGGTACTGCGGATGACCGCGCCGCCGGCACGGGCGGACGAGATCCGTAAGGTGGTCAACGAGATTCGAACCTCGCTCGGCTGACGCCGAGCCGGCTCACCCGACCGGCGTCAGAACCAGCAACGTCACCGCGTTACGGCCGAGCGGGAAGGCCGGGATCTCGGCGGCGCCGTCGCCGAGCTCGTACCGCTCGACCCGCTGCAGGTCGCTGCGCGCGCGGTCGTACGCGTAGTTGCTCGTGGTCCGGTCGACCAGGTAGCGCTCGACCCGGACCCGTCGGCCGGCGAACACCGCCGGCGGGTCCGCCCATCTCACCGAGACCGTGTACGCCGGGCCGGCGGTGATCCACTGGTAGTTCGTCACCAGCACCGCGACGCCGGCACTGTCGTCCGAGGCGAGCGCGTGCACGCCCAGGCCATCGCTGGACAGCGCATCCGACGTCGTCGCCACCCGTCTCGCCCGGAGCATCTGCTGCATCGCCACCATGTTGTAGTACGGATGGACGGCGTCCTCCGCACCGTCCACGAACATCGACTTGCGCTCGTTGGTGGGATGGTCGAAGACCCAGTGCATCGCCATGTCCATCCCCCCGGTCGCGTAGTAGTAGCCGAGGGTCTCCATGGCCGCCGCCTGGGTCAGCAGGTCGTCCGGGAACGTCGTGCCGGTGTTCTCCCCGGGGAACACGCCGTACTCGGTGACGAACACCGGAGTCTCCGCCGGTAGCCGGCGCGCGATGAGCCAGCCCTGGACCGTGCGCTTCTCGTCCGCGACGACCGCGGGCTTCTCGCGTGCCCGGTACTGGTGATAGGAGATGAAGTCCAGTCGCTTGGCCGGGTTGCCGTCGGCCGCGTACCGGCTCAGGAACTCCCGCAGGTACTCCTCGTTGAACGTGTAGCTGACCGGCCCGCCGATCCGGAGCGGGATCTCGGGCGCCAGTTCCGCGTTGAGCTCGTTCACTATCTCGTACCCGATGCGGTACCAGCCGTAGTAGTGCTCGACGGACATGGCTTGCGGGTCGCCCGGGTCGGACTTCCAGGTGCGGTCGGGCTCGTTGAAGAGCTCCACGTACCGCAGCGTCGGATACCGCTGCTTGTAGTGCCGAAGCCCGTCCTTCAACACCTGCCGGCAGACCTGCGGTGCGGACAGGGTCAGGAAGATCTGGTGGCACTGGTCGACGTTGACCATCATCTCGGTGGCGTACCGCGCGACCTGGTCCAGGTACTGGTAGGCGGTGTTCCTGCTCACCGACGTGTAGTCCCAGGTGTACCGTCCGGTCGCCGCATCGTAGTAGCGTCGGGGATTGATCCAGGCCCGCGCGACGAGCGGCCGCAGCGCGCGTACCCGCTGCTCCTGTACGGGCCGGAGGGCGAGGGAGTGGTCCGCCTGGTTGTGATACCGGGCGGGATTGTTGAACGGGCCGAGGACGCGTCCGGCGTCCACGACCACGGTGGCCCTGGGACTGCTCGGGCCGGCCGTGGGTGGCGGGACCGACGCGACCGGCTCGCCGGCGGGACAACCCGCCAGTGGGGCCAGCATCACCGCGGTCAGCAGGGCCGCGGGGACTCTCCTCGGTGTCACGGGCGGCGCTCCGGCTAGGGGCGGGTCGGGGACGTCGGCGCGGATGCCAGTCGCGTGGCCGCGGCGCCTTCCCGGAACGCCTTCGTGGACTCGGGCGTCGCCGTGAACCGCCAGTCCTCGGTGCCGCCCTGCTGCCGGCTGAACTCGAACCAGATGAACCCGGCGACGTCCGGCCGCCTGGCCAGCCAGCGGAAGAAGTCGGTTATCCAGCGGGCCTTGAACGCTCCATTCTGGACACCGGTCTCGGTGATGAGCACGGCTCGCTTGGTGAACTGCCGCAATTTCCTGAGCGTCGGCTCGAAGACCGCCGCCGCGGTCTGTTCGTGGACGGCGTACCCCACCATGCCGGCCCAGTCCACATAGGCGTCACCGGGGTAGAGATCCTTGAGGCTGATGTTCGGCAGTGGCCGGATGATGTTCGGGCTCCAGATCCACACAACGTTCGTGGCGCCGACCTTCCGGAAGACGTCATGGACGTGCCGCCAGGCCTGGACGAACTGGCCCTTCCGGTTGCCGGAGCGGCGTTCCGACCAGGGGTACCAGTGACCGTTCATCTCGTGCGCGAAGCGGATCGCGACCGGCCAGCGCTGCTCCCGTACCGAGGTCGCGAAGCGGGTGATGTACGGATCGAAACTCCCGTTTATGATCTTCGACAGCGCGTACGCCGGTTGGTTCTCGCCGCGTTTGACGCCGTCCCACGGTTCCCAGGAGATGATCGGGATCGCGCCCTGCTGGTAGCTCGCGGTGACCGACTGCGGCCGGAACTCCTGGTTCCACTTGACGAAGAACTGCAGCAGCGTCGGGCGGACACCGGCCTGGGCGGCGATCCCCTCGATCTCACTGCGCGACCAGGGCACCTGCGGCGCGCTCAGCCCGAAGTGGGCACCTGACAGGGCGAGGATGTCCGCCTTCGTCGGCACCTGGCCAGCGCTGGCGGGGGTGACCGGGGACGCCCCCGGGATCGCGGGCCGGTAGCCGGAGGGGGCGTCCGGCGGCCGTGCCGTGACGACCTTCAGGATCCAGCCGGTCAGCCCGACGAGGACGATCGCGTTGAACACCATCCAGGCCTGGAACCTGCGGGGGTCCACCGGTTGGTGCCTAGACACCGATCATCACCGATGCGGCCAACATCACTCCCCCGAGAACGTACGGCACCAGGATCGCCGTATTCCACCGGCGCTCACCCGCGAACCCGCCGGACCGGGTGCCCCAACCCGCGTTGTGGGCCATCCGCAAGAAGCCCAGCACCCGGATGGGCATCAGCAGAAACGTGTTGATGAGCATGAACGTCGGCAGGTGTGCCATGTCCGTTGGACGGTAGGCGAAGTGGCGCCCGAACCTGATCGCCAGCGAGAGTACCGTCATCAGGGCGCTGAGCGCCAGGATCGTCAGCACGGCGGCGCCCGCTCCGGCCGGCAGGGGCAGTGCCTCGTACAACGCCGCCCGCTGACCGGTCGCGAGCGAGATCCCCCAGGACACGAACGAGCCCACCAGCACGAACGGAACGACGATGTCCGAAACGTAGAACACGGCCAGGATCGGGGCCCGCTGCAGCATCCACGGCAACATCCGCAGGGTGTTGTACTGCGAGCCGCGCGCCCACCGGTACTGCTGCTTCGCCAGGCTCCGCAGCCTCGTCGGGGCGTCGGTATAGACCAGCGCCGTCGACTGGTAGACCGTGTGGTACCCGGCGAGCAGCGTGTAGTTGGTCAGCGTGCGGTCGTCGCTCACCTCGAGCAACACGCCGAGGAACCGCTCGCTGAGGAACCTGTCCATGTACCGGACGAGGATCGAACGGCGGAAGGCGATCGTGCGACCGGGTAGGCAGCCGACCGTGCCGAGGACGCTCATCGCGGGCATCGAGTACTCGTTGCGCACGTTCTCCAGCCAGTCGGCCCACCGGGTCAGCACAGTCCGGTCCGGCCGGATGATGCGCTGCCGGGTGGTCACGCCGCCGACGCGGGGATTCCGGAACGGCTTGATGAGTTCGCGAAGGGTGTCGGGTGTCCAGATGGTGTCGGAGTCGACGAGCACGGCGATCTCGCCGCGGGCCATGCCCACCCCGATCTGGACGGCGTTGCGCTTGCCGGAGACATCGGTCCACGCCCAGCGCACGCCAAGGTACCCGCAGACCTTCTCCAGTCCCAGGTTCCGCGGTCCGTTGATCACCACGATGATCTCCGTGGGCCGCTGGTCGATCACCCTGGCCAGCACCGACTCGAACAGGTCAACCGGCTCGTCGACGACCGGGATGATGACCGACGTGGTGGTCCGGAAGGGCGCCTGCCAGGGCCGGTACCGCGCCGCCAGGGTGACCCGGAGCATCCACAGGACCCAGATCCACATCATGAACATGGCGAACAGGTAGATGTGCCCCGTACTGAACAAGGCATTGATCTGTAACAGGAACGCCAGCACCAGTCTCTCCGCCGTCGCTATCTCGGAGCCGGCCGCGCATCGTCTGCTTCACGGACCAGCAGGCTCAGGGTCAGACCCCGGAGTTGCCAGGTCCGCTCAACGGTGTAACTTCCGCGCAACGCGCGCTCCCTGGCGGCGCCGAGATTGGTCAACGGGTTCGTCGTGCTGCCGATCCGCAGCAGCCACAACCTGGGCGTCTCGCCCAGGCACTTGGCGATGTCCACGCACTCCGCGGCCATGATCTGTCCGTCGGTACGCGGGGGGCGGACCATGAGCAGATCCTGCGGCCGGCGATCGGGCCGGACGTAACGGGCCACGAGATCCCGCCCGACACGGCCTTCGCCGCGGGAGTTCGGGCCGTACACGATCCCGTCGCCGGGAAGCATGTTCGCGGCGAGGACGTCGGCCACCGCCCGGGTCGCCTGGGTGTGGCCGTCGGGTTTGCGGATCGCGATGTGGGTGGGCAGCGCGATGAGCGCGAGCAGGCCGACCGCCGCGAGTGCCCGGAAGACCGTGGCCCGGCCGAGCGACAGCGCGGCGAGCAGTGCCCAGGCGGGGATCGTGAAGAGCAGGTAACGGGGCAACCAGAGCGGCGTGAACTGGGCCGCGAGGAAGAGACCGACCGCCGGTACCAGCGCCCAGGTGGTGAACACGATGGACCGCCGGTCGAGCCCCAGGCTCATCAGGCCGAGGGCGAGTACCGCACCGCCGAGGACGGTGAAGCCGAACAGCGCTTCGGGCAGTTGCGCCACCCGAGCCAGGTCCGCGTCGGGGACCCAGGAGATCTGGTTCTTCTGGGTGTTTCCGACGACCAGCAGCGGTACCGCCGGCAGCGCACCGGCGACCGCGGTGACCAGCCAACCGCGGAAGAACTTCCGGCGCATCGAGAGGATCACAAGTCCGTGCGCGGCGACCAGCAGCAGTGCGACCACGTGCATGAGGCCGAGCAGCCACAACGACAGCGTGTACGCGAGGTAGCGGGGCAAGCCGGGCCGGTCGAGGACGCGGATCAGCAGGTACGTCGCCAGGGTGGCCGCGAACACGGTCATCGCGTACGGCCGCGCCTCCTGCGCGTAGCGGGAGGTGGCCGGGATGAGCGTGAAGATCAGGCCGGCGATGAGGCCGGTACGGGGGCCGGCCAGGCGGGTACCGGTCGCCGCCACGAGACCCGCCGCGGCCGTCATGGCCAGCACGGACGGTACCCGCAGCGCGAACTCGGACGTACCGAAGATCTCGCTCCAGCCGTGGATCAGCACGTAGTACGGACCGATCACGGCGTCGAAGGTGCCGAGAACCGGCAGTGCCCGGTCCCAGGGCGTCGCCGCGAAGCCCCAGGTGGCGAGTTCGTCGCCCCAGTAGCCCGGCCAGCTGAGCCGGATGAGACCGGTTATGCCCATGGCGATCGTCGGTATGAGCCAGGCGAGCGTGGCCAGCGCGGCCTCCTGGCCTGACACGTTCTCGACCGGCGCCACCCCGACTACTGATTGTTGTTCGTCCATCGACTCCCAGTAGTCACCGGGGATGAGCGCCCTAGGCTGCTTGGGCAGCAGCATGGTTCGGTCATCGTCATGGACGATGCTCACGGAGGAGGTATCCGTTCATCCGATCGGTGGACGCGAACAGGCTATCGCGGCGGCGAGACCCCGGTCACCCCACTGGCCCTCCCGGTGCTCGGCGTGGCACCATATGGAGCATGACCGCTGCCGTAGTCCGGTTCTTTGTGGCACGTCGCCACGTGGACTACGGCCGCGTACGCAGCGCCATCTGTCCGGCTCGCTGATCCGCCGCCCGTCGAAGATATTCCGGGCGCGCGATACGCGCCGGCATCTGTCCCGACACCGTCGTCGTTGAGCGGCGCGCTCGCGCGTCCCCCGTATCCAGGAGGACGCCGCCATGGCAGTCACCACCACACCCGCGATCGTGGTGAAGCGTGCCCGCGGTGAGGGGCAGTGGGCACTTGGTCACCGCGAGCCGCTCAACCCGAACGAGCGCACCAAGAAGGACGACAACCCGCTGCACGTCCGCCAGCGGATCGAGACGATCTACGCGCATCACGGCTTCGCCAGCATCGACCCGGCCGACCTGCGCGGGCGCTTCCGCTGGTGGGGGCTCTACACGCAGCGCCGGCCCGGCATCGACGGCGGCCGGACGGCCGTGCTGGAGCCGCACGAGCTGGACGACGAGTTCTTCATGCTGCGGATCCGGATCGACGGCGGCCAGCTCGACCTGGACCAGCTGCGCACGATCGCCGGCATCTCCAGCCGGTACGCCCGGGACACCGCCGACATCACCGACCGGCAGAACATCCAGCTGCACTGGGTACGCATCGAGGACGTGCCCGAGATCTGGCGCCGGCTGGAGGAGGTCGGGCTCTACACGACCGAGGCGTGCGGGGACTGCCCCCGGGTGATCGTCGGCAGCCCGGTCGCGGGCGTCTCGGCCGACGAGGTCATCGACGCCACCCCGGCGATCCGCGCGATCGCGGACCGGTACATCGGCGACGAGTCGCTGTCGAACCTGCCCCGCAAGTTCAAGTCGACCGTGGCCTGGCTGCCGGACGTGCCGTACGAGGCCAACGACATCGCCTTCCTCGGCGTCGTCCACCCCGAGTTCGGGCCCGGCTTCGACCTCTGGGTCGGCGGCGGCCTGTCCACGAACCCGATGCTCGCCCAGCGCCTCGGTGCCTGGGTACCGCTGGCCGAGGTGCCCGCGGTGTGGGCCGGCGTGACCGGCGTCTTCCGGGACTACGGGTACCGCCGGCTGCGGCACCGGGCGCGGCTGAAGTTCCTGGTGGCGGACTGGGGGGTGACCCGGTTCCGCGAGGTGCTCGAGTCGGAGTACCTGGACCGCAAGCTCGCCGACGGGCCGCCACCGCGGCTGCCGTCCGCCCCGATCGACCACATCGGCGTGCACCGGCAGCGGGACGGGCGGTACTACGTCGGCGTGGCGCCGGTCGTCGGGCGGGTCTCCGGTTCGCAGTTGCACCAGCTCGCCGGCGTGGTCGAGGCGCACGGGTCGGCCCGGGTGCGGCTCACCCCGTACCAGAAGCTGCTCGTCCTGGACGTCCCGGAGGCGCGGACCGCGAGCCTGGTCACGGCGCTGCGCGGGATCGGCCTGGAGGCCGAGCCGTCGTCGTGGCGGCGCTCGACGATGGCCTGCACCGGCATCGAGTTCTGCAAGCTCGCGATCGTCGAGACCAAGCAGCTCGGTGCCTCGCTCGTCGCGGCGCTGGAGGAGCGGCTGGCCGGCGTCGACGTGGACATCAGCATCAACGTCAATGGCTGCCCGAACGCGTGCGCGCGGACCCAGGTCGCGGACATCGGGCTCAAGGGCCAGCTCGTGCCCGGGCCGGGCGGCCAGATGGTCGAGGGCTTCCAGGTGCACCTCGGCGGCGGGCTGGCGCTGGCCGCCGGGCAGCAGGGCAACTTCGGGCGCAAGCTGCGCGGGCTCAAGGCCACCGCGGCTGAGCTGCCGGGGTACGTCGAGCGGCTGGCCCGCCGGTACGCAGCCGGCCGCACCGGTCGGGACGAGACGTTCGCCCAGTGGGTGGCCCGGGCGCCGGAGGAGGAGCTCAAGTGAGTGAGGCCCGGATGCCCGTCAACTACTGCCCGTACTGCGGCGAGGAGAACCTGCACCCGAGCGGGGCGGCACACGGCGCCTGGGAGTGCCGGTCGTGCGCGCGGGTGTTCACCGTCAAGTTCGTCGGACTGCTGTCCCGGGAGGGACCGAGATGAGCGTACGAACGATCGATGATCTGGTCACCCTGGCCACCGAGGCCGGGCGTGAGCTCGAGAACGCGCCGGCCGAGGAGATCGTCCGGTGGGCGGCCGAGACGTTCGGCTCACGGTTCTGTGTGACCAGCTCATTCGCGGACGCGGTACTGGCACACCTGGTCTCCCGGGTCGTGCCCGGGGTGGACGTGGTGTTCCTCGACACCGGCCTGCACTTCGCGGAGACGCTCGCCGTGCGCGACCGGGTCGCGGCCACGATCCCGGTGACGATCCGGTCGGTCCGGCCCCGGCAGACGGTCGGCCAGCAGGATGGCAGCCACGGCCCGCGGCTGTTCGCCCGGGACCCGGACGAGTGCTGCGCGCTGCGCAAGGTGGAGCCGCTGGAACGGGCGCTCGCCGACTACGACGCGTGGGCGGCCGGGCTGCGCCGCGACGAGTCGCCGAGCCGGGCCAACACCCCGGTCGTGCACTTCGAGTACGCGCGCGGCAAGGTCAAGGTCAACCCGATCGCCCGGTGGACACAGTCCGATGTGGACAATTACATCGCCCGGTACGACGTGCCGGTGAACGAGCTGCTGCGCCGCGGGTACGGGTCGGTCGGCTGCTGGCCGTGCACCCGGCGGACCAGGGCCGGCGAGGATGCCCGCGCCGGCCGCTGGGCGATGTTCGACAAGACCGAGTGCGGGCTGCACGTCGCGGCATGACGCTGCTACTTGTCCCCGGGTCATGCCCGCCTCCCGCTATCGCTGGGAGGCAGGCATGACCGCACTGGTCCTCGTCGCGCACGGCAGCCGGGATCCGCGGGCCGCCGCGTCGACCCGCGCGCTGGTCCGGGCGGTGGCCGCGGCCCGGCCCGGGCTGGACGTGCGGGCCGCGTTCCTGGACCACACCGCGCCCACCCCGCGGGCGGTGCTCGCCGCGCTCGCCGCCGACGGGTGTGCCGAGGCGGTCGCGGTCCCGCTGCTGCTGACCGAGGCGTACCACGGCCGCGTGGACATCCCGTCGATGCTGGCCGAGGTCCGCGCGGCGGGCGTGCCGATCGAGGTGCACCGGGCGCCGGTGCTCGGGCCGGCGGCCGGCGCACCGGTGGACGCCGCGCTGATCGAGGCGCTGGTCCGTCGCCTGGCCGAGGCCCGGCTGCGCCACGACGCGCTCGTGCTCGCCGCGGCCGGTACCCGGGATGCCACCGCACGCTCCACTGTGGACGCCGCAGCGGCGGCGTTGGGTACCGCGCTCGGAGTGCGCTGCCTCGCGGCCTACGCCTCCGCCGCCGCGCCGACGCCGGGTGATGCGGTCCGCTTGCTCCGGGCCGGCGGCGCGACCCGGGTGGCGGTCGCATCCTACTTCCTCGCCCCCGGGCTTCTGCACGACCGGGCACTCGCCTCGGCCGCCTCGGCCGGTGCGGTGGGCGCGTCCGCGCCGCTCGGCGACGTCCCCGCGGTGGCCCGGCTGGTCCTGGACCGGGCCTCCGTCGCGGCCTTGACGATGTCCGCGACCACCCACCGGGAGGTGAGCCGCCGGGCCGCCGTCCGCCGGCCGGCTGCGCAGGCCACGTGAGGTCCCACCAACACGTGAGGTCCCACCAACACGCGAGGTCCCACCAACACGTGAGGTCCCCACCAAACCGGAAGGCCCCGCCGGGCTGTCTGCCGGCGGGGCCTGTAGCCGGTGTCAGCGGTCTACACGCGGACGCGAACGTGGCGGCGCTTGACGGTGCGCCGCTCCTCCTCGCTCATCCCGCCCCAGACGCCGGCGTCCTGGCCGGTCTGGAGTGCCCAGGAGAGGCACTCGTCAGTCACCGAACAGCGCCGACAGATCGCTTTTGCCTGCTCGACCTGAAGCAGAGCCGGG